>Ga0164296_1003104_pt1 | contig 15910 bp, 22 predicted proteins | sample GEODES057metaG_FD_113533 | JGI IMG/M metagenome (GOLD analysis project Ga0164296, IMG submission 113533) | Dystrophic lake water microbial communities from Trout Bog Lake, Wisconsin, USA - GEODES057 metaG | ecosystem: Environmental > Aquatic > Freshwater > Lake | place: USA: Trout Bog Lake... | reverse complement strand
GTTTCCAGCCTGACCCGTTTGTGACGGCAAAGAACTTCCTGGAGCAGTCCAAGAGTAGTCGTAGTCACTGTTAGAGTTCTTAGCCAAAACTTGTCCTGTAGTTCCTCCTGCAGGGGCTTTAGCGATGTACGCATCATAAAGACCGTACTCAATGTTAGTTAAACGGGCTTTAAGAGTTGGCCAGTTAGACGTGACTGTGTCAAAAACGCCAATCCATCCAGACCCCACATTGATGTTAGTGCCCAAGTAGGATTCAACAGCGGTGACTTCATTTTGCAAATCATTGACGTCTGCAGCCTCTACTGTTGTTACAAAGTTAACTTTTGTACTAAAATCGTTTTTAATAGTACTGGGATAGTAAGTAGCCATGTGTGACTTCCCTTCGGTCTGTTCTCCTATTTTCGGGCTTTTGTTTAAAAATTACTGGCTGAACTACCAGAGCACTATGCCCAAGGAGACAAAGAACTCGTAAATTAAGTTGATATGGTTGTCATGGATGGCTAACTCAGCGGTATGGCTTTTTAGGGTGTTAGCCATAGCAAGAAGAGTTGCCATTAAATCAACTTCTACTGTCCCATCATGTTGGGTAGTAGTTACAAGATAGTCAGAGATTGTTGAGAGATCTACTGAATTAGGCAAGGGTTTTATGTACAAAAGTTTATTAGACGCTTGGTTTTTTCCAAAAGAACCGTGCCAAATAGGGTGGTCTGGATCTCCCCCAATAAAAGATACCCATACACCCTGACCAATAGGTGGGACTTCAGCGTGCACACTTGAGGGTTGTACTGGCCAAGCCCAGTCTGTGACTGTGTCTTTCCCAGAACCCGTTATTTGAGGTATAGTTACACGGAGTCGAGTTTGATGCAGTGGGTCTGCATTATCTGCGACTACTCCACGATAAATACCGTGGTACCTTTTTATGTCTGTCATTACAAATGCCCAATAGTAATATTTCCAACTTGGAATCTAAATATTTCATTAGGATAACCAACTAAGGTTGAATAGGCAATAAACGATCCAGTTTCTGTAGAACTTCCTGAAGGAATGCTGCTTGCTACAGTAAAGGTTGTAGGCGTAGAACTTACGACAGTGGCAAGGATTAGATCATATGCGGATGATAAACCGCTAATAGTGACCGTATCTCCTGCGTTTAACCCGTGTGCACTGGCAGTGGAGTATGTGACTGCTGAGCCTGTTGCAACTGCTCCTGTAATTACATTACCAAAACGGTAAAGACTATTTACTTTGGCAGTAAGTACTCCTCCAATTTGGCTAACTACAGACTCAATATCTTGTGGATAGATGGTTTCTTCAAACTTAAGGTTTGTGTAACCAAATCGGTAAGCCAATGTAGATACTACTAAAGAGTCAACAACAGAAGGGGTGTACTTCGGGTCTAACTTGTAACTAAGATTAAGTGCAATGTCAACGTATGTAGGCTGTTGAATTGTTAGGCTTGTTCCAAGAAGTAACTTATCTTCCATAAATGTGTAAACGTCATATGATAGAGTATTGAGTTCTGATGATGGGCTTCCATACTGGTCTAGCCCAGGTTGTAAGTCTAGAGTTCCAGGTGATCGAGTAGGTGCAAGGTAAAGTGTTACAGAGGACCATGTAGAAGCCGTTGCATTGGCCTTACCTACACCACTGACTGTTAACGCTAGATCATTAAAATCTTTTAAAGTTACTGCACGGTTTGCTGCCCTAAGAGTTGCAGGTGCTGAAATTCTGATCTGGTCGTTGCTTTCGGGGTCATCTCCACCAACCGCATTTTCAAGATTGATAACTTGAATAATGCTTTTTAAAGCAGTGACTTGTGAGTCAGTTAACCCTGGGATGTATGAAATGTTTGTTAATACTCCTGAAGGAACGTTACCTGCGCTTCCTCCTCCTACAGTGTACATAGCACGTACTTGAGAATATGGGACGGGGATAGCGCCCGAAATACCATCACCAAAATTTATTGAAATGACATTGTTTGCATCAGTGCTTACTGTGTATACCAAATCGTATTGACCGTAGTCAGTGATATGAGTTACTTGAGTCCATTCAGAGTAAACATCTCCATCAAGAACATATAGCGTGATACTTCCATCGACTACAGGACTTTGTAGCAAATTGTAACTTTGGTTTGGGCTTCCATCTGAGGTCCCTATTAGTTCACCGTATGTAGGAATAGCGCTTGTAGAAACTAAAGTAACCTCTCTTCCTTCTGCCGCTAACGTTCTGTTAGATGTTCCAGGTACAACAGTAGTGTCACTAACGGTAGTGAAGTAGTATGTAGTTATTACGTCATTTTCAGATACTTGACCCGACACCACAGTTCCAGCAGGGATAGTTACGTTAGGTGGGTACGCCACAGCAGACGCAGGGGTAGCAGGAGTTTCTAAAGTCGTTGTTGTTCCTGCAACAGTGAACTGGGTAGAGGAAGCAGACACGATAGGCGCGTTTGTGACGTTGTAACTAGTATTAGAAACAAACCCCGTTATAGTTACCGTATCAGTAGGAGAGAATGAATTTGGTGAAATGTAAGTTATAAATGTTCCATCACCACTGGCTGACGTAACGTTTGCAGTCAAAGAGGTAGATGAGTTACTGAAAGTTAACAAGGTGCTGGCTTGACGATACCCTGCAGGTGTGTACCCAAACACATTGGCAATGTTTAAAATGCTACTGCGTTGGGTAGCAGTGTAGATAGATGACTCGTTGGCTGTTCTATCGATGTAATAAGAGATCATATCTCCCATGTATGAAAAAGCCTCTACAAGAGCCAACCCAAAGTCAGCAGGGTCAGTGCCTAACCAGTTAGGGATACGAGCCTGAATACGAGCGATTAGTTGTTCCCTGATGGAGTAGTAATCTCGAGAGGTGTAGTCTACAGATACAGGGATGGTAGAAATTTGGTTATTGGTGGTCATTGAATCTCCTCGTATGCTGGTAACGTTCCTGCTATGGATATCACTCCAAGGATTGTTGTTACAGGGGTGTTATTAGGTAGTGTGTAAGTAAGTTCTGCGCTTATAGTTGTTTGGTCAGAGGAGCCTTGGTATGTTAGTGAGGTGTCTGTTGAACCTCCCTGTAAAAACTCTCCCAGGTTTACCGTTACTCCAGTAAGTGACAACAAAGGAAGTTGAGCAGCAAATGCCTTTTCAATCTCAACTTTGATTTCAACAACGGCGTTATCTTGGTTTTCAAATAATGCGTATGGGATTAACGTACCAAAAGTAGGTCTCATTACGCGCTGCCTGACAGCGGTCCCAATGACTGAGCGTACTCTGTCTGCCCAAATTTTTGATTGGGATTCAGTAGCCGTTATTTTTCCAGAATAGTCAATGCTAAAAGGAAGGGAAATAGCAGTCTCGTTAGCCATGTTATGCACCTACCCATCGTCTTGGAACTATGTTAAACCCAGTGTTTGTTTGGTCTATTAGAGCCGTTGCTGCAGTCAGTGTATACGAATTAGGAGGGTTAATTCCTGTTATTGGGCTGTTTAAGTTTACTGTAGGGACTGTTCCAGCAGTCGACGGTCGGGTTGCACTAGGCTGATTAGCGCCAGTACCATCAGTGGCGCACTCAAATTCAACCATGTATCTTCCGTCCAAATACATAGTATGAACCGCTGATTTTACAATCCAAAACCCATCTGAGTTGTCACCTGTGTAGCGCACTTCAACAGTGCCCCAAGGTGAGATACGAGGGTCACCTTGACCAATCCCTTTTCCAGGAATAGCCAGTCGTGAAAGATGGGCTTTACCATCCGCTAGTGCCTTGGTCATGGCGTCGCTGTTAGCGACTACTGCTGACTCCACTTTCCCAAATAACGGTGCCTTTACTGTGCTTCTTATTGGGGAACCCACAGTATGAGGGTAGGACGTCGCTGTGTAGACCGTGCCTGTTACAGGGTCCACTCCCGATACTGTTTTACTTGTTCTTTTTGTAGTAGAAGACTCAACAAAATCTCCTAGTTTTGACTCAAAGGAGTCGAGGGTCTGTGTAGCAACATGGGAGTACTCATTTAAAAAAGGGTTTATAAATGCCATTACAGGTATTGTGTTCATAAAAGTGTCTATCATTACATCTATAGGATGAAAGTGTAATTCTGTACCAATTACTTGAACTCCCCAACCAATTCTATCGGCTAGTTCTGTAAGTTTTTCCCACAAAGAATGCCCCGCCATAGATATCTGACTAAATTTAGTTGTGCTGGGAGTAACTTTTGGTGTCAGATTAACCATGTTTGCAATCTCTGTAACAACTTGAGAAGCGGTCATGTTTGTCCATACTTTAGTAATAGTATCTTTTAATGGGTACGATGCTCCTACACAAGTTACTTCAATAGTTCTATTTAGTATTTGTGCTGTTGGGTACTTGATGTGGGACACGTACCCCACAAATGTTTTTTGAACTTTGTCATTACCCCATGTAAAAACTACAGGAGTTCCTGTCTTAAATGACGAAGCAACAAAAATGCTGAAGTGTTGGAAAGTGAGTGACAGAACGTCATGGCTACCTATTTCTTGACGTAGTTTTACAAGTTTTGGTATTGAAGTAAAACTTGGGTAGTCAGGAAACGTAACAGAGTAACTAGACCCATATTTAATTTGTCGTTCTATATCAAGCACTTGGAATCCTTATTTGAGTTCCTTCAGGAATGTTGGTTGGGTTAATAACTTCGGGATTGATGTCCATTATTTTCCACCAAAACTGAGGGTTTCCTAAAAATTTATTTGCAACGTTGTCTAGTCGGTCACCCTCTACCCACTCATACACAGTAAACTTTGTAGAGTACACAGGCCAATTACGAAATATCACAATGTGGTATTCCTGCCTTTGTGCGTCCCATGCTTTTGGGATCACGTGGTTTTCATTAAGTATAGGATTAGCGTATCTACTGTCTACATAAATTGTCATTAGTTATCCTATGCTGAAGTTGGATTATCAAAGTAACGTGAAACAGTCACATTAACGGTGCTGAATATAGGCACCATTCTCTCATTAAAGATTACGTGTGTTACATCTAATGCGGCTATTCGCCCTAGGTACCGCAGTCGTGCACCCAAATGGAGTTCAATAGGCATAGGCATTAAGAACCCTTTATCAGCGGTTGACCCATTTAGACCAGAAGTGTAAATAGCGTTTGTACCTCCTCCTGCTCTAAAAAGAAACTCTAAGTCGTACATAGTTCCTTTTTCGTATATGTCTTTTAAGTCAGTGGCACTTGGTGTTCCCGCCATTTTGTATGGGTTACCTACATTAGGTAAAAGACCACTATCATTTAAGTACGACATATCTCCAATTCTGTTTAAGATTAAAGAAAAAGAAATCGTACTGGCTGCTAATGCAGGGCTAATTAAATTAGAAGTGTCTTGACCCGATGTCTCAAACGAAGGATTTACCTGCTCAACTACTCCCCAAGTCATATCTACAGATGTTGGATTATACAAAAACTTAAACCCGTATGTGCTGTTTCCAAGAGAAACGCTAGAAGTTGAACCAAAAATGTTCTGACTAAACGCAGCAGAGTAGTGGTCTCTACTTGCTTGGATGCTTCCTTTTGCACCTGAGAATGTTCCATTAGAACTTGACTGCCATGCGTTAGTCACTTGTTGGTACGCACCTGGGTCCACTATTAAAGCAGAGTTTCCAGCGGAGTCTACTTGAGGTCCTTTGTTTAGATACGCCGAAGAAACCATAGGAATGTTATATGTGTACAAAGAAGGGTCTGGGATAGCCGCGTTTGCCAGTCCCCCAGGCGCTACTGTGGAAGACAGCGGTTTACCTTTAGCAGCAGCAACAATGTTCTTATTTAATTGGTTTTGTGAAATGGTAATCTGTGTACCAAGTGCGCCAACAGCGGCGTTAGCGGCATTTACTGAGGCAGTTGTGTTTGTCAATGTAATTTGATCATTTGTGTAGTTTGAATACAACGTGTTGTATTGAGCCAGTAACGTTGAGGACAAAGATGAAGCGTTTACAGTTCCACTTGGATTTAATAAGTCATGTATGTTGTTTGCTTTAAGAAATGATATTAATGCTTGTTGGTTAGTTTGTAAGTTCTTGTTGTCAGTAACTTGGGCGGAGGATAAACTGTACAAGTTAGTCTGTGCTGCAGCAAGAGCCGCCAACCCACCATTTATTACTGTTTGTTCCGACGTAAGAATTGCGGTGTTTTTATTTTTAGTAATTTCAGCACTAGGAAGTGGTACAGTTTTAGTAGTCATCTTATCCTCTTCCCATTACGTTGTAGTCTTCTTTGTCCTGTATTAACTCGTAAACTTTTTTTGCAAAGCGAATTGCTTCTTCATCAGATGCTTTTTGAATATTTAAAGTAATAGTGATGTTCTTTGGAGCAGGGGTTGTGCTCGTGGGAGTAACCGACGCGCTTCCTCCTCCTAATGCTGAAGCCGTAACTATAGATGCTCCAAAACCGCTGTTTCCTCCACCATAAGAATGTTGGCCTTTTGCCCCAGACACCCACCCTGAGTTACTTATATCTCCAAATGTTTTAGAAAAACTTGATTTACCTGATCTTAAATCCGCCAAGATCTTATCGTAACCTCTGTTTTTTGTGTTTGTTAAGGTGTCTACCGTTGCTTGGTAACCCTGTTCCCAAGACGTGTAGGACTGAACATGTTCTTTGTTGGTGCCAATAGACCCTGGCATAGGGAGAGTTGTGTCAAGAGGGTTGTAATGGTCGGGGTTATGCCAATGACCACCTTCATGTGCAGCCCATGTAGTAAGCGCCGCGATGTTGTCCTTAGTAAGTGGTGCGTTAAGTTTTCTTAACAAAGTTTTTGCCCATGTTTGCATGCTTCCAGTACCTAATATTTTTCCTACAGAAGAAGTGCTGGAATTGCCACTGTTTCCCACAGTAGGAGTAGCCGAAGATTTTGAAGTGCTGGTGGCAGTGCTTGTAGCAGCACTAGTTCCCGAAGCAGTGCCTGTTAAGAAAGAGGCTGGGTCTACAGGGTTGTTGTGTCCTTTGCGTACTTCAAAGTGAAGGTGTGGGCCTGTAACATTACCTGATTGACCAGACTTACCAATCTCTTGACCTGCCTTAACTTGTTGTCCCAGTTTTACAGACTTACTTTGTAAATGTCCGTACAAAGTTTGGTAGCCGTTACCATGGTCAATTTGAACGTACACACCAAAATCTGCGCCAGGAGCATCATCCATCACAGTTCCTGCAGCGACTGCTTTAACAGAGGTTCCAACAGGGATTGCGTAGTCATCACCAGTGTGGTAGTTCTTTGCACCATTCCACATGCCTGGGTCTTTAGCGCCATACATAGTTGTCGGTGCAACTCCTGGTACAGGAGAACTTAGCGTCGGCAATTGACTAGAACCTGCGTTTCGCAGTTCTACACTAAGGTCCAATGACCCATCTACACCTGTTTGAGGGGGAGTGCTGCCCCCACCTTTTGCACCAAATGAAGCACCAAAGCCACCGTAAGAACTTCCTCCTCTAAAGAGCGCCGCAACACCTCCTGCGAACGCACCGACCGCTGCACCAATAGGAGCAGAGGCGCCAAAAGTAAATGGGGCAAGAGCACTGCCTATAGCCAAACCTGTGGCTGCTCCTACACCTACGCCTAGAGCAACGCCACCTGCATGTGCAACAGTCCTATTAACCCCTGCTCGTGATAGTACTTGCTTGTTTACTGACGCAACCTGACCTCCTGCTGCTCCACCTGCAACACTGGCCCCAAGAGTGGTTGCCCCAAGAGCAACGCCGCCTGTAATTCCTGCCGCCTTACTTACCTCGACAGCATCTTTAGCAAAGCCTGTGAGTTTAGAAGCAACGGGTCCCATGGGAACGCCTAGTTTTTCAGCCGCAAGAAGAGTAGCAAAACCTTCTAAGATGTTTTTTAGTCCTACACTGAAACCTGTTACAGCCGAGGACAGCGCTCCACCAACACCGCTTTGACCTAGCCCTTGTAGGTAGCCTTTGGCTTCAAAGGCCGTTTGGCCAAACTTAGCCATTTCATCGTTAGCAATTTTAATTGTAGAAGCCGCTTTATTAAACCCATCAATCATTGATTGTTGAGCAGCAATCATTAACTTAGTATTAGAAGTATTAATCGTCTGCTGGGCTGTTGCGGGGTTTCCTGACCCAGAAAGTTTAGCAAGATCGGGGTTTTTACCTTGTGCAATTAAATTAAACTGTAGTTTTAAAAGATCCTGTTGGTCTTGTGAGAACCCTAAGTTTTGAATGTCGATGCCAGCGTTTCCTGACATGATGTCTTTTTGAACTTGAGTAGCAGTTGACCCAGGTCTAAATATTCGACTGTACAATTGTTGAGCAATCTGTGCTTGTGGAATCGGGTTACCCTTACTATCGTATGTAGATATCCCCATCTGGTACAAGGTGGCACCTGTTTGCTGTGCTGCGAACCCACCGATCGCTTGTGCAGCCGCACCGTTGCTCATATTAAGCGAGCGGTAGGCACCGCCCACAGCATTCATAGCCTGTAGGTAGGGGGAACTTCCAGGTGCGTAGCCATATCCTTGTGTAAGAACCGCAGCAGCAGTCGCTAAGTCTGTTGGACTCGACACTCCCCGTCCAAAACTTCCATTCAAAGCACTAAAGGTAGCGCCTTGTATTTGTTTCCAACCAAGACCTGTTGGGGAGTACTGTGATGTAGCGTAAAAGTTAGCCGCTCCAGAAACCGTTGTTCCTAAGTCAGGTGACATAGCGTAGGCAGCGCCACCCAAACCTGCGGCGATTTGTGTTGCCCCACCTAAAATACTGAACGTAGCAGCCGTTGGTGACATCCAAGGCATTGCCGTATTGTTTGCATTTTTTTGTTGTGCTGCAGAAGCAGGTTGTGTTGCATCGCTAACAGGTTGATTTTGTCCAGAACCAAAAGAAGCGGTAGTGATAGAGGCATTAGAGGTGCCTATTCCAAGGCCCGTTCCTTTACCTAAGTTAAGTGTTCCTACTTTGTTAATGACACCTGTGATATCTTTAGCCGTCTTCGTAAAGGACGTAGACATACTTTTGATCGTAGTGTCTATGTCCTTTAACGTTTTTAGGGTCGTCTTTAAGGCATCGTTAAGCCCTTTAATACTACTGACTTGGTCAGCCATCTGAACCCCTTACACTCTGCGCCCTGGCTAGTTCTAACCAGTTCTTTCTTTCTCTATAGGACAACTCTCTGATCTCTGTGAGAGACCATCCTGTATGCATCTGAGTGAGAGCGGCCCACTCAGAAAACAGGTTTACATACGGAACAACGTTAGAACTGAAACAAGGTTCCCAAATTAATGGAGACCGTTACCTCACTTCCACAATCAGGGCAATCCATAACTACGTCGTCAAACTGAGGCCCAGGAACACGCTTGTTAATTTCTTCAATGATTTTTTTACGGTCAATTACAGGTAAGTTTTGTACTTGCAGTTTACTGAAAACAGGAGACCCTTTAATTTTAAGAACAGTCTTTTCTAAAAGAATGGTGTTCATTTCTGCAGGAGTTTTATCTGCATTGTTGATCAACTCTTTTTGAGCAATACCTGTAGGAAGTTGAACTTCAATTTCTCCTACTTTTCCTTGAATAGTAAAGAACCTGTCTCCAATTGGGTCTACAAGAACTTTGGTTTTGATGTCTTCATCAAGGTCTACGTTTACTGTTTTAAAGTCTTGACAACCTTGACAATAGATAGACATCTCTGTAGTTTTTCCAAAAGTCGCTTTAAGAATACCCAAAAGTAAAGACTCACGATCCGCAGCAAGCATGTGGTCTAAAATTTTGTCATCTGCTTTTAAGTCCCCTACTTTTACAGTTCCACGTTCCAAAATAATAAGGAGCGCTTTACCAATGTTTAACGCCTTAGAAATCGCCTCTTCATCTCGTCCCGTTAACTCACGAACCTCTGCGGTACGGAGCAACTCCCCGTCAGGCGTCACATAGCCGCCAGGAAGTTGCACCGTGTTATCCGAAGGAGGAACGATTGTTGGTTGTTGTGCTTCGACAGGTGCCTCATTAAATGCTTCCTGTGCAATCTGGTTTGCCAATGCGGGGTTAGCCGCTGCATGTACTTTAGTCGTCATTGTTGTCCTTTTAGTTAGTTAGATTAGGCTGATGGATAAGCAAGGCTATTAGGTCCGCCAGTGCTGGTTGCTGATGGTGCAGACTTAGTAATATCGCTGTTGTAGCCCCATGAGACATCAAAGCCTTCATGAACTAGTGTCATTTGTTCTACGAACAGAGCGTTGTCACCAGCGTTTAGGTCTGAGTAAGATACGGATGTAGGCCAGCAGTTGTACACATAAAAATTCTGATGGATTACATCAGAACTTGCTGCTGTGCTTGCTGAGTCAGATGACACAGTTGCTGAAGGAACTGGATGAGCAAGAATCTGAATTTCAACATCGCAACGAAAGTTCTGTCCGATAGAAAGTTTGGAACCTCCACCTTGAACTGTTGCAAATAGTTGTCGCATCCAGTCCCAGTTTTGGCTAGTTCCGAGGATTACACCACGTTGAAAAGTTACAGGAGCAAAAGTTGTTTGTCCTGGAATCTGGTGAACAGTAGTGTTATACCCGCCCTCACGGTATGGGATTGAGTCTGTTGTGATCGACAATCCTGACACAGATGTAAACCCAAAAGAAACAGGTGGTTTTGCAAGGTTCTTCATTGCGGCGTTGTTGATGCCGCCTGCTGCTGTTGAGTCATTGAGTGGGTAAAAATTTACTAGGTACCGAAAGTTACGTAACGGATCGGTGGCTAGTGACGAGCGGTTGTTTACTATAGTTGGCACTATTTATCTCCTTCGGGATTAGGAATTGGTAAGTTGGCTAAGGTTGATGGTTACAAACTCAGCAGGGTACTCAAGAGCAACACCAACTTGAACGTTGACGATACCGTTTTGAATAGATGATGAGGTGTTGTTTGTAGCATCACAAATCACGTAGTAAGACTGTGCGGGAGTTGCTCCAGCCAATCCACCTTGATTGCGGTAAGTGTTAAGGAATCCACTAATAGCGGAGTTAATACGTGCCCACAAATTTGAGTCATTATTTTCAAAAAGAGCAAACTGCAATAGTTGCTTGAGTGTTGCCTCTAAGTAAATAAGAGAACGACGAGTATTTACATACTTGTTTGCGGTTCCATCTTGGAGAAGTGTGCGACCACCCATAACCACAAGACCTGCGCCAGGAATTTGACGGATAGGATTAACAGGAGCAACAGATCCTGTACCCGCAGAAGGAACACCGTAGTTACAGTTGTCTAGTTCAGTTGTTGTAAAGGCATGCTCTGTTCCAACAATTCCAGACAACCCTGCATTCAAACCTGCTGGAGCCTTGAACACACCTCGGGTTGCGTCTGTGTTTAAGTACAGACCTGCGACTGCTCCCGATGGCCCTACAAGACGAAGTGCCCCTGTGCGACCGACTGGGTCAGCGATGTATACGTTAGGGTAGTACACAGCAGCGTTGCTATTTCCAGAGAACGTCTGGGCGTAGGTAATTGCTGCATCAACTGTCTCACCAGCAGGGGTTTCAACAATAAAGAAGCCGTTGTTAGACTCTGCCCATGAAATAGCATCTGTGATAACACTGGTAACACTGCTAGCAAGGATGGTATTGATGTTAGGAACAAACATAACAAGCGGACGATTAAGTGCCGCAAATTGGTTCCATACAGATGCGCTTGTTGATGCATATGATGTGTAGTCATTTGCTACAACTGCAGCACCATCAGAGCCACCTGTGAGTGGGTACACAGTGAGTGTTGGAGTTCCAGAAACAGCAGATGTGCTGAGTGTGATGTATGAGGACATTGCGTTAACAACTGTTGGCGCAAAACTTGAACTGGTTGCGTCAGCAAACTCAAGGTTCTCGTATCGTTCTAGAAGAATGTCTGCAGAGAGCGCAGAGGTGCTTCCAGCAACTGCGTCTTTGTAAACTTCAAGGGTGTATGTGTTAGACACAGTTCCTGCCTTGACGTTTACACGAAGGTAGTTGCCAAAGACTCCGCGGTTCTTTGATGTGACTGTTGAAATAGTCACAGAACCTGAAGTAACAATTGTTGCGGTAGCAGCAGTTGCGTCAGAGTGGAGGATACGTTGGACGTAAAGATCACGGCCGCCGTTTGCAAAGAACTGTCCAACACCAAACGTTGCTGGAAATGAAGCGCTGTATCCACCGAATTTTGAGGTGAACTCGTACCAAGAACGAACAAGGGTGAGGGTCTCGGGTCCTTGTGCAAATGGAGCAGCAACAGCGCCCGCAGCGTTTGTTGTTGCACCTGTTGCGATTGGTGCGGGAAGTAGTGTCTCTGTTAAGTAGACACCTGGACGACCATAGGTCATGTTTTCTCCTAACTAGTTGGGTAGGGGTTCCTTATGATGAATGTATAGTGAAGGGAGGAAGTTTGGTAAAGATCGGAGTTGTTCCACCCTCTACCTTGTCTTGATACCCTGTGAGGTCAACCTCAAGCACCTTATAGACCGCCGTGTATAGTTCTGGTGTGATCTCACTGGAGACGCGCACCGTAAAGGCGTTTACGAATAAACGCTTTCCTGCTTCTGTAATATCTCGCTTGGAGATATCCAGAACATCAAGTCGACGAATTGTGTTATCGTCAAGAGACAGTGTGCCAAAACGAAGTGGCAACCGTGTGTACATAAGTTCCGCCAAAATTTCTCGATCATGTCGAGGTTGGCGGGCATACGTAGTAATCTGGTAATCAATGTTTACTGGTATCGGCATATGGATGTACCAGTTATTAGTGTCAGGATTAAAGTTAGTCGTTCCATCAGGCATTGTGGTAGGTGCAGGTAAGTACGAGGGCTGAACAAGACCACGCATCGAACGATCAAACGCCTCAGCAATATCCACCATATCAATGGTGATGTAGGGGTATTCCTGCTGGCGGATCTGCTCGTCAGGTTGCCCAAACCAGACACCGACATTGCGAGTAGCAGTACCTGTTGCGTCTGACTTTTGGTCAGTAACCACCATGCCTTTAAGAAGATCGCGAAGAGCCTGATCTTCGGATAACAAAAATGTCATAGGATGCTACCCCCCATGTTTGCTGCCATTCGGCTAACAAGAAATGACTCTGCCTCTGCACGATCGCTATCGCGGTTTGCAAAGCGACGCATTGCGTAAGTAGGTTGCTGTCCTGGAGTCCCGTACTCTAAGTCCAACGCCTGAGCGTAGTGCTGTGGGTGAACGTGAGTAGTGAACCCATCTTCAGGGTTGTAACGGACATGAAGTCCACTAATGATGTGTGATGGCCAGCCTGATGCTCGAGCCTCGGAGCGCAATTGCGCTGACATGTAACGAGTTGCTTCTTGAGCAGCCTTATGAATACCGTTGTGTTGGGATAGGGTCACTTCTTATTTTTGCCCTTCGCAACTTTTCCTCCGACATAACCTGCCAGAAGCGCTGCGAAAAGGGGCTGAGTATTTTTAGGACGAAAGCCAAAGACACCGCGAACAAACTCTTCGCGCTCGTGCTGATTGTTCATCTCAGCGGCTTCCTGATACCAAGGCTTGTGAGCCATAACTGACCATCCCTTTTTAGCAACCAGTGGGTACTGTAGACGGATTCCGCAGCGGAAGACCGTTGGTATAAGGATAAAGAAAAAGCCCCACTTTCGTGGGGCTAAGGTGTTACTTCTTTTTCTTATCTTTAATCTTTTTGGCTAAAGCCTTATCCATCTTGGCATCTTCTTTAGGAGAGGGATGCTTCTTGTCCATCTTCTTGTCTGCCTTTTCAAAGGCGGCCTTCTCTTTAGGAGACATGCCCTTTTCTACTTTGGCGTCTTGCTTCTTATCTTTTTTCTTACAGGCGCCTTTACAGTTCGGCTTTGAGCAGCCGCATCCACATGACTTGCACATAGTTACTTACCTTTCGATTGTCTTGATGCCCATATGTTATCGATTGCGTTAGGCCAAGGGCGACCCGCTTTTCAGCGCGAGCCTTGGCAGCCGACTTCTGTCCAGAAGACAGCGGAGTTGACTTCTTTTTGGGGTTCTTCTTTTCCCATACTGGTTTACTTGCCATCTTTGCCCTTGTTTCTCTTAGAGATAGCGGCAGCCTTTTTCTTTGCATCGGCCTTAGAAGAAGCGCCCCATGCTTGGAGTGAAAGGAGTAAACGAGTAGGTTCGCCGTTTGGCTTGTGCTCTGGTCCTGGGGCGTTGCCCATGCGAGCAAGGAAGGATGCGCGACGAGGATTGTCACCTTTTTTGACGGGAGCCTTGAGGTTGTGACCTTCTGCCTTAGCGGATGCACGTCCCTTGGCGTTTAATCCGCCTTTGGGGTTCTGTCCTTCTTTACGTTGCCATGCTGGTGTCTCAGCCATTACATGCCCTTCTTCTTGTGGTACTGCTTAACAGCGGTTACTCCCTGCTTAACAGAGGTAACGCCTTTTAATTTTGTAAGATTGAATTTATCGTTCTTAGCGTTGCGACCTGCATGGTCAACAATGACGTCGCCCTTCTTATCCTTGTAGATCTTATGAACACTACGAGGAGATTTCTTGGGAGCACCGATAACAAGGGTCGCAGGTGGTTCTGGCTTATCAGCCTTTGCAGGCTTCTTCTTATCGTCAGCCATTTACTTCTTCTTACCCTTTTGAGCCATGGACTCCATCTTCTTGACACCGTACTTCTTGATGCCAGCGGCGGCTGCAACTGCAGCAGGGTTTTTAGCGCCAGACTTCTTTGCTTCTTCTTCTACTTTCTTGAAGCGAGATCCTGTACCTAATTTTTCTTTAGCCATGATTTCTCCTTATACAATCTTTTCAATGGTTACAGTACCGTGCCCAGAAGTTACCGTCTGTAAATAAGTAACACGATAGATGTGCTTGTTTGTAATGTCGTGGACAACTGCGGTAATAGTATCGCCACCCGAGGTTAGCGCGTGTGAGTTTCCGACGTTTGTCCATGACCCCGCACTTAAAGAACCCGAGGTTTGGTTACCTGAGTTGATGGCTTGACCATTGACGGTCTCGATCCAGTTCCAGTGGAATGCTTGAGATGACCCTGCAAAGGCACTGAGTTGGGGAACTCCTCCGCTTGAGATCTGAGCGGTCAGGTTTCCCATACGAACCAGTGTTGCACGAGCGGCATCGTACCCCGTTGTTACAGTAGATACTCCTGCAGGAGCGGTTATAGTGATGGCCATTATTCTACCTGCGCCAATACTGCTACGTTAGAAGAGCCTGTTGAGATTGCGTACACTGTCTGAGTAGGATGAAGGTCCTCGATGCTGACACTTGCTCCTGGAGCCAGTTGGATACCATACGCGCTAGAAGTAACGTTTGCATTTCCTAGGTAGACTGTTGCAGAAGGATCGACATTTTGAACAAACAACGTTGTGTGTGTCCATGAGTAGTAGGTAGCATTTTCAATGGGAACAGGACCAGAGAAAGAGGTTGCTGCATCTAGAGCAACTGCTGTAGAACTGTTTAGCGGGACTAGCGCTTGAGTGATTGCTGGTGTTGCCATAGTTACTTACCTGATTTCTTTCGTTGTTCGCTGAGTGCTATTGCCACAGCCTGCTTTTTAGATTTAACTACAGGTCCTGTCTTAGATCCTGAATGAAGTTTGCCTTCGTTGTACTCGGTCATGACTTTTTTAATCTTGCCCTTATCAGTCATCTTCTTCGGCATCGTCATCCTCCGTTAGATCATCGTATAGGTCTTCAGAGATAAGCCCAGCGTCGAGAAGGTCCTCTAGGCTAGGTTCATCATCCCAATCGTCAACTGACATAATGTCTCCTTAATTAGCGTAGGTTTGGAACTGGGGGTAGTTCACAAGTTCTTCAGAGTTTACCTGGTTGCAATCGATAGAAACTACTGAATAACGATTGGCGTATAACCCACGAGGAGCAACACGGGTAGGGCGATAGACATCATTCTGAAAAGTAATAAGGTCTTTAATATGGTCTGTTGG
>Ga0164296_1003103_pt1 | contig 15915 bp, 21 predicted proteins | sample GEODES057metaG_FD_113533 | JGI IMG/M metagenome (GOLD analysis project Ga0164296, IMG submission 113533) | Dystrophic lake water microbial communities from Trout Bog Lake, Wisconsin, USA - GEODES057 metaG | ecosystem: Environmental > Aquatic > Freshwater > Lake | place: USA: Trout Bog Lake... | reverse complement strand
TACGCGAAGCGAGAAACTAAATCCTTCGGATTTAATAAAGAAGATGACCAGGTCAAGTCCGTAGGACTTGGAGTACGCGAAGCGAGAAACTAAATCCTTCGGATTTAATAAAGAAGATGACCAAATCTGCCCAGATTGTTGTCAGGCGCGGCAAGTTTCCTCACAAGTGGCACGCCGAGTTTCCGAATGGTCGGACGGTAAACTTTGGTCTCCGTGGGTACTCGGACTATACCCTTCACAAGGACTATGCACGGATGAAGAGGTATCTGACGAGACACGTGAAGCGCGAAAACTGGAGTCCATCAGGACGGTACAAGGCGGGGTTCTGGTCAAGGTGGCTCCTTTGGTCCAAGCCAAGTCTCACAGCAGCCGCCAAGGAAACCGAGCGAGTCCTTGGGAACAAATACAAAATAAAATTGTTGGTCTAAAGTAAATGCCGAGCAAGGCTATTGCAGGCGGAATTGCCGTGGCCGGGCTCGCTATTATGATAGGCTGTGCAGTACCTATGAGCAAGGAGACTGACAAGACCACAAGCAAATACAAGGGTCTGATTGCAGGTGTTGTTATCGGTGTCCTTATGATTGTTGCTGGGCTTGCTATGTTTTTCATGGGGGGTGGAGGTGGGGCATCTCCCAATTCTCCCAATGGACCTGTTGGTGCATCTCTCCCCAGTGAGAATGTGGGCTCAAAGACAGTGGCCGAGACAACTTCGCCTCTGAACATGATTGAGCAGCAGACACACCAAACCGAGCTCACTGCTTCACTCAACGCAAAGAAGGCGGCAAATCTGGCGAATCACGCAAAGAATGCACTTGAAAAGACTGCTCAGCTCAAGAGTGTTATTAGCCTATTCAAAAAGTAAATTAGATTTGTTGACTGACAGTCTGTGATAGCTGTCGGAAAGCTTGTGGCGTGCGAGTCTGATCAAAGTTGTACACTGTGTCTCCTACAATTCCCAGACCTCCCGCCTCTGCAAATGCATCTTGGTTTGCACCCAGATACACAAAAGTCCACCCCTCACTGGTCTTTTGTTCAATCTTTTCCTTAATCTCGGCCCTCGTGTACTTGGTTGACCCATTCTCCTCACCATCGGTAAAGATGACCATAACAGGGGGCTCGCCGATAGGGCTCCCTGTATCCAAGGCCTCACCAATTGTATCCAAAAGGTGTGTCGCTCCACGCGGCTGAAAAGTCCTACGGTCCAGAGGCTGAACATCCTTCAGAGGGATATTTGTATAGAACTTGCTAATTTGGTGATCAAATTGCCAAAGAGTCATCAGAGTGTTTTCATCTAGACTCCTCTGATCACTCACGAATGAATTGAATCCGCCGATAGTGTCAGACCGAGACACCTCCATGGAACCGGAACAGTCCAGCAGGAAAAAGATTGGGCGGGGCATGTCTCTGTCTTGACTACTCAGGAGGGCTCCTCTTTAACACGGGGGTCATCACCACTTAAAAAAATAATGTCAGTACCCTTTACCTCTGGATGGTGACACCCGGGGTTCTTCAAGGACTCCTGACTGTACACAAACCGAATGATTCCTTTTATGTTTACGATTTGAAACTTTTGGATCAGGCATACTCAGAGTGGACCCGTACATTCCCAACCATAACCCCCTATTATGCTGTCAAGTGCAACCCCGACCCAGAAATCATCAGGCGACTGGCAAATCTCGGGGCTTGTTTCGATTGTGCAACACCAGCAGAGATTAAGCTCGTGACGAGCATTGGTGTAGAAAAGTCTCGTATTATTCACGCAAATCCGTGTAAACGCGCAGAGGATATTTGCGGGCTCGTCACCACATTCGATAGTATATCTGAATTGCAAAAAATAGCAATGGAGTCGCCGTACGGGGCTGACCTCATTTTAAGGATTCGGGCGGATGACCCGGATGCCCGGTGCGCACTCGGGAACAAGTACGGGGCAGAGGAGGAGGACTGGGAGGACCTGCTCACCGTCTGCTCCCGTCTTTCTCTAAATTTAGTTGGAATTTCGTTCCACGTGGGATCCATGGCGAAAAACGCATCTGCTTTTGTAAATGCAATTCAAAAATCAAAAAAGGCGGTTGAGGCGGCGCGACGTTTCGGGTTTGACCCGAAAATAATTGATATAGGGGGTGGGTTTTCTTCAAACAACATATTCGACCTCGGGCCAGTCCCATCTATGATTAATCAAGCTCTCAGCGACAATTTCACTTCCGAATTCAAAATAATAGCAGAGCCCGGAAGATACTTTGCAGAACACATTGCTACTCTTGTGACACCAGTCATCGGTGTGAAAAAAACAGGAGTCACAATCAGTGAATCACTGTACGGATCGTTCAACTGTATACTCTTCGATCATGCAACACCTGAATTTTACATTCTAAATGGAGATGAGAAAGGACCCCTCGTCCCAAAGACAATGTTCGGGTCAACATGTGATGGCGGGGATATCATCTTTAAAGAGTGTCTTGTCCCTCTAAACATTTCATATGGAAATTGGATTGTGTGGCCAAGAATGGGTGCGTATACATCCGCAGCCACCACACACTTTAACGGAATCCCCTTTGATAACAGAATGAAAATTTATATGGGATTATAATAATATGAGCCAGCTCAACAGTGTAAATGTAGGCAACTCACTCACAGTCTCGAGTGCGCCATCGGGGAAATTCTCACGAAAATACACATTTAAACATGTTGCAGCGAACCAATGGGAATTCATAAGTTCCTCGCCAGGCCTTGTCATGCTCTTGTCAACAAATGAAGCCAAGGTGGAATATAATAAACTTTTGGAACACCCAAAATATGTCACTCACGTCACAAGCCCCAAACCCAAAAATAAAAAAGCCCGTATAAATTAAATGCCAAACAGTCCAACAGCGAACATTGCGAAAAAGTTTGGTAACATGCTTGATAAAGCACAGCAGAAGAGACTTTTGACGGACAACACGAGCAAAAAGTTTATGAAGGAACTTGACTATTTATATAAAAATGTAAATAAGACGCGTGCCGCCCTTGCGCTCAGAAAGCTCAGTAGATAGAGTCGACAATTTCCCAATCCAAACACTTGTCAGCATCCATGTACACATCTCTCTTCAAAATCTCCTCCAATTTCTCAGATGGAATTTTTGTTTCCCTCAGATAAATTGTCCTAAATCGATCCATAAATTGCTGGAGGTTTGCGAGTTGGTCCTTAAAGTCCTCAAACTTGCCCCATGTCCCATCCATATTGAGTTGGTGAATCATAATGTAGGAGTTTGGTGTCATGTACCTCTTGTATCCTCCGAGCAGGATGAATGTGGCGGCCGACGCGCACACACCATCGGCAATAGTCTTCACCTTGACCCGTGACATATTTTGAATTGCATCCATGGCTGACAGGCCCGAGTGAATGTCACCCCCGTCACTCCGGATAAACAAGCGAATCTCTGGACGACGATGGATGTCGAGGTCCAGATACTTGTGCAAAAGCTCATTCTCCAGTTTCTTCAATTTAAGAATCAATTCAAGGACTGTTTGTTCACACACTTCACAATGGAAATATACATCTGAGCCCTGAACGCGAACAAACTCATCCTCGTGCGGCCGTGTACACTCAGAGGTCATATGTAGATTAGGGTCGGCATCTCTTTAGGAGTCTTCTCTCCTTTCAACAAAGTACTTTTGTATGTCCCGCTCCATTCTCTCCCCCTTTTTTGTAAATTCAATCATCCCAGAAGGGCCAAGTCCAATGTCTATGAGTGGGTCAAACTCATTTTCGATCAGAATATTCCAGCGCTCCTTGTACCTTCTGTTTTCGAGACTCCCGTGCCATTCGTGCAATATAGTCCCGTTAATGTTCCCCACCTTGAACCCCTTGCATTCACTTTCAAAATCTGAAATTAGATTTTTATAGTTTTCGTGGATATTTCCTGGTCTTGAATAGGATGCCTTTCCTATCCACGCGAGGGCCATGTGTCTATCGGCGGATCCGAGGATGGCCCAGTCTATGAGTCCCTTCATCTTGTCCCACGCTTTTCTTGTGCACGCCCACGCATATCCCGGGTGCCAAAAGCCGTACTTGTCATTGGTTGTATACGGGGTGCCGCTCTGTGAATGCATGTACCCAAACGACTTGTCCACCTTGATGGTTTCCCCACGAGGACCCAAGTTGACAGCAGTGTGAAACAGCTGGATGACATCCATAAACTCTAGAGCCTCTTTCGTGTCACTCACCCAATTTCGATTCAGAAAGTGAATGTCAGCATCGATCCACGATACATACTTCCAGTCCGTCGGAAGAGATTTTACAGCAACATTTATCAAACATTCCTTTATCCAAAGGGTATTCTTCGACTCGATGATAATGTGTTTCCACACAGGGAGACGAGGGAGGGGTGACGGTCCTTTTGCTTCGATGAGCACTATCCTAATTCCATTTGTATTTTTGTTTCTTAAAATGAAATCGACGAGGAGAGACTGTCTAGTCTTGAATCCACAAAAGTTAAAGTAAGGAACTATGACATACAGTGGGGAATCTTTGGTCTGGAGACACCTCCACATCCTACTTATAATTGGGACTTTTAATTTTATGTAAATTCTTCAACCGCCCCGCACTCACACTGATGTTATTCTTTTTGTTTGGTGTTGGGCCAGCACCGTATGCAATAAGTAACCCTCTCCGAGTCCTTGCATTCTTTGTCAGCAAGTTGACACTCTGGGGCGTCACGCGTAACAAATTGGAATTCATTGGACTGCCAATTTTTGCCCGAGTCTTGTGAGCAGCTGTCATCTTTCCCGAATATGTCTTCTTGAAATATTTTGAATCTAAAATTTCTTTCAGGTTAAAAGGGTATTTGTGTCCATATTTCAGTCGTGTTTTATTGATGTGGGTGTCCTTTTCTAATCTGTATCCCTTGGGTACAAAGGTGTTGAGAAACTCCCTTGTGGCAGGGAGACCATCCTTGGTTGCACCTGTGTTTCTCAGGATCCACGTGCGCAGCTGGGACAGGAAATAGTGCACATCGTACATTGGACACATGTTGTCGCCGATGCCGTACTCCTTTGCCCACTTTTCCCTCCACTCGGAAAACTGCCCAACCCTTTTGTCAAGTCGCGTCCACCCGAAATCAACAAAAACCAACTCTGGAACTGGACGGGCCGGACGAACCAGCAAATTAAACAAGTGCAAATCCCCGTGGATAAACTCCGGATACCTCTTCTTAATCTTCGACAACGTCATAAGCACTTGGTAAATGAAATTTTTGAATATATTGTCAGTCAAGCGTCTTCGCGGCGATGCAGCCATACGTTGAAGGTAATCCCCAAACGTTCCATTCTTAACATACTCCAGACATGCCACCGTCTGCCTCGAATAGTTGAAATTGTTATATTTCGTTTCCCAAATAAATTCAGGAACAAAATTTGAGCACGTGAAAAACTTGAGCGGTTTTGGAACACGGCGAGGAACAATCTTGTAAAGGTTTTTGCAAATTATAAATTCAATCTGGGCCGTTTGTTGTTTCAGTCTTTTGTTAATAGGGCACACCTTGATGATGAATTCCTTTTTTGCCGATTTCTGGAAGGATGCAAGGAAGATGGCCCCTTGTTTTCCCGCGTCTATTTTAATCATACCCTTTTTGGGCCGGAGAGGCAGCGTCGGTCTGAGTCGCAGATTATTCGACTTGTTATTCGCGCCCAAAATCTGGTAGTGTCCGCGGCCGTTCAGGGTTTCCCTGTGATACAGCCGCTTTTCCATGGAACAATCCATACCTAGTGTACTCAAATATTAAAAATTTTAGAAACACCGTAGAATACTCCTACTATTTTTGTCGATGCAGACTCGGAGACCCACCGGAGAGCCCTGCATGTGGGAGAGCCCCACGCAAAAACCGAGTTTACAAACCCACAACAATTTACATAATAAAAATATTCAGAGACCCAACGTACCATGTGCACACTTACAACGACGAGTGCCGATTTTACATAAGAATTCATACTTAAAAAGTGTCTTTTGTTTTTAAGTTTATTAAATTGATTTTGCGAGAGAACAAATATCACTGATTGATCTGACTTGGTCGCACCACAAATTTGTCTCCGGTACTCCTCCGTTAAAATATACTGGTTTCCAGTTGGTCAGGTTTCTGGCCGTTCCGAGATTCTTGAGGGAGGTGTCCACCATCAAATTCATATTTGAAAATGGAATTGTGTATGCCCCAATCTCTGGCTTTAGTGGGGAAAGAGAGGGGTCCCCGGGGCACTTGACTCTTACATTTTCGCCGATAGCCACCGCGACCCTCTGTGCCCACCTCCACGGCGCATTTGTAAACAGATAAATCTGCCAGTTTTCGTGGGACAGTGTGTTAATCTCCCGGAGTTCCTTTTGTACATGTGATTCAGCGAGGACAACCCCCAAGTGCTCCATGAGATCCTTGTCATACACATGTTTGTTAAAGTCGCTCACATCCACCTCGTATCCAATTTGCAAGCCCCGGGCCGTGTGTCCGTAAATCAAGTTCAATGAGTCGTTCTTGTATTCAATGTCTTTGCACTCGGGAACCTTGTAATTGATGTACCTTACACAATTGTACCTGACGTGCGCGAGCAGCTCCTTGTCCCGAATGAGCACCCCATCAACGTCAAGCAGAAGGTTACGCGTGGCCATCTTTGTGGTTTACAGAGGTCGACTCTCTAAGTAAAGCAGTTCCAGACCGTCTCGTGGGCAAACACTTCATCCATGTAAGACGCCGTAATGTGCATTTCTGGAAAACTGAGTTTACGTGCGCACGCAAGAGCAAATTCAAAGGAACTAAATGATCCTATGTACATATCATTTCCAAACAGAGTAAACACTTGGCGCCGAGGGGCCCATGCTGCGACCCTATCGAGTATCGCCTCCATCTTAGTTTATGTACTTGTCGTCTTCCTTTAAGGCCCTTGCGACACGCCGAATCTGTTGGTGCATGTCGCCCATAATAATCACTGAAAACACAAGAATCATTCCACCGAACATAAAACCCCCGAGAATAGACTGAACGGGCGGAGGGAGCCCTTCGATAAATTCCGTGTAGTTTTTCATTTGTCAGACAAGGAATCTACTTTTTAAGTAGCTCGCGATGCTCTGTGGGGGGTTGTCCAGAAGCTCCTTGTAAACCCCGACTGGATTCTTATTTTGAATTGCTAAATGAAAAGTGTACACGGTAAACAAGATGACCAGGGGCTTTAGCTCCACCTTCTGTTTACGAAGAATCCATACTGGAATCATGTGTATCAATATTAAAAATAAATTAAGAATGGGTGGAGTCTTTGACACGCACACAAAGAGCATAGTCCCTAACAAATTTGCAATCATAATTGAAAGTACATGAAAGGGTACCCACGGGCTCAATGCAAATGCGATAAACCCCCAATATGAAAAAATATTGTACCACGGCTCCATAAACTAATATTTACAAATATTAAAATGAAACAGCAACAGGATTTGGAGTTTTACAAAAAGGTGTATGACAAGAGACCAAAAAAATCCAAGTACAAAGAGCATTTTGAAATGGTTAAACTTGAGATGGATTATGAGCGTTCTATTGAGCAAGTTTCCAAACACTCGGGTAAATCTGCACAAGACGCTCACATGCACGACGAATGAGAAACTTTTCGTCAGTTTCGTGGACTTGTCTCCATATATTTTTTTCAACTTCGACAAGGTGATGACGGTCGCGAGTTGGCCCCAATGCAAGGAGTCTCCACTTTTTATCCCCAATGTCTACGAGACGACCATCCTTTATCATTTTCATCACGTCGTCGTAAGTTGGTCCTGTCATACTCCTATGGGTCATGACTGCTTTAAAGAGGCGCGCTCCATCACTTGTAAGACATGGCAACAGTCATTACAAGTGATGGGGTGTTTTTGAATGTTGAATTGGAATTTGTAAACAAGTGTTCTGTCTTGAAGGGGGCTCAAGAGGAGTGTGGTAGTGACCTATTTCCAATTCCAAATGTTAATTGCAGGGTGTTGGTCAAGGTGATTGAGTTTTTCAGGACTGGAAGATTAACAGATGCAGAAGAGACTATGCTGCAAATTTTGATGGCTGCAGACTATTTGGGATACGAGGAACTCCTCGATCATGGTGCAAAGGTGGTTGCGGACAATCTCAGGGGGAAATCTGCTAATGAAATTAGAAGTTATTTTGGTTTGACTACTCCTGTTTCTTAGCATCAGTCTCTGGCTCAACCTCTGGCTCCTCCTCATCCTCCTCGTAGTCATCGTCGTCATCCAGAACAAGGGAGTCATCCTCAAGATCAGACACGCGCTCGCTCAGACGGTCAATGTCCCGGGTAAGAAAGTAGACTGCGGATGTAAGCATACCAACCATCATAGTGTTGATGAAACAGAACAGAGAGTCCATATGTAATCTTCCAGACAGTTTTGTCTTTATTTCAGACAACTCGCCTCGAGACTTGCAAATTGAGAAGACAATTGTAAGTGCCAAGGATACAATACAAACACCTGAAAACAAAACCCAAATACCCCGAGACACACTGATACTATCGGTAAAATAGAAACCTTACTCTCTCTCCGTTGATGTTCACCATCTTCTTCATCCATTCGTACTAAAATAATAGAAAATTTTCCTCATCGTACTTTTTCACATAGTCATAAATGTCTTGAATTCTTTGAACAGATTTACACCACGATGGCTCTTGTCCTCCAAAGTGCAGGGGGACCCAGCTCTTGTTCCACCGAATTGTTTCTAAATTTTTAATTGAATCGTCGACGAAGATTTTAGGTTGGTTGTGTGGAAAGTCGGAGTATGCACTTGCCTGCGGTTTGTATTGGTGATTTGCGGTCGGGCACTTGATTTTTACATTGTCTCCTATCGCGAGGGCGACCGGTGTTGCCCACACAGGTGGTGCGTTTGTAAAGAGGGTGATGTTCCACCCGTCCCGTGTCAGACTGTGAATCTGTTCACAATCATATTGGAACCCGGGGTACGAAATGACTTCGTGGAGATGTTCCATAAGGGACTTGTCATACACCTTGTACTCAAAGTCAGATGTATCAACGTCGAGTATCTTTGACAAGCCGTACCCGGTGTGGCCCGTCGCAATGTACAGTGCATGATTCGTCGCCTCGGGATTCTTACAGCACGGAAGTTTATGATTAACATATTTTATACAATTTGACTTGACGTGACTCATGAGTCTTCTGTCCCGAATCAACACTCCGTCAATATCGAGAAGAAGGTTCTTGTACATTTTTAGATAAAGTCGTCCGTTTTTTTAATTGTAAATGAGTAACTTTTTCACAGAAAGAATTGACTTTCCTCGGTGGTTTTTGTTTCTAATGATAGGTTTTCCGTGGACACTCGTTGAATATTTATACAAGTTATATAAAGACAAAAACATTTAAGATGGTACAATGTCCCTCAATGTCAGTAAGCTGTCGCCTCAGGCAGTTATTCCGTCACGTTCAACCCCTGGTTCCGCCGGTTTTGATCTGTACTCAGCTGACAACTATGTTATACTTCCTGGACACAGAGTCGTTGTGTCAACCGGGCTCTCTGTGCACTTCCCCACGGGAACTTACGGTCATATTACAGCTCGCCCTGGATTAGCCGTGAAGCACGGTCTGAACATTCTGTCCGATGTGATTGACACCGATTACACTGGTGAGGTCAAGGTGGTTGTGCAAAACACAGACCAAAGACAGGCATTTGTTGTTCGGCCCGGGTACAGAATTGCGCAGCTTGTTGTCGTCCCTTTTACCCACGTCGATATTGTTGAGGTTCCAGGTCTGGCCGAGGACTCCTCGGATGTCACGTGTTACAAGGTGACAGGAGTCTAAAACCATTTAATAATAAGACCGTAAAATGGATAATTTTTTAGTTCTAGAGGCAATTCACTCCACGAAAGTGGACAATTCTTCATCTCCTTGTACCACTGCAATATTTCCACATCGTTCCAAGTTTTCCTTGGGGGCACATCGATTCTGAGTTTAGAACCAGTTTCTCTCGATACGAGACCCCCCATGGAAATCTTTGGTTTAAAAGCAAAACAGTCCAAACACATGCGTACAACTTTGTGTGGACCTAAAAATTTATAAACACAATCATTTGAAATGATATTTATGTTGGTCAAGTTTGACCACGCAAGTACCTGTTGGAATTCAAACTTTGAATATACATGTACAGAAGGGTCGAGTGGGGCTCGGCACTCGTGACACCTCCCCTTGAATTTCAATTCCATTTTATAATAAAGTTACAAGACCTCTTTATCTTTCAGAGTTGGACATCAAGCCTGTGCCTCTGACCAGAACAAGTTGACTATAGTATTTGTCACATTTGAAGTTCCTGCGTTTGCTGCATAAATGACTAGAGTGTCAGGTCCATCTGGGAAAAAGTACGGTCCACCGATGACTCCACCTGTCAACTCTTTCAGAGCAGTTAAATCAATGACGTTGGTTGCTCCGGCGGCGGAAATAGTAGACAGAATGCGCTCCCCTCCTTGGTAAGTTCCTGAATATGTAAAGTTGTTACTGACTTGACAGAAACTTGGCTGACCTTGGTTCGCAATAGAATTTACTGATGTCCAAGTAATGTTTGTAAAACCCTGGGGATTTAAGATTCCAACCACGTTAAGTGTTTGATTTGCAGTCACCTCCATCTTTTGGAGAAGCAGCTGTGCACGATTCATAAGGTCACGATCACCTATGTTTCCTACAATACCGTTACTCACTGATGGCGCCAAACGCAACATAAACAAGGGGACTGCGGTCGCCCCAGACTGTGTCGTTTGGATGTTTGATGTGTATGTATTTGAAAAGTTGAAATAGTATCCACGATCCTGGTCGAACGATCCATCCATAAGGAAAGCAGACCCCCAATGCGTTAAACTTGGTGTCACTGTTATACTTGTGAGTAAAACTGTCGCCCCTGATGCGTGACTGGTTGCAGTCGAGGCTGTAAATGTTCTGGCGACATCATTAATTACATAGTTGAAAGTTGTAGCCCGGGTTATCCCGTTGAGTGCAAAAGAAGCCTTTGATGTATAATACATCAATTCAGAATCAATCAAAACAATTCCAGATGTGGGCCAGTACGTTGTATCGTCATTCAACAAGATGTTTGAAGTTGTTGTAGTAATCTGTCCGTTGAGGGTTGAAACAGCTGCACTCATTTCATTAATGAGCTCGTATCTGACGGGTAAATTTCCTGTTCGCATGTAGGCCTCGTCATTCACGTTATTGTTACGGATGCGGTGGGCAAACACCCAGTTGCCGTCGGAACCACGCATCATAAAGTCCACAAAACCAGCTCCATACCACGTGTACTGGAGCCCAATCATTTGCATCTTTGTGACGTCCACCTTGTATCCAGAGGCGCCCAGACCATCAAGGGTATCTCTGTTGAAGTTTGACTGACTTGTCCGGATATCAATAACACGAGACGCCTTGATTGGGACTGAAATTTGGGTCAAACCTCTGAATGGTGGATTAAAATTGAGAACACCTTGAGACAGGATGGCGGTGACTGTGTGGGTCATCCCTCTCATAACAAACTTGTCTCCAACTTTGAGCTGATCTTGGAAACGGGTCGTGGGGTACACAAATGTTACATTTCCAGTTTTATTTCCGAATGGAATTTGAACTGCGATTGGGTAGAACCCTACTGTAAATGCTGTCAGAGAATCAACAGATACTATGTAGGCCGTATCGATGTATCCTGGGTAAAATCCTGATATGACGTGCATTCCCTTGATGAGTCCTGCAGTTGAGCTGACAGTCACTTGGGCCGAAACATCGCCAATGTTCACTGTTGTCGGGAATGTAATTGCCTGTGTTCCAAAAGTGACCGTGGACACGAGTGTGTCAGTATATGTGTTTCCGACCAGAGTCTGACCGTTAGGAACTGTAATCACGGTACCGGCCAGCTGAAATGTACACGACCGCTTGACGGCCCATAGAGTCTGACCGTCCCACTCCCAAAACAAACCATTCTGGTCATCGAAACAGCCCGCACGAGCAGATGACCCCTGCCAATTTGATAAAATAAACCGGGGCTGCACCGCAAATGTAGCGAGGGTAGATCCGAGTGTTGTTGTAGCAACCACATTTACGGATTTTGAGTCATTCACAGAGGATACTGTGTATGTTCCGTTGTATCCGGGAGTCGTTATTCCTCGGAGCTGGATGGTTGCTCCCACCTGTGCGCCGTGATACACATCAGTCTGGACTGTAATGTTGCTTCCAATTGCAGTCCCTGTTGCGGTGACACGTGACAAGTCATTGTTTGGGCAAAACAGGGTACCCGAGGACCACAGGAGACCCTTGCCGGATTGGTACCGGAAAATCTTTTTGGATTGACGGCAGACCATTGCCCCGTGGGTAGACACGAGAGGGGTCAACAGCACTCCGCCATCAAATGGCCGGTGGGTCACAGTCGAGTACGGCTGTACGAAAATAGAACCATTCGTAGGTGTTGTAGTTCCGGCCGCAGACACCAAGGAACTGAATATAAATGAATTTCCAGAGGGAACACCCTCGACAAAAAAGTTTCCATTGAGTCCGACGACTCCTGTACCCGTCCAACTGTTAGAACACAGTGGTGTCCCAGGCATCATCCCGTGGACATTGGCTGTATACACAGTGACCAAATTGGCACTTTGTGAAATTGAAGTGACTGAAATTTTGCAGTTTCCGGCGTTGAACACATTTCCTTTACGAATAGTTGTTGAGGGTGTAACCATCTGACCTTGTGTAATTTGACCCTTTGAATAGTATGTAAATGTGTTTGAGGGGAGGGTCAGGAATGCTCCGGGTGTAGTGTAGTTGGCAGTCACCAGAAAGAAACCTTCGGCCCGGTCAGATGTGCGTTGATAGTTTGAAAGTCCATTCACGTTAATGACAGACCCGACTGGAGGGAGTGCACTTGTTGTGCCGACATAGACGTTTGATACAGGGTTTCCATCAGAAACAACATCAGTAATCACCAAATCTGTTCCGGGAATTTCAAAAAAACTAGGAGTCTTGCGAATCTCCTGATGAGTCTGCCACTTGGTCGGCTGAGTACCATACTCGAAATCAGCATCAATAAGGGACTGACCAAGGGACACGCGCTGCCGCTCAATAGCATCCGTGCCAAAATCATAGGGACGGAACTGTTGAATAGATGAATTCTTTGAAGTCGTAGTAAATGTGCCGTCAATAGTGCGACTCATATTATTATTAGGTTGGAAAATAATTCGGTTAAGTATCCGACTCCATCTCTAAAGTCATAGACCAATCAATACCATTATTGCTCAGAGGGTTTCCAAACCTGTCCCTGACCTGGATATTCAACCGATCTATTCTGTAATTTGGATCAAAAATTTCAATCGACTGCTTGAATGTGCTGTCGGCCAAATAATTCTGGACACCTCCTTTCTGAACTGTAATTGGAATCTTAAATGTGCATGGATAAGGCTCCATGCATGAGTTTCTCAAATTTTCAATATAAATACAGATGTAATTGTCAAAATCTATATTGTAAGACTTGGCTGCGACGATAATGACACCCACCTGTGTTGTCTGAAAGCCCATAAAGTACCCGAGGGTCCCAGGATCTCCTACGATGCTCGATGCTCCGACGACTGATGTGTACTGTATTGTGTTTGTGAGGGTATTTAAAAAGAATGAGCCGACTGCGGGTGTAATTGTATTGTTGAGGGTGTTTAAAAAAGTGGTCGCGTTGTAATTACCAGGGCTAAACGTATAAGACTGTAAGGCCCCTGCAATGTTGATGGTCAGCGTGTTATACGGAGCACGGATATTGAAGAAACCAAGGGGAATCTCGGCCGACTTGAGAGCCACGCGTCGAAGCTTCCGATGCTCCTTGCCGAGAATAACAGAACAATTAAATGAGTCAATCCCATTGTTGTTTTTGATGACTGTATTAGCGGTGGTGGAGGTGGTGTCCACGTGGAGAAAGTAAACCTTACTCATATACTCTAGTTAGAGATATTAATACCAGAGAGAGTATGCAAGTACAGGCTGTTGCCTGGGAGGGTGAAGATGCTGATGACCAATTCGTCATCAGAGTATACGGGAGATCTCAGGAACATTCCGTCTGCGTCACCGTCCCATTCGACCCCTATTTTTTCATTAAACTAAAACCCCAACACGACTTGGCAACCATGGCATTTGCACTTTCGCAAACAATCAAGTACAAAAATATGGAAGAAGTTCGAGCAAAGGACCTCTGGGGATTCAGAAATGAAATTAAGGAACGGTTTGTCAAGGTTTCGTTTTTTACTCTAAAAAATATGAAGATTTGTGCACATATTTTGCAGCAGGGGCCTTTCAAGGGGTTTGGGCAACTAAAGGTGTATGAGGCGAACGTCGATCCTGTTTTGCGTTTTATGCACGTGTCTGGAATCCGCTCGACGGGCTGGTTTGAAGTTTCTGGGGGCGAGCACAACAATTTAACCACGTGCCATGTGGATCTCTACAATTCAACCTTGACCCCCGTCGAGAGAGACGATATAGCACCTCTAGTCATCATGTCCTTTGATATTGAGTGCTACTCGTCAACCGGAGAGTTTCCAAACCCCTCCAAACGAGATGACGTGGTCTTTCAGATTGGTATGACAACCAAGCGCTTTGGATCACCGGAAATAATCAGAAAGTGCCTGTGCCTCAAACAAACACAAGCCCCTGATTGCGAGTCTTTTCAAACTGAAAAGCAGCTTCTGATCCGGTTTGAAGAGTACATGACTGAAACTGACCCAGATATAATCACTGGCTGGAACATTTTTGGTTTCGATTTGGAATATCTGCAAGTCCGATCTGTTCTGAATGGTCTCGCGCCAACGTGGGGTCGGTTCAAAGACTCCCCTATAGAGCTTGTATCCAAAAATCTATCCTCGAGTGCCCTTGGAAACAACATGCTGAAAATGGTGCCTATGCGCGGCAGATATGTGTTTGATTTCTTCCAGGATGTGAAGCGTGATCACAAACTCGAGAGCTATTCCCTAAACAACGTGTCCAAGCACTTTCTAAAAGACCAAAAGAATGACATGCCCGTCAAGGAGATTTTCGGGAGGTACCTGGAGGGCGACCCGGTCCGACTCGGGGAAGTTGCAGAGTACTGTTTGCAAGATACTGTTTTGCCCCATAAACTCCTCGACAAGTTGTTCCAAATTCAGAACCAAATTGAGATGGCCAAGGCGTGTTGGGTTCCTCTTTCATTTCTGAGTGAGCGTGGCCAGCAAATCAAGGTGTTTAGTCAGATGGCTTACAAGGCGCGACAGCTCGGCTTTTTGATCCCAACATTCAAGAAGGTGCCAACAACCGGTGAAGAAGACAAGTACCAAGGGGCAACCGTTCTCGATGCTCAAACCGGGGCTTACTATGGTCCAATCACGGCGCTCGACTTTGCGAGCCTGTATCCAAGCATCATGTGTGCTCACAACCTCTGCTACTCTACGATGGTGATGGACCCTCAATTTGACAACTTGCCAGGTGTGGAGTACGAAGAGTACGTCTTCAAAAATCCTGATGGTAGTGTGAAACAAGTTTGTAGGTTTGCCCAGAATGTGCCGAGCCTATTGCCTGTTATTTTGACCGACCTCAAGGCGTTCCGCAAAAAGGCGAAGAAGCTGATGGCGGAGGCGGAAGGCACACCTATGGAGGCGGTCTACAACGGTCAGCAGCTGGCGTACAAGATTTCCATGAATTCAATCTATGGGTTTACGGGGGCTTCCAAGGGTATGTTGCCTCTCGTGGCGATTGCGAGCACAGTCACCATGCGAGGCCGCCAGATGATTGAGGAGACGAAAAACTATGTGGAGGCGAACTTTCCGGGGGCTCACGTGAGGTACGGGGACTCTGTGATGCCCGGAACTCCGGTGCTTATACGTGGTGTTGATGGAGTTCGCATCCGGACCATAGAGTCTCTCGCCGAACACTGGATCGGT
>Ga0164296_1003102_pt1 | contig 15915 bp, 13 predicted proteins | sample GEODES057metaG_FD_113533 | JGI IMG/M metagenome (GOLD analysis project Ga0164296, IMG submission 113533) | Dystrophic lake water microbial communities from Trout Bog Lake, Wisconsin, USA - GEODES057 metaG | ecosystem: Environmental > Aquatic > Freshwater > Lake | place: USA: Trout Bog Lake... | reverse complement strand
CGCCTTTACTGAATCTGTCTTATCGGGTGTGCCGGTTGCTGTGATAGGTCTGGATGGCGAGGGCAGGGTGAATGTCATCAATCCCTCTGCACTCAAATTATTGTCACTCTCAATTGAGCGCGCCATTGGTGAGCCACTCAATGAGGTGATTCCTGAACTTACGGCTATTTTGGCGGAGTCTCAGTCAACGCCCCAACGTCCCGTTCAAAGCCAGATGACTATTGTGCGTGAGGGACGCGAACGAACTGTGAATGTGCGGTTGAGTACAAATACGACGGGTGAAACTTATTATAGTGTTATCACGCTTGACGATATTACCGATCTCGTCCAAGCGCAGCGCACTTCTGCTTGGGCTGATGTTGCACGGCGTATTGCGCATGAAATTCGCAACCCCCTCACACCAATTCAATTATCAGCGGAACGTCTGCAACGTAAATATGGCCGTATGATTGAAACGGACAAAGATATTTTCAATCAATGCACGGATACAATTATTCGCCAAGTCGATGATATAAAACGCATGGTTGATGAATTTTCATCTTTTGCGCGCATGCCCAAGGCAAGGGCTGAAGAAGATGATATCTCATCATGTGTGCGTCAGGTGTTGTTCCTCATGCGTGTGGGCAATGCCGATATTGATATCATCGAAGATGATCAACTTGATATCACGCGCGCTGTTTTTGATCGACGCCTGTTGTCGCAAGCGCTTACGAATGTTATAAAAAATGCAATCGAAGGCATTAAAGCCGCTGATCATCCCAATGCCCATCCTTGTGTGCGTGTGCGTTTAACACATGATCAGAATGATCATGTTGTGATTGATGTGATTGATAATGGCATAGGTTTTCCCGTTGAAAATCGCCAACGTTTGCTTGAGCCATATATGACAACACGCAGTGAAGGCACGGGGCTAGGTTTGCCGATTGTTGCTAAAGTTTTGGAAGATCATGGCGGTGGTATCGAGTTATTGGATTCACCAACACCTCCGGGTGCATGTGTGCGCCTTTATTTTCCGCGTTTAGGTAAATTAGACATCTCAATCGATGCAGCATCATCCCATGCTGTATCGACAGAAGGCTTATAAAATGGCGAGCGATATTCTTATTGTTGATGATGAAGCTGATATTCGTGATGGTGTCTCCGGTATCTTATCCGATGAAGGTCACACCACACGCACGGCCAAAAATTCAGATGAAGCATTAGCTGCGATTGAAGCACGCCGTCCCAATCTCATTTTTCTTGATATTTGGATGCAAGGTTCACGTCTTGATGGTTTGCAGCTTCTTAAAATCATCAGGGAACAACATCCCTCATTACCTGTTGTGATGATTTCTGGTCATGGCAATATTGAAACTGCTGTGTCAGCGGTTAAGATTGGTGCGTATGATTTTATAGAAAAGCCTTTTAAGGCCGATCGTTTAGTGCTGGTGGCGGATCGTGCGCTTGAGACCTCGCGCTTAAAGCGTGAAGTCAATGATCTTAAATCACGTGCTGGCTCGTCACTTAAAATGATTGGCCGCTCTTCCATCATGAACCAATTGCGTCAAGTGATTGATCGCGTTGCTCCTGCCAATTCGCGCATTATGATTAGTGGTGCGTCAGGTTCGGGTAAAGAAATGGTCGCGCGCGCCATACATGAAGCCTCGCAACGTGCGGATGGCCCCTTTGTTGTGATTAATGCCGCGACAATTACGCCTGACTCCATGGAGATTGAATTATTTGGAACAGAGGGTGGCGAGGGCAGGGTTCGTAAAGTGGGCGCACTTGAAGAAGCGCACGGCGGTACACTTTATATAGATGAAATTGGTGACATGCCCAAAGAAACGCAAAACAAGATTTTGCGTGTGCTGGTTGATCAAAACTTTCAGCGTGTGGGTGGCATGATGCGCGTTAATGTTGATGTGCGCGTGATCTCATCAACGGGGCGGGATTTGTCTCAAGCGATTGAAGATGGTCATTTTCGTCAAGATCTATTTCATCGCTTATCGGTTGTGCCGATTAGAGTGCCATCGCTGGCGGAGCGGCGCGAAGATATTCCTGATCTCGTGGATTATTTTATGGATCATGTGGCGTCTACGTCAGGTTTACCTAAGCGAAGCATTAGTGAAGAGGCCATGGCGGTGCTTCAATCGCATGACTGGCCTGGTAACATCCGCCAATTGCGCAATAATGTTGAGCGTATGATGATTTTGACGGCTGGTGATCCCAAGGCAGAGATTACACCGGATATGTTACCCTCTGAGGTCGGCGCTTTGGTTCCTTCTTCGCCAAATGGCTCAGGCGGCGAGAAGTTTATGAATTTGCCATTGCGCGAGGCGCGTGAAGTCTTTGAACGGGAATATCTTATTGCCCAGATCAATCGATTCAGCGGAAATATCTCACGGACGGCTGAATTCATTGGGATGGAGCGTTCTGCTTTGCATCGGAAACTCAAATCTTTGGCAATTGACTAATATAAGGGCAATCAGCTCTCGATTTTTTATGGATTGCTTGGGTTAAGTATGATTTTCTGTCTTGCATCCGGTCTTGAAGGGGTGCCAGACTATAAACGTGGTTCGTTGCGTAATAAGTTGATTCTGATGACTGATCACTCCGCTCGGCACGGCGGAACTATAAAGGAACTAAAAAATGGCGGCCGAACGCGCACAAAATCTGCAAGACACATTTTTAAATTATGTCCGTAAGCAGAAAGTCCCTTTGACCATCTTTCTCGTCAATGGTGTAAAATTGCAAGGCGTTGTCACTTGGTTTGACAATTTCTGTGTGCTTTTGCGTCGCGATGGTCATTCCCAGCTTGTCTATAAACATGCCATTTCAACCATTATGCCGGGAGCTCCCATGCAAATGTTTGAGCCCGTGGATGAGGGTTGAGGCATATTTGATGTGCGGCCTGTGGCCTAGCGCTATGGGCTGCTCTCATGTCTGAGACAACAATAGCTGACCCACGTTTTGATCTTGAACTCCAGCGTGCGCGACAAACACGTGCGTTGATTGTAGGCCCGTATCTCTCACCCAAAGCAGTTTATGGGGCAGACCAAGCGAGCCGTCCGTCTGCGGGGGCTATGATGCGCTCGCCTGACGCGCGACTTGATGAAGCCATTGGTCTTGTGGCTGCGATTGATGTTCAAGTTATCTCCTCAGCACTTGTGATGCTCAACCAAATCCGACCCGCAACTTATATTGGCACTGGTAAAGTTGAGGAGATCAAAGCTTTGGTGGAGGAACATTCCATCGGGCTTGTGATGATGGATTGTGCGTTATCGCCAGTGCAGCAGCGCAATCTTGAAAAAGCATTTGAAACAAAAGTCATTGACCGGACTGGTCTCATTTTAGAAATCTTTGGACGACGCGCACGCACACGCGAAGGCCGCTTGCAGGTTGAGCTTGCGCATCTCACTTATCAAAAATCGCGGTTGGTGCGCTCTTGGACCCATTTGGAGCGCCAGCGTGGCGGCTTTGGTTTTATGGGTGGTCCGGGTGAAAGTCAGATCGAAATTGATCGGCGTTTATTGCAAGAGCGCATGACGCGCATTGAACGCGAGCTTGAACAAGTCCAGCGCACGCGCGGTCTTCATCGGAAAAAACGTCAGGATGTTCCTTATCCCGTGATCGCGCTTGTGGGCTATACCAATGCTGGCAAATCATCCCTGTTCAATCGTTTGACGCAAGCTGATGTGCTGGCGCAGGATTTGTTATTTGCCACACTTGATCCGACCTTGCGCGGTGTGAAATTGCCGCATGGGGCGCGTGTCATGCTCTCTGATACTGTGGGCTTTATCTCTGATTTGCCGACCATGCTTGTATCAGCTTTTCGCGCGACACTTGAGGAAGTGACGGAGGCTGATATCATATTGCACGTTCGTGACATTGCGCATGAGGATAGTGATGCGCAAAGCACCGATGTTGAAACGATTTTGCGTGAGTTGGGCGTTGATCCCCATAATCACCAACGCCTCATAGAAGTGTGGAACAAAAGCGATTTATTGCGTGAGGATGATCGCCTTAAAACCAACAATTCACTCTCGCGTCGGCCCATTGATGAGCGCCCCTTTTTGGTGTCCGCTGTTAGCGGTGAGGGGATTGCGCATCTTCTTGAAGGTATAGAGACGCGCCTTGCGCATGGTCACGCCTTTTTTATGATTCATGTTGATGCAACTGACGGCGCGGCCCTGCATTGGTTATATGAACATGCCCATGTGCTGGAGCGAAATTCAAATGAGGATGGCTCACTTGATCTGCGCATCAGTATAAGCCCTGATCGGATTGAGCGTTTATGTCATCGCTTCAGTGATGTCCGACGCATGGACGCCGCCTCATAATCCCCTGCGCTTGGCTTCATTCCACAATAAATCCATCTCATTTAAATCGACGTCACCGATTTTTTTACCCTCTGCCTCAAGACTACGTTCAATAAACGCAAAGCGGCGTTTGAATTTTTCATTGGTTGAGCGTGTTGCACTTTCGGGATCAACGTGTAAATGACGTGCTAAATTTGCGAGAGCAAAAAACAGATCACCAATTTCAGACTCAATATGAGCTTTATCGGCTTTAGTGTTTAAGGCGTCTTCAATCTCATCAGTTTCTTCACGAATTTTGGCAATGACCTGATGCGGGTCATTCCAATCAAAACCAAACGTGCTTGCCTTATTTTGCAATTTAACTGCCCGTGTCAGAGCAGGCATTTGCACGGGTATTGTATCAAGAGCGCTCGCATGACTATCATCTATCAATCCGCGTTGCGCGCGCGCTGCTTTACGTTCAGCCTTTTCTTGATCTTTGATGTGACTCCAGAGCGACTTTACGTCATCTGGAGTCAAATGTTGTGTGTCACCAAAGACATGGGGATGGCGACGAATGAGCTTTGTCGTAATGGCCTCTACGACATCCGCAAAATTAAATGCGTTTTGTTCTTCGGCAATACGAGCATGAAAGACAACTTGAAGCAAGAGATCACCGAGCTCATCGCAGAGATCAACCATATCATTGCGTTCAATCGCCTCAACAACTTCATAAGCTTCTTCAACTGTGTAAGGCGCAATGGATTTAAAATTTTGTTCTAAATCCCATGGGCAGCCTGTGTGCGGTGTGCGTAGGGCCGCCATAATTTCAATGAGTCTGTCGATGGTGCGGGCAGGGCGCATCTTGTCTCTTTGTCAAAAAAAAGGGGCGCCAGAGCGCCCCTAAAGGAAAATGGATTGTTTTACGAAACAACCGAAATGGCTTCTCGACCCTTGGGGGTGTCAACCACACGCATGGTGATGGATTGACCTTCGCTGAGGGTTTGAATGCCAGCAGGACGCAAAACAGAAATGTGAATGAACACATCTTTTCCGCCATCTTCGCCAGATACAAAACCAAAGCCTTTGGTTTCATCAAACCATTTAACTTTGCCAACAACTTCAACAGCGGTTGACGGATCAGGCATGCGGCGAGGAGGGCGTCCACCACCATCCCGATCACGATCCCGATCGCGGTCACGACCACCACCACCGCCAAAGCGTGGAGCTTCTTCTGTGGCAGTTGAGGTATCAACTTCCAAAACGCGGGTCACTTGTGTGCCCTTCATGCCTTGACCAACCTGAACTTTCAGTTTGGAGCCTGGAGGTACAGTTTCATAACCTGCTGATTGCAACGCACCGATATGCAAGAAAGCATCACCAGAGCCGTTCATTAATTCAACAAAGCCAAAACCTTTGTCACCTTTGAACCATTTAACAACGGCGTCAACGGGAGGGGTTGTTGGAGGGGGGAGGTCAGGAGGGGCGCCAAAGCCGCCACCACCACCAGCTCCACCAAATGGGGATCTCTGCCGGCCCGGTTTTGTATCATAGGACATTGGACCATCATCATCGAAGCCACGTTTTCTAGGGCCACGGAAATCTTTACCTTTGCTCATCTGCCTGCTTGTCTCCGCCAATCACAACCACAGTCCATGCCTTTTATAAGGCCCCAAATGACTGAGGGCGGAACATTAGTTTATCTTTCATCCAGCTTTCAATGCAGGCCGAAGGGGCTGCTTTGGGGTCTGTCATCAAAAAAAACGCACGCTCCACCAAATCATAATAGCAGAACATCTATAGGTCTGGCTATGGCTAAAATGAGAGAATTATGTGCGCCGTTTGGGTCATAAGTGACGCAGCGAAGGCTGCGTCACACAGATTATCATTTGTAATGTCAGCGCCTCCTTTAACAGTGCCTCAGACAGACATAGGAGACCACAGCAAGGTGGCGCGAAACTGGAGGGCTTGTTTTGATCTGATCCATAATTCGCATAATGTATATTATGGAACTAAAATACATAACCCCATTAAAATATAGACAATTCCAAGCTCGCATTGGCGATCTATATAACGGATTTTATATAAAAGCCTATCTGCTCAGATCTGCGAAGGCAGCTTCAAGTCATGGATGGACCGCGTGCCGCCACACGTAACAAGATCACATAATCAATATGCTGGCTGGAGCTCTATTGTCATGCCATCAAAGGCTGGCGTGATATGGGGCGGCAATTCTGCCTTGAGTGTCTCATAATCAAGCTCAGTGTTGAGGTTGGTCAGAATGGCTCGGCGTGGCTTGAAGTGGTCAATCCAACGCAAAGCGTCAGCTAGACACAAATGGCTGGGATGAGGCTCATAGCGCAATGCGTCGATAATCCAGACATCCAGATCATGCAAATAAGCCATGCTCTCATGTGGAATGTCGTTGAGATCAGGTGTATAGGCCAAATTGCCCACACGAATGCCCAAGGCATCGATATCGCCATGATGCAGCCTGAAGCAGGTCAAATCCATGGGCCCGCCTTTCCCCTCAAAGCGCCAGTTTCCACCCGCCTCTATGCGCTGCTCTGTAAGCAATTCAGGATAAAGACTGCCATTTGGAGTTTGAAAAATATATCGGAAGCGATTGACGACGGAATGGGATGTTGTCTCATCCATAACAGCATCAATTTTTCGTTTTGTGTGAATGACGATGGGACGAACATCATCCATGCCATGAATATGATCGGCGTGAGGATGGGTTAAAAACACACCATCAAGATGCATAATACCGGCATCAAGCAATTGTTCGCGCAGATCTGGAGATGTGTCGATGATAACATTTGTTTGCTCACTATCCTCTGGCGCCTTGCGTGAATGGGATTGACGCAAAAGTAATGAGCAGCGTCGACGTCGATTTTTGGGATTTAGGGGATCACAAGCGCCCCATCCCTGCGCCACACGCGGCACACCACCTGATGATCCGCACCCCAGAATTCGAGCCGTTAGAACAGACGATGTCATGACAAAGCGAGCTCCTGAGGAGTGAGAGCGGGCATTTTATCAAATAACCGAAGGGCATTATCTGTGGTTTGCTGTGCGATCACATCTGGGGTTACGCCATGGACTTGCGCTAAGACAGCAGCGGTATGAGCCACATAGGATGGCTCATTGGTTTTACCGCGAAACGGCACTGGCGCGAGATATGGTGAATCGGTTTCAACCAATAAACGCTCGAGCGGAATTGAAGCTGCAATATCACGCAGATCTTGCGAGTTTTTGAATGTCAGCACGCCTGAAAATGAAATATAAAGCCCCAGACTGACACCAATGCGTGCTAATTCCGCAGATGACGTAAAGCAATGCAAGATTGCTTTGAATGAGCCCTTAGCCATTTCCTCCGAAAGGATTGTGGCCATATCTTCATCCGCTTCGCGTGAATGAATGACAAGAGGTAATCCAGTCTGACGCGCCGCTTCTATATGAAGTCGAAATATGGATTGGGCGTGATCGCGTGCAGTCTTATCATAATGATAATCAAGCCCCGCTTCGCCTAGACCAACACATTTGGGATGATGTGATAAAGAAACGATGTTTGAAAGTGTTATATCTCTATCTTCATCTATATTGAGAGGATGTGTCCCAATGGTAAAATAAACATGAGGATGAGTTTCGGCCAGAGTTTGATATATTTTTGCTTTCGACAAACGTGTTGAAATTGTAATCATACGACCTACGCCAGCCTGACGGGCGCGAGCCATGACAGCATCGATCTCATCGGATAATTGCGGAAAATCAAGATGGCAGTGCGTATCAATCAACATATGTTTATTTACCCTTGCCTTTTGCGGCTTGCCCCTCACCCTCCTCTACATCGACATAACGTGGGAAAATCGGTGCTGGTGCTGGCATAGCTGTTAATGGCGTTAAGCGATGCTCAAGTCCGACATGGGCAAAATGACGCTCAGATGCCGAAACTGCCAAAAGATCAAGCAGCGATGACGCCGCAGTGGGAATAAAGGGTTGGGCGACAATCGCAATAATGCGCAAGACTTCTGCGGTTACCGCCAAAATAGTTGTCATGCGCTCTGGATCTGTTTTGCGTTTAATCCAAGGCTCTTCACTGGCAAAATAGCGATTGGCATCAGCCACAACGCGCCATATCTCAGCTAAAATTGTATGAAGCGCAAAAGTTTCCATGTGCTGGCGCAGTTTATGAGGCAGGCTATAAGCATCGGATAAAATAGCCCTATCCTCATCGCTCAGATGTGCAAAGTGAGGCATAAGCCCGTTGCAATTTTTATTGATCATCGACAAAGAGCGCTGCGCCAGATTGCCGAGATCATTGGCCAAATCGGCATTCATGCGATTGACGATGGCTTCATGTGAATAATTTCCGTCTTGACCAAAAGGCACTTCACGAAGGAAAAAATAGCGTAATGCGTCAACGCCATAATGATCAGCCAATGTAAAGGGGTCGATGACATTACCGACTGACTTTGACATTTTCTCGCCGCGATTAAACAAAAATCCATGCACAACAATTTGTTCGGGCAAGGGCAGATCTGCTGACATTAAAAAAGCAGGCCAATAAATCGCGTGAAAGCGCGTAATGTCCTTACCAATAATATGCGCGGATGCGGGCCAATAAGATGAACGTGGGTGATTGTGGTCGGGATAGCCGGTGGCTGTCAGATAATTAGTGAGCGCATCGACCCAGACATACATGACATGTTTGGGGTCATTGGGAACAGGAACGCCCCAATTGAATGTTGAACGGCTGATTGAGAGATCTGTCAGCCCGCGCTCTACGAATGAGATGATCTCATTACGATAATGCTCTGGCACAATGAACTGAGGATGTCTGCGGTAATGCTCAAGCAAACGCTCCTGATAGGCGGAGAGTTTGAAATAATAACTCTCTTCCTCAACCCATTCCACAGGTGCACCTGAGGGAGCGAGGCGTGTGCCGTTAGGGCCTTGTTTTAATTCGCTTTCATCAAAGAAAGCCTCATCGCGGACAGAGTACCAACCGGGATATTTGGAGATATAGATATCGCCCTTCTCGACCATTTTGGTCCAGATATATTGCGCGGCATGTTTATGGCGCTCTTGAGTGGTACGCACGATATCATCAGCGCGGGCGTTAAGCGCCTCACCCATTTTGTCAAATAAAGCGGCTGTGCGATCAGCCAGAGCTTGAGGTGATATACCTTCGCGTGCAGCGGTTTGCTGCATTTTCTGACCATGCTCATCCATGCCCGTCACAAACAGCACGTCATAACCATCGAGCCGTTTGAACCGCGCAATGGCATCAGTGGCGATGCGCTCATAGGCATGACCAATATGCGGTGCGCCATTGGCATAGGGAATGGCAGTTGTGATGTAAAACTTTGAAGGCGTGACCATTTTAAACCATTGGACGTCAGGAGAATGTATGGACCTGTTCAGCACAGGCTTCGGAAATATCGGTGATGATTGACAAGAGCAAAGAGCGCTTGTCGAGATTGAGTGCCTCAGCATGGCGCACGGCACCGGCGATCTTTTCCCATACCTGAGCTATGGGCGCAAGGCGGGCAACTGGCTCATCTGCGTGAGTGGCAATGTACTGCGCAAGCCAGTCATAAATAGCTGTAATTGTTGAATTAAAATCGTCATCCGCATCACGCGCGCAGACGCGATCGCTGAGCTCAAACACAGTCAGCCAATTCACATGCGGCATGGGGTGCAGCACTCTTTCGACCAGCGAGATGACATCGAGGCCGCCACCATCAAGCAGGCGTAAAGCTTCTCGAACGGAGCCCCCCGCCCGCGCCGCCGCTTGGGCGATATCTTTGTTTTTATAGTCTTTGGCTTCAGGAAGTTGAGTGATCGCATTGATAACATCATCTGCTGATAGGGCCGACATTGTCAGCAAACGCGAGCGTGATCGAATGGTCGGCAAGAGCCGCGCGGGATGATGAGCTATGAAGAAAAACAATGAGTTGGCTGGTGGTTCTTCAATCAATTTGAGAAGAGCATTCGCAGAGCTTTTATTGAGATCATCAGCACAATCTATGATAGCAATGCGCCAACCACCCTCACCTGCTGCGCGATGAAATTTATCAAGGGCAGAGCGAATATCATCAACTCGAATTTCAGTATAAAAGCGTTTGGTTTTGTCATTATAGGCGCGACGCAGGAGTGAGAGATCGCCGTGCGACATAGACATCAAACGACGAACCGCCGGATGATTGTCATCAACGCTTAAATCACGAGCATTTACAACAGCTTCAGATCTGTGATCGGGATGAGCCATAATGAATTTGGCCGCACGCCAACTCAGGCTTGCCTTCCCAATTCCCAAGGGACCGCCGAGAATAATGGATTGCGGCATACGGCCTGATTGATAGGCAGCGAGAATATCTTTTTCAACTTGTGCGTGTCCAAATATGTGCGCCGCGTAACGCGGATGCCTAAAGCCAGGGAGAACATCACTTTCTGGAATGATTTCAATCTCTTTGGGTGCTTTCATGGGGACGCACTCGCAATGAGGTGACGCAATAAGTTGTTTTGCACAATCATATCAGAGATATGCTGAGGTGGAAGGGTGCCATCAAGCAAGACACAGCGCTCGGTTTCGCGCTGGCTGAGCGCTTGAAAAGCTGCGCGTAACGCATTGTGAAAGACGATGTTTTCGCCTTCAAACCGATCAATTTGCACATCTGGTGTCTGCACATCTGTCTGCACATGTGTTTTCTGCTCTGTGCGCCGCGCAGCCGCACGCGCCAATCCGATCTCTGCGGGCACATCAATAATGAAGGTTAAGGCAGGCCGAATGGCGCCAATACTCACCTCTTCAAGAGCACTCAAAAAGGCGTCATCAACTTTGCCGACTGCCCCCTGATAGACGCGAGTTGAATCAGCGAAGCGATCACAAATGACGAAGGCACCGCGTTCAAGCGCAGGTTTTATAACTTGATCGATGTGATCTATGCGTGCAGCCGCAAACATGAGGGCTTCGGCCTTTGTACCGAAGGGGGCAATTAAGCCCGCAAGTAAGAGCCGACGCAATTCTTCCGCTAAGGGTGAGCCGCCCGGTTCACGCGTGGCGACGACTTCAAAACCGAGGCCCTGCAAATAGGACACGAGATATTTGACTTGCGTTGATTTGCCAGCCCCTTCCCCACCTTCAAATGTGATGAAGCGTCGCAGAGGGCGTGATGTTGTGGTCATTCCATCCTCCTAACGCTTGAGAACATGAGCATAAAAAAGCCCCGTTCCCCATTCGAGCGCCGCATCGAGCGCGCGCGATGGCAAAGAGCCCTGATCAACAGATGTTTGTGCATAGAGCGGCACATCCAAAATAATTGACTCACCTCGCGTGAGCTGTAAATGCGCGAGTTGATCGCCTTCCCTTATAGGGGCGCGCAGCGGCCCGCGATAGAGAATATGACCTTGCACGCGTTCTTGTGATCCCTTTTGGAGTAAAATTTTGACGGCCCCCGCAGCACGCACAGCGACAGTGGACCTTGCGCCACCATAAAGGCTGAGTTCACCAATGGTCTCACCATCGGCAAATAAGGTGCGGCTGTCAAAACTATGAAAACCCCATAAGAAAATTTTGCGTGCTTCATCGGCGCGCTCTTTGGCAGATTTGGCGCCATAAACAACCAAAATAAGCCTTTGATCATTTTGTACCGCTGAACCTACAAGACCAAAACCCGTCTCATTGTTGATCGCGCCGGTAAAAAGACCATCCGCGCCGACATCCATCAGCAAAAGTGGATTGCGATTGAGCTGACGTATTTTATTCCATGTAAATTCTTTTTCAGAAAAATAATGGTAATAATCTGGGTATGTGCTGATGAGATGATATGCCAATAAGGCCATATCATGCGCGCTAACTTTTTGCTGAGGATCATCCCGCCCCCAAGGATTTGTGGCGTGGATGGCGTTGAGGCCAAGAGACGCAGCTTGCTTGTTCATACGCAGAGCAAAAGTATCTTCAGATCCATCTAGCCCTTCGGCCAAAGCAATGGCCGCATCATTGGCGGAGTGTATAATCAACCCGCGCAGCAAATCATCAACACGCACATGACTGTTGAGATTGGCAAACATGGTTGACCCACCCGAAGGTGCCCCACCACTGCGCCACGCATGTTCGCTGATCACAAATTCATGATCGAGAGTTAACTCCCCCGCGGCAAGGGCAGCAAACACAACATCAGCCGTCAGCACTTTAATGGTGGAGGCCGGAGTTTGGGCTTGCGCGCCATTTTTCTCAAATAAAATACTGCCTGTGCCCGCATCCAATAACACAACCGATGGCAAGGTGGTTGAGAGTGCCTGCGCCCATGCGCTCACCTCTGCCCCACATATAAAAAGGGCAGATAAAACAAAGCGTAGAACAAAAGAACGGACAAGCAAACCAAACACCTCCGGCCGGCGCAATTTGCCCTGCCCCATGCCAAAAAGCAATGCAGGGTCGCGTAGTGGAGGGTGTTTAGCGCTGTGCGCGCGAGGCTAAGCGCAGCCCGAGATCATAAGGGCGCACAGGCGGCAAGGGCGGATTGGCAGGCATTGGGCTTGGGATAAGATTAAGCGCCATTGTCGCCATAGGTGTTTCGGTTTTCGTCACGGCGCGATCCACCACTGTGAGCTGGCTCATGCCATTGGACGGCACGGAAGGCGACAGGCTGGGGGCTTGCGCCATGGGATTGACCGGTGAAACGGGAGCAAGGCGAGGCTGTTCGCTGACCATGCTCGGCACAGATGGAGGGGGTGCCGAAGGCTTTGTTGACTGATTTGAGGCGAACATTGAGGGGTGTTCATCAACACCGCCATCAAAGCTGGCGGGGCGTCCATCCGTCCGCAGGGATGCATAGAGTTTGGCATCATCCGAACCGGCAAGGCCCGCTTTGGCAACCCATTCGACTTTCACAGGCGCTGTACCCTGCCCTTTAAAGCCCAATGCTTCAGCCACGCGCGCGGATACGTCCATAATACGCTCGGAATGAAAGGGGCCGCGGTCATTGACGCGCACAATCATCGAATGGCCATTGCGCATATTGGTTACGCGGGCATAAGAGGGCAAAGGCATTGTGGGATGGGCCGCCGTAAATGAGGCCATATCGTAGATTTCGCCATTGGCGGTGCGACGCCCATGGAAGGCAGAGCCATAATAAGAAGCCATGCCAGTTTGGGCAAAATTCTTATTGACCTCATGGGGAACATAAGTGCGGCCCGCCACAGAATAAGGCCTGCCAACGAGATATTGACCACCCCCATGCGGAACAGCCTGCCCCTCGCCGACAACGCGCTCACTGGCGGGACCATAAATGCTGGAGGAGAAAAATTCTTTGCCATGCCCCTTGCCCTGTGGCTGTTGCGCACAGCCAGCCAGAGCAGCCACAGCACATAAAAGCGCAGCAGAATAAGTGCGGTGGGAAAAGCGCAAAGCGCGTGCCTGTTCAGGCCGAAAAAAGATCATATGGCAGTACGCATAACTCAACTTAACCAGAGATGACAAAGGCCGCCCAAGAGCGCCAGCAGCATCAGATCGTCTCTCACTATGGTCCGCAGCAGGTTTCAAAAGTCTTAACATCCCCTGATTCACATCTAAAAACTGATACACTAATCCATTGCTAAGGCAAAATATGGCGGCAGTAAGGCCTGCGCCCTCCCCCTTTGGGGGTGGTTGGGCGAAAGGTTTGAGGGCAGCGCCGCCGCAAAGCGCGGGCGATGTGCAGAGAATAATGGGGTGGGACGATGGTTTGGAATAAAATATGAGCGCATTTTCATTTTGGGGGTGACAAGCCCGCATTTTCTTGCCATCTAAGGCGCGCTGATGAATACACATCACCTCTGCGGAAGGGTGGCCGAGTGGTTTAAGGCAGCGGTCTTGAAAACCGCCGTAGGTGCAAGCCTACCGTGAGTTCGAATCTCACCTCTTCCGCCATCCCCTAAAAATGACCCCAAAAATGCACTTTGCTCCACTGGTGGTCCACTTGGAAACAAACGATGGCAAAACACCACCTAATTACCCACCGACTTGCTGCTTAAATTACCATTAGAAAATGGCAAATCTCTTGATTAGGTGGTAAAACTTGTACACAGAAAAATAATTTCAAATTGGTTCTTCAAATGGATAAATCGGAATACTGGAAAAACTTTAAGCTCGGAAAAGAGCTAGATATCTCCGGCAGATTTATCTACAACGGCTTGCAATGCTTCCATCATATGGAGCATTTTTATTATGAGGAGGAAATATTTGAGTTCCTCTATAATGTATCCGTTGGCATTGAGAGGTTGCTCAAGGTTTGCGTGATACTAATCGAGCATTCTGATGCGGTGGACCAAAAAGAATTCGAAAAATCTTTAATAACGCACAATCATCAAAAACTATTGAACCGCGTTAAAGCCAAGCACAGCATTGGTTTTTCAACAGCCCACAATGGTTTCATTCAAATTATTGAGAAATTTTATAAATCCCATCGTTATGGACGGTATGACCTGGAGGCGATGAAAGCAAAGGATGAGGAAAAAATTCAGTTACATGCCTTCATAGAGAAGCATTTGAAATTAAAGATCGATGACGAAACAATGTTTGCCGTCACCCGAAATGATGTAGCCATTAAAAAGTTCATTGGAAAAACAATTGGCAAAATCAGCGAAGAACTTTTCAAAATTGTGGAATTAGAGGCACGAAGATTAAATATCTACACACACGAAATAAGATATGGATCGAAAGCCTCTAAAATCTTCACCTTAAAAAAATATGATTTCTTTGATGAAGACATATTGTGGAAAGAACTTCTGATATTTTTTGTCAACAGCAGCGAAGAGTCTGGACAGATCAAATTCATAAAATCCATAGAGCCTCTGGATTTCGATCCTGCATCAGCATCTGACTACATGGAATGCTTCGCCTCTGATGTCAAAAAACTTGATGTTATGGATGATCTCGAAAGCCTCTATGAAAACTTAGATGATCACAAAGATGATAGAAAAGCAAAACTCGAAGTCGTCGGAAACCCAAATGTCTATTTTGGGGATGAAAAAGACGATGAACTCGAAGAATAACAGTAGCAGTGAGCGTCATCCCTATGGGTGGTTTCAATAGGCATTACCAGCTTCTTCCGCAGGCTGGACAGATGGCATCAGTTCAGTTCAACGCTCTGCGTTGCGGTATGTCCCGCTTCCTTGCATCCTGTTCCCCCCCCATCATTTTGATAATCCGCAGTAAAAGTGTTTGAATAAAATAGATGAGTGTTGCAACACTTTAGTTGTTGCTGGTGTTTGCCATGTACGGTAAATTTTTGCCTGTTACGGCAAAGGGTTACGAATGCAACACTACTAAAACGGTTGAATTCAGAGAGCGAAGCAAGCGTTCATATTCGCGTAACCCGCTGCATTTTATTCGTCTTCACAGACATTAGCTGAGGCTGATGTCTCAGCCTTCATAGATTTTGCGCATTGCCATTGTTGCTATTTACGCAACAGTGAAACGCGGCAAAGGGCATGGTCAAGTAGGATGTGGGACACTATATAAGAACTACCAACCATAAGAGGGATTTATGACACAGATTTTAGCACTGACCAGCAGCTCATTGGGCGAGGCCTCCGTTTCCACCAAGCTCGTGCACAAGGCCGTTGATGTGCTCAAGGCCAAGCATGT
>Ga0164296_1003099_pt1 | contig 15923 bp, 18 predicted proteins | sample GEODES057metaG_FD_113533 | JGI IMG/M metagenome (GOLD analysis project Ga0164296, IMG submission 113533) | Dystrophic lake water microbial communities from Trout Bog Lake, Wisconsin, USA - GEODES057 metaG | ecosystem: Environmental > Aquatic > Freshwater > Lake | place: USA: Trout Bog Lake... | reverse complement strand
TTCTTTATACGTGCTTTGGTAACGGTTACTTTGCAACCGATAAATTACCTTTTATATATTGATAATTTCGCCTTTGGCGAAATTATCAAATATAATCGGCATTTTAAAGGTGCAAAGGTGTAAAATGATTTATTCGGGTCTAACAAAGAATATACATATAAAATAAATGGACCATGTTACCTATATACCGAACACATTTTATCAAATCGTTTATAATACATTAACCAATCAAGATTTCCAACAAAAAACAATTATGGTCATCAGTGTTTCACTCGAACTCTATCGTGTCATGGTTTCATCGCTTCTTCTACTTTTCATCCCACAAAAGTGTAATGACCACGTTTGTTCTTTAAACGAAAATCTGAGTGAAACCGAAATACAATATAAGAACGGATTTATTCTGAATTATCTAACGACCGCAGCATTTGTCTTATTATACGCAACCGAAATAAGACGCGAAGAAAAACTAATCAAACTCTTAGAAGTGAATCCGAATATCTCAACAGATAATGAATCTGTAGGAAAACGAATAGAAATTTTCCAAGAATACAAAAAGAAACAATTGTATCAAGTAGATTTCCAATATCAAATAGCAAGTTATTTGATAATGTGTATTTTTATTATAAACACCATATATAGTTGGCGTGTCATTTATTCTCATAGTTTAGGGAATCAGACACTTCTCAATTTTGTAACCAATATTCTATTTATGATATCTAAACTAAGCAATGTTCTCGTTATTATCAATACAGATAAACATGTATTTTTCTCAGCATATTTGAATACGAAAGTACAATTCAACGATATTGACCCAAGAGAAATTGTCAAAATCCAGAAACAAATAAAATCAGACTGTCATGAAGATATAATTATTCATTTATTTGAAGAGGGTGGAGGGTTTGAAGTCATCTAACCCAATAAAAGATTGATATCCAAATTGGAATCGATGAATTTTTCGAGATATTCATCGTTCAATATTTCGCGTTTGTTCTCATGCTTTTTCTTGAAAACATACGAATCTTTCATTTTTTTAACGGTCCAGCCTTTTTCAATAGCATTCGTCAAAAAAAGCATCTTTTGAAACGATTTTTTATTGACTTGTATTTCTTCGGTTAGCATATACCCTACTGACTGGTTTTATTTGATTATTTTTTACGTAAAAATTAATATAAACATTCGAGTAGTGATAATATTATAAATGAAATCAGTAAAAACATTGGATGAAAAACATAGTGAAATGGTTTCACAATTCTCCAAAAATCGCGTAGAAATTGTTCCTAAATTACGCGAAGAAATAGAAAGATTAAAAATAAAGTTAAAAAATAAAACAGGCAACAAAAAAAACATAGATGAATATATGGATACAAAAGACGCTATCCATAAAAACCAACAGAAGATAAAATCATTAGAAGCCGAAGAAAAAAACTATTATCTAGAAAATTCAAAATATATTTTCGATTATTTTGAACAAAAAAAAGAGATATCTTCAGGAACAACTAAAGGGAATGTAAATGCACTCCATTCATTTTTCAAAATTAAATCGACAGACCCAGACAAATCAGACCCTCAAAAATATAATAAATCCAAACAAATATATCAGGCCTATTGGAGGAATGTCACAAACGACTATGTAAACATAAATGATTATATAGTTGCTTCAGATGTATGCGAATTTTGTAAAACAGGTGAAATGATTCCACAAGATGAAGAAGGGATTCTTATTTGTAATAATCCTGCATGTGGTAAGTTCATTTCTTATATAGTAGATTCAACCAAACCTACGAATAAAGAACCGCCGAATGAGGTGTCATATACTGCTTATATTCGCCTCAATCATTTCAAAGAAATATTGTCGCAATTCCAGGCAAAAGAGACAACGCAGATTCCAGAAGAGGTCATACAGGCTATTAAAGACCGTATTAAAAAGGAGCGTATACAAGATTACAAAGAAATCACATACGATAAAATGCGAGAAATCTTGCGTAAATTAGGTTTCAATAAATATTTCGAACATATCCAATTTATTAATTCTATTTTCGGGGTAAAACCGCCTATTATGAGCGAGGAATTACATGAAACCTTATGTGTTCTTTTTATAGAGATACAGCAACCTTGGGCACTACATTGCCCACCTAATCGCAGGAATTTTTTCAACTATACTTATACGCTTTATCAATTATGTGTTCTTCTTGACCAAACGCAATATTTGCCATATATACCGATGATGAAGGACAGAGAGAAACAATTGGACCAAGATATGATATGGAAAAAAGTTTGCATGGAATTGGATTGGGAGTTTTTTCCTACGGTATAAGGTTTCCAAAATTCATCAATTCTTCCCAAGTCGTTTTATTTTCAAGAGTGACATTAATGATTTCATCTGCCAATAAAAACAATTCGGTTTCATTTATTCCTTCTAAAGACTCATATGTAGCCGGGTCATGAATACTAATACCTTTTGGAAAAACAAAGGGGTCATATAAAATCCGTTTATGTAAGTGTATAAAAATAGGAGCAAGCCAAATGAATCGCATCATACTATGGTATGATACGGTATTAATTCTATATATTATTTTATACAAATAAATCTTCCTTATAATGAAAATTGAAAACGGACCGATGAAAATCGATTTGACCTTGGTGGTCTGTTTTGACTTCGCCTTCTTCTAGACCAACCATAGGAACCAATAAAGCACGTTTTCCGAATTTAGTAAATTGCCAATCAGTACAAAACGGGTTTCCAATCTGTGTTTCTGACAAAGCAAATTCCGGAGTATATCTATCGGAAAGCGTTTTAGCATGGGCTCTCGAGATAAAATACATATGAGCTCCCCATAGGTCATCCGGATATCCTTGAATTTTCCAATTATTGGTTTTCTGTAGGACAGGAAAATAATGGTCTTCTGCAACATGATAAGGCCATAAATAACTGAGTAGCAAAATATCTAACCCGGATTTGTCATAAAGGTCTATTATCTCAGGTATTTGTTCTTTTAATTTTCTAGAAAAAAGAACGTCGTCTTCACAGACAATACAATAATCGTATGTAGTGTTTTCGAAAAAATGGCGCATAGAATCGACGTGTTGGAAAAAAATAGACCAATTCCTTTTTTCGAAATCAGTAATCGGTTGGTCTCTTAATCTAGGGTCATGAATAGAAACAGGGTCGACAAAATGTGCATCTAACCCGATGGATTTTACACGTTGGGTCATTCTTTGTCTGCGTTCATCGTCTTTATAATTCACAATATAAATAGCACAAGACATTACATTTATATATTTGATAATCTTTATTTCTTTTATAAAATATATAATGAGTTGTTTATTTGCGTTTTGTTTTAAGGATTCTACTGAACCAGTTATTAATAATATAGAAAATACACTAAAGAAACCATTAACAAATGCTTCGATTATTTCTATTGTAGACGAACTAGAAGAAGTTGTTTTGGAAAAAGTATTAGAACCAATAGTAGATAATATTGCGCAAAAAATAATAGGACAAGATATATCTGGTGTTATTGATAACTTTGTCAAAACAGAAATAGAACCAGTTATCGAAGGTATTATCAATAACGAAATTGAGATTGGATTAATGACTGTTGAAAAAATGGCTGCGCCGATTGTAACATCGGTTATTACACCTGTTAGTCCCGTATTGAATCAAGTAGAACAATCTTATTCATTGATGAGAAATGAATCAATAATGAAGAGTTAATTACACATTTTCACATTATTGAAATGGAAAATGTTAACTGTGTAAATCTTGATAAATAAATATTCTATGAAGATTTATAGGGGGGGGGGGGAATTTATAGTGGTGCAATAGGGAGGCCTCCAATAACGGAAAGACCCAAACCTGCTCCCGCGCCGGAACGTGCACTGACACCCATGCTAGGAATAAAAACATCGAGAACACTGAAAGTGGCCGCGGCGGTCAAAGCAATGACGACAACTTCCTCAACATTGAGAGACTTTTTAGGAATAACATAAGCAGCAAGAGCAACGATGATACCCTCAATAATATACTTGATGGCACGTTTAATTAATTCAGAAAAATCGAATCCGCTCATTTTATATTATAACCAAACAAAAAAATATTTAGAAGCGTTAAAATTACTTAAATAAGATGTGTCTAAAAGATATATATGGCTTCTAGTGGATTTGAAAAGAAAATTTTGGATAATGGACAAATAAATCCTAAATATATAGATTTGTGCGACGAGGACCCGCCTATTGCTGGACAAAAATTTGCATGTCTTTCTTTTGTTTCTCCTGAAAAGATTTTGAAGCAACGCGAGATTTTCATGTTCGATGAATTCCTAAAACAATGGGATTTCAAGAAATCGATGGACAAGTTTTTCGATTTCATTCATTTTCTTTCATTCAAATATGGGCTTAATGTCGAGAATGTCATAAAGGATTACACTGATTTCGTCGAGGAAGAAGGGCCGAAGTTGAAGCAGGAGGGTGCTGAAACGGATTTCAAGAACTTTATCGACAAGAACGATGATGCTCTTTCATTGAAATTTAATAGACTACATTCGTTCCAGACATCTGTTCGTGGTCTAAAGGTTCGAGGCGTTTTTCCTAGTCAGGAGGAAGCCGAACTCAAATGCAAGAAGTTGCGTGATTTGGATCCTAATCATGATATTTTAGTGGGTCCTGTAGGTATGTGGTTGCCATGGGACCCAGATGCCTACAAGACAGGGCGCGTAGAGTTCATGGAGGAAGAACTTAATCAGTTGCATAACGAGAAAATAAAGAATGAGGCGAGAGCGAAGGAGGAGTTTGAAAAGAGAGTGAAAGAGTCAAAGAAGAAGGCGATTGAAGAGAACATCAAGAAGGCCGAGAAGAGTGGTAACAAACTGACTCAGTCGATTGACGCACAGGGAAATCTTGTAGGAGTTACGGAGACGGTCGATTTCGAAAGTCGCGAACCGACTACTGAGGAGGAAACGAAGGCATATAATGATAAGGTTTTGGAATATAATTTGGAAAAAGATAAAACCCCGGTTGCTGAGCCTACGGTTGAGGTTTTTGGTTTAATAGACGAAGATGGTCCTCAAGAAAGGTCGTTATAAATGAATATTTATGGTATATGAGAAAGGTCGCTATAAACGAATTCTAAATTTTGAATTATACCTTTGATATAATCCAAAAAGCAAGGCATATCCGTTTTAAATTTCGTTTTTGTTTCATTTATTTCTTCTATGGCTTCTGGAGTAAATAAATCGATGGAATCGCGAGAACTACTTCTTAAAATTGACGAATATTTATTTCTAGGTATAATAGGGTTTATTTTTTTTAGTCTTTTTATTAATCTTACTTTATCGGCTGAAGATAATTTAACTAAACCAATATATTTTTTTAATTGGTCTTCATTCATATACAATTTTAATATTTCGTGTATTTCTTTGTTTGGTATTTCTGTCATATTATTTGATGATATTATTTTATTATTTAGTATAATAAAATAAATTAACGACGAGTTTTACGATGACGACGATTTCCTGGTTTATTTTTACGGGATTTTCCACCTTTCTTTCGGGGTAAGCTATTACTCCAATCAATATATGCTTGTCCGTTTGTATCTAAAATTTCTTGGACTGTTGGTTCTTTTATAATTATTTTAGGGATAAAAATTTCATCTGATTCATCCGAACCGGGTACTTTAGATGTTTCAACTTTTGTCATACGTTTGTTGTGTATTCCAAGCGGAGAATCCATTTCCTCACCTGTGTATTGTGTTCGCCCGTCTTCGACTTTTTGTAAATATTCTTTTATTTTTTTTGACTTTGTAATTTTTTTCGATTGTTCTATTTGTGTTTTGATTTCTTTATACTTAGGAGGTTCAATGGCCGGTTTTAATTCAACTAAATCATCATCGGTAATTTGTGAAACTTTTTTTTGTTTTATTATCTCGAGTTCTGCAAGTCTTTTTTCTGCAAATTCTTGTAAACATTTTTGTTGTTCCTCTGTTGTACCACTCACTTTTTCGGGATGTCCTGAATATATATCTCTCAATTCTGCTGGTTCAACTTCAATTAAACATCTCTCAATCTCAACGTAATTCTTTCCACTAAATGGTTTAACGTATTTTCTAATTGTCTTTGAGGTTCCAAATTTTTCACCCATCTTTTCACCAACCTTTCTAACTTTTTTACCAACTTTTTTAAGCGTATCCATATACAATAACCCTACAAATTATTCCACCGTCACCACTTTTGCTAAATTTCTAGGATAATCAGGAGAGAACTTATTCAAGACAGCATATTCATAACTCAGCCATTGTAAAGAAATATTCGCTAATAAACCGCCAAATGTCGTATTTGATTCAAAATTAAAAAAAGAATCTTCGGAATTGTCACGAAGAAGATATATCCAGGCATCACGTGCTTTTATCTCCTGTATCGACGACGCGGTTTTCTCGCGATTTTTCTCGCCTATATCCATAACAATAACCGGCATACCTGGTTCTAATAGTCCAAAAGGTCCATGTTTAAGAGCTGATGTCGAATATCCTTCGGCGTGGATTCTAGCGATTTCTTTGAGTTTAAGAGCACCCTCTTTTGCAATGGCCTCTTCTTTCCCCTTACCCAGTAAAAACATCGATTTCGTTGACAGAATACTATTCGCTAAAAATTGAATTTTTTGTGTGTTGATTTCCGTAAATGAATTTTCTATTTGAACCGGTAATTGATGAAGATCTGCGATTATTTTCCTGCGTTTTTCTTCGCATGTTCCCCGATTTTGCGAGAACCAAACTGCTAAAAGAGAAAGAACAACGCATTGATTTGTGAATGATTTCGTCGAAGCAACGGCTACCTCTCTACCAGCGTTCAAATAGACACCACAATTCGTCTCGCGAGCAATAAACGAATCTACTACATTGACTATTCCTATACTAACCAACCCTTTGTCCTGAATAATCTGTATACACCGTTGTAAATCTTTCGTCTCGCCTGATTGCGATAGTAAAACACATGCGGTTTTACCTTTCAATGGAACATCTTTTGCTGAAAAATTGGCACCGTCATACAGGCTAACTGTGTCAAACGCGTATAAAGATTTAAAAATGTCCAGCGACCATAATCCAGCATGAAAAGACGTCCCGCACCCTAATAAAATAATATGGTCGCAATCCACTAATAACTCCATACATGAATCTAGGCCGCCCAATTTGACAGTCGTCGCCGAAGAAATTCGAGCACCATTATTGATGGCCCTTAAAACTGCCTCGGGTTGTTCTCTGATTTCTTTTATCATCCAATGAGGCCATACTCCAGGAGTGGTGTCTATGACTTCTGATGATTTTGTTTGTTTCGGATATGATGAAAGAGATTTATTGTAGGTAAATTCACCGGCGTTCAAAGAAATGGCTAGAACATCATGGTCCTTTAAGACAATATAATTATTCACATATTGATGGAATGCAGAAGCCTCTGAAGCAACCATAACACATTGGGTATTTGTCCCCAGTAAAAGTGGAGAACCATTACGAACCGCCCATAACATATTCGGGTAAGTTTTATGAATAATTACGAGAGCCCACGTTCCTTTGAGTCTATCAACTGTTTTTTTAATAGAGTCTAAAATAGTTTCTCCTTTGTCAAGAAGAGAACCTATGAGGATTGAAATGACTTCAGTATCTGTGGAAGACCGAAAGGCATACCCGGCTTCGACCAATTCTTGTTTTAATTCTTGGAAGTTCTCGATAATTCCATTATGAACGAGGGCGATTCTATTTTTAGAATCATGATGAGGGTGAGCATTAACATCGGTTTTTGACCCATGCGTAGCCCATCTTGTATGACCAATGGCGATTGTGCTTCTGGTCGGTTTAACTGTAGTTCGCAATAACTTAATAGCGTTAGTTGATATAGTAGAAGCGTGTTTATTTGTTTGGAGTTTATTATTCACTATCGTAGAAACTCCTACGGAATCATATCCTCGATTTTGTAAAATGGTAAGACCTTCGACAACAGCATCGATGCCTTCTGGTGTCGTTCCTAGATAACCTACAATTCCGCACATTATAATAATATTTTCGTTATTATTATATTGTTTTTACACATTTTTGTTTTTTAGAACCCTGCTGAATAATTATTTGATACTAAAGCCTTCCGATTTGGAATAACCATATCAAATGATGTAGAAGACGGGGTAGAAGATGGGGTAGAAGACGGGGTAGAAGATGGGGTAGAAGACGGGGTTGTTGTAGAGGAGGGTCCCGAAACAGCTGATGTAGAAATAGAACAATAACTAGGCAAGTTTCCTACAAGAGCATTTCCTATAATACATGCATTGGGGTTCGAATCACTACATTTATCTTGTAATTTTCCTTGTATGGTTGTTATCATATTATCTACTATAGGTGGTTGATTTACCTTTATTTTACCCGATGTTCTCATTGAATCTTCAAACTGCTTTGCTTGGTTTACATAATCAAATAAATTACATACTGATGCCTGACTCAACCCATTTGAACTAGCATCATACACAGTTACAGGACAAGAACCCGGGTTTATATTATGTCTTGGATTTTTATTATACGCAACTACATTTTCATACGAATTCGATAAATCAGTAAAGATAGAACATATTTCGTTTTGGTTTGTCAAATTTTGCGGATTCGATGGATTACACATTTGTTTTTTTATCATATCTGACCAGTTCGAAACACCAGTTTGTAAATCATTTTTAGGAATTCCGGTCGATAGTATTCCTTGCCATATTATCGGATAATCACATGTATTTATATTATGAATAACATCTGGTATTGGTACAGAATGAGGTGTAGGAGTTGAGGTAAGTCCTTCAATATTTTTATGGAATATCACATATCCAATAATTAAAATAATTATTGCTAGAATTACAATTAATAACATATATAATTACATTACAAAAAATCGATGATTGTCAAGAAGAAATATTATTCAAATAGTTTTATAATAATAATCATTAATAGTGGTTTTGTTTTTAATCATTCTACTTAATTTTGCCGATGATAATTTTTCAGAAGTTGCTGTTTTCGCAATTGTCTCCCAAGTTCCTAATAATATATCAGTATTTACTTGTCTTTTTTCCACTTTTTTCCCTGTAGATGATGTTTTACGATGGTCCGTATTTAATTCACTTTTTAATGATAAGCCGTAATACCCTTGTCCGTTTCCTTCAGACGTCCATATAGTAGTAAACACACTATAACCAGATTCATGTAAATATGTACGAATATCTTTTGTTTCATTACTAGTTATTTTAATATTAGTGTTTTTTTTCCAATTTAAAAATTCGGTTAATAAATTCGAATGTAAAACTTTTCCACTAGGAGAAAATACACAACAACTAAAAATAAAATTTTCAACATCGCAAGGTATAAGTTTACGTTTATATTCGAGTTCTCGTAATGTAATACCTTTATAACCATTTATAATTTGATTTTTATCTTGAATAGATAATCTACAATATTTATAATTTGTATCCAAATAATTTTTTAAGGCAATATAATTTTCCTTATTTGCGGTTTTTGACCATATTCTGTATTGTCCTAAAATATCAACGGATGAAACATCTACATCATCACGGACAATACACATTTCAGTTATATATTGTCTAATTGTATCTTCTCTAGAGTTATCGTGTGATATATTATCTTCTTTACCATCTTCGACTATATCTGTTTGAATCGCTACAGAACATTTTGATATTGGTTCTCGTTGAATATTATTGACAATACAATTTTGCGAATCATAAATTTTTTGTAATTTATTTATTCTTTCAGACGAATTATTTATATGAACTACTTTGATAAAATTTATAAAATTCACAATAATTATTTTTGCTTCTTCTACGTCGAGTTTAAATACTTCATCTTGTATCTTGAATGGCGAAAGGATATTATGAATAATTTTTTCAAAAACTTTTATATCTATATTTGTAATTTTCTCTGAAAATTCGATTTTACCATGTTTATTAATTTGTTTGTATGGTTTAATTCGTTTATGGACGTTTAAAGTAATACCAATTTTTAATTCAGACGGATTTAATAAAGTATTTGTATTCCAAATATAAATTGTTGGATTATTTTCATTTGATTCTTCAAGTTGTTTTTGTAATTCTTCTAACTGTTTTTGTTGTTCTTCTATTTGTTTTTGTAAAGAAAATGAACCAGATAAACGAATTTCTTTTATGACATCACAGACCCAATTTTGAAATGTTTGTGCGATTGGTTTTCTCGATTTGAATAATACCTTATATAATCCTTTTTCTGTCAAAAATGTAACTTGCTGAGAACCTCCATTTGTTTTTATTGTTTCACTTATTTTTTCAGAGTCATCAAAATCTAAAATATTACTACGGATATTATTTATTTCTAAAACTATAGCTATATCACTTGCTCTAAATAGTGGGTTTTCTACATTTCCTTTTATTACTATTTCAGTATGCATTTTATTTGAATTGAACGCTTTTACTATATCCATTTTCTAAAAGGGTGTTATATTATACTTTACACCCTTTTCTTTATATTAGTTTGAACAAATATTTATTCAAATTAACTAAATAAACTTGCCCAAGGGGTGTAGATACTATATACACCCTTTATAATTTATAAATCTACCATTTATTCTTCTTGACAGTTATCTGTTGGCCCGCCGATTTTTTTCGCCCCTTGTTGGGGTCATATTGGTCTTCATCGTCATCGTCACCCATCCCCTTCGATATTTCCCAGAATTCTTTAGAACCCAACTTGAAATCTGGTCTGGTTTCCGCTTTATACCAGAAAATTTGGTCATGTAGTTTATTCGACTTGGCATTATTGTTTATAACCAAACATTCATAGTTCTCCGTGGTCTGGTCCATGACCGAACAAAAAGATTCCAGTGTGGGAAACATAGAAGCATAGTTCTCCCAAATTCTTTTTCGATTTGTCATATATGGCTCACGTAATATGAAGACATAATCTATATTGGTTCTCAAATTAGGGGGTATTCCGAGCGGATATTGCATTGTTATGATCAACATTACCTTCCAATGTCTCCCATTCATAAAGAGCAACCGCATCAACTTATCCTTAGTCCATCCTTGGTCATAAAGACAATCATCTAATATAACAAAAGCCCGGGGGTCAATCGTCGACCTACGATATTGTTCCATTTCTTTATTGACTTGTTTGAGAACGACTTTTTGTCGGCGTAAAATGTTCTCGATGAGAACCGAATTATATTCTTCATGAATGAATAATTTAGGAACGTGCTGTGCATAAAATCCATTACCAGCTTCTGTTCCTGAAATAACGGTTCCAATAGGGATATCTTGATGGTGATATAATAAATCGCGAACCAAATACGATTTACCCGTATCACGCCGACCAATCATTACAATAACAGGACCTTTGTTCTCATCGGGTTTAAATGTAATAGAACGCATATCGAATTTCTTCAATTCCAGCGTCATTTGTATATATAATCGGTCTTATAATAATCGATTTTTTTATACGCACAATCGTTCAAAAAGAATAAAATTAATACCTTTTATACATAAATGACTAAATTCAAGTTGAATTATTACAAGCCAAAAAAGGTTGCTTTAAAAGATTTAGAAAAAGAATTTTCAGAAAAAAACGGCGAAGAAACAACGAATCCCTTTATAATAGACCAATTTCAAACCTATCATCCCATATATAAACAGTTTTTTGAATTAACTGAATTGAATTATAATTCTGTAGGACTAAATCACCGATTTCATATGACAGGATTGGATAAAATATGGGATAGCAGGTTGTCAAAAAGCGTTGATTGCGAATTATTTATTAAATTCGCGCCTTTATTAGACCCTGTTAGGTATTTAATTGGACGATATAAGGCCAATGATAATTTCAGGATTCTCCCTGATTTAATAAACAAACCCCATGAAAAATTGGCGAGTTTAAATAACGCGAGTTATATCGACAATTTTTTCTGTTATTTGTCGAGCCAGATTTTAAATGAACATGGTATATTAAATGGAATAGATTATTATGGTTCTTTCATGGGTGTCCAGAAGAAATTTCGTATGAATCTAGCGGATGATATTGACTACTTGACACAATCTGAATATTTTATTGAAAACCGGGGGAAATTATATGAAGTCGAAGAATCGGAGAACCCATTTGCTAATTTTGGTTCTCGAAACAACAAGAATAAATTACTAATTCATAATGATTCCTCTAACACAAATATTTTGTTGGATGACGTTCAAGAACTCGATAACGATGGTGTGTGTGAGGGCGAGAATTCAAAACAAGTTGTAGAAGGTCTTGAAGAAATAATAACAGAAGATTGTGTTTATGAAAAATCTTCAGAAACCTATTCATCGGAGAATACATCCAATAATAGCGAATTAAATTATAGTGACGATGACGATGACGATCATGATGACGATCATGATGACGATCATGAAAACGAACACGAGGACTCTGAATGGTCGGATGTGGAATCAGACGAAGATAAAGGGTCCGAATCAGAACAAGCTAGTTCTAGCGAGGAAACAGAAATCCCTATGAATGCATTTATTTATGACTTCCCCGTGCAAATGATTTGCCTAGAAAAATGTAAGGGGACTCTCGACCGGCTTTTCGTTAAAAAAGTCCTAGATATAGACACGGCAGCTAGTGCTCTAATCCAAGTGATAATGACTCTTTATGCTTATCAGAAGGCATTCAATTTCACACATAATGATCTTCACACCAACAATATTATGTATGTGGATACACAAGAAGAGAACCTATATTACAAAGTTGACCAAACCTACTATAAAGTCCCTACATATGGCAGACTTTTCAAACTCATCGATTTCGGCCGCGCTATTTACAAATTCCAAGGGCATACTTTCTGTAGCGACAGTTTTTCACCAGGAGGTGATGCGTCGACTCAGTATAATTGTGAGCCTTATTTCAATAAAAAGAAACCCAGACTCGACCCCAATTATAGTTTCGATATTTGTCGTCTAGGATGTTCTATCTATGATTTTCTTCTTGACATAGAGGATGAAACCGACGAAGACTTTGAACTCGATGAACTTCAAAAACTCATTATAGACTGGGTGACGGATGACAATGGAAAAAATGTTCTCTACATGTCAAACGGGGAGGAGAGATATCCGAATTTCAAATTATACAAGATGATAGCGAGAACCGTCCATAATAAGACCCCGGAAGACCAATTAAAACAGTCGTTGTTTACGGAATTCATTGTCAAGAAGGATAATATTCCTGAGGGTCAACAAATAATCGATTTGGATGAAGTTCCGTCGTATATATAAATAAATATATGAAGAAAATACTCGAATTTGTCATAAAGATATATTATGACAACTTCATTATACCAGTAAAGAATTTAAACCCTTGAAGAATTAAAATGGCGCTTCGCAGTACATTTTAATTCTTCAAGGGTCGGATATCAGTAACGATTTGAAATGGGACATTTTAATTCTCCAAGGGTCGGATATCAGTAACGATTTGAAATGACGCCCCCTCTGGGGCGTCCCATTTTAAATCTTCACTGGTATAAATCTTCACTGGTATAAATGTACTGCAAAGCGCCATTTTAATTCTTCAAGGGTTTAAAACCCAGGTTCTCCTGTAAATATTTCTGTAGCTTCTAAATTAGGAATTTTATTTTCTGTGACAACATTCAAAAAATCAACGAGAGAACCTTTAATATAAAATCGTAAAACAGCAGCAGCAATTGAACTAGCAAACACAATAATAGAATCACGAACCATATATTTCAACGGTTTCATTTCTTCTTCTAAATATTTCATTTCTAGGGTTTTTAAAAAAATAAAAATAGCGGTTGTAAAAATAGCAAATAAAAAGAGGTTCTCCATTTATACAAAAGATTGCGCAATTTTTACATTGGATTTTACGCAGGGATGAGCCCATATTCAATTCAATTCTTCAATATCATCCAACGATACATAATCATCATCCCGTTTATCTAAATCGACCAATCCATCCAACGATATCGAATCTGTATGAATCGTTATTTTTTCATCTAAATCATCTTCTTCTTCCAATTTTCGCTGAATAGCTCGTTCAGTGCTAATCTCTTCTAGTCGCTCAATCGTTTTCGGCGCACTAATCGTATCAACCTGATTGTTCTCATCTATTATAGAATCATAATCATTAAATTTCAATCTAGTCAAAACAGGTCTGTCATCGATGTCTTGAATCGAAGGAACAGTCGTCCTTCGTTCTGAGTCAGACTCTTCGATTGAAGAAAACTCTGTAGAAGGGGTTTCTATAGAAGATTCCTCGGGTAATACAGGTTCATCAATATTCTCGATAATGACTTCCTCCTCGTGTTCAACGGCTTCATCCATATACGCCTTTATGATTTCCTCAGTAGGAATACTCTCGCGAATGGCTGTCAAAATACATTCTTGAACAATCAATTCCAATTCGCGCATATTTTTCTGGATCATTAGGGACGAAATGCTCTTTTCAAAAAGATAAACATTAGAATAGACTTTACGAGCAACATGAATATACACTTTATGAATAAAAGCGTCTAATTTCGGAATGGCGATATCAATCTTCTTCTGTTTGTTTCCTACACGGATACATGTGAGAACCTTCAGTTGAATAATATGGACACAAGTAATCAACTCCTCTAAATAATTACATCCACTGCGTTCTATTATTCGTTTGCGTTCTTCTTCAATAATAACCATATTCCATTTTGGGATTCTGGCCAGTAAATTCTGGAAAGTCATCAAATATTTACTGGCTTCATCAGTCTCCAAACACAATTTCCACGATTCATTGAAAATCGATTTAATTCCTTCGACAACTAATGGAGAAAAGATGGATACCAATCTGCTACACCATTCATTGCGTGCTTCATGAAGATTCGAAATAACAAAATCATCCATTTTACATAAACCCGATATTTTTCAAATCTTTATTTTTACGCAAAAAAGCATAGTCAAGAAGATACATCATCAACAATTTCTCACAACGATATTCGCCCCTTATTTTATGAAAACACAAAACAATAGAAGAAACTAATTTCGGGTCCATCGCCGATTTATTTTTAAACCATTCCACTAAATCCAAACAAGAAAATCCGTTTTCATATAAACAAGCAACTAAATCAATCATTTCTTTATGACCCATCGCCAAAATATTCGACATCAGCTCTGTCAATCGATTCGATTGAACTGATTTATGTTCTTCTAAATGAAAAGCATTATCAATAGTATATCGATGGAGATTAAGTGTTTTCCCTCCGGTTCTCACTTCAGGAACATATACTTCGCAAAATCTTGATAAAATAGGATTCAGTAATTTATCTTTGTTCTCAACAATAATAAAAAATCGCGTATTAAAACTAAATAACTCTATACATCTACGGAGGGCGGACTGAGCATCCGTCGTAAGAGAATCCGCGTTCAATAAAACGATGGTCTTAAAGACAACTCCGCAATTGAACTGTATATTCGATTTTGCAAAAAAAATCAAATCTTCGCGAATGAATTTTATACCACGACCGCGACCATGCGCACAATTGACCCACATAATATTCGATTTCATTTTGGATTTATCAGCCCCATAAATTTGCGACAAAAATCCTTCGACAATAGTTCTCTTACCAGAACCGGATGGACCATGAAAAATAATATGTGGAATTTTTCTAGAATAATAAAATGAATCAAGACAACGCTGTACTGATTCTGGAATGGCTTTTTTCATTTATTTATTTTGTATTAAACAAATGAAGATTTTTTATACTTTTTTTATTTTTTTATACATTTGCACTTTTAAACCCTTGAAGAATTAAAATGGGACATTTTAATTCTCCAAGGGTCAGATATCAGTAACGATTTGAAATGACGCCCCTATAGCGAAGCATAGGGCGTCCCATTTTAAATCTTCACTGGTA
>Ga0164296_1003097_pt1 | contig 15938 bp, 7 predicted proteins | sample GEODES057metaG_FD_113533 | JGI IMG/M metagenome (GOLD analysis project Ga0164296, IMG submission 113533) | Dystrophic lake water microbial communities from Trout Bog Lake, Wisconsin, USA - GEODES057 metaG | ecosystem: Environmental > Aquatic > Freshwater > Lake | place: USA: Trout Bog Lake... | reverse complement strand
CTTCTATACAAACTTATCCTTGGAAATTCTGGTTAGATAATGTAGGATTTATTGTTACTGAATTAATATTAATCGACGGAGGGTCTGGTTATAACATTCCTCCGCACGTGGTATTCACTAGCCCAAGCGGCACAGGTGCTACCGGCAGAGCTTTCATTAATAATGGTAAAGTAACTCGAGTAGTATTATTAACATCAGGTAGTGGTTATTTAGATGTTCCTGAAGTAGTATTAGACGGGGGGTTAAGTCCATCGGGAGTTCAAGCTAGAGCTGTGGCAATAATTGGTGATAGTGTGGTTCGATCAACTACTATTGGAATGAGATTTGATAGAGTAAGTCATACAAATTACATAACACAATTACAACAAACACAAACATTTACTGGTGACGGAAGCCAGTTAAAATTCGCACTAACATGGGCACCTGATATACGAATTGGTCAAAGTTCGATAACAGTCAATGGAATACCTGTACTAAGAGAATTATACACATTGAGTACTGTGGTATCAACAACAAATGGTTACACACAATATTCTGGTTTGTTAACTTTTGTTGTAGGAAATGCTCCGGCTAAAGGTTCTACCCTGTCTGTAACTTATCTTATTAATACAGTGATGCTGAATGCGGCAGACCGTGTTGAATTTTATTACGAGCCAGGATCTGGAATGTTAGGTAAGGACCTAGCACAAGTAATGACTGGAATCGATTATGGTGGAACAATCGTGGATGGTCTCGGTTTTAATGTACAAACCGGTTGGGGTTCTAGTCCATACTATAAAGATAAATGGGACAATTTTGATAGTACCTTTGATGACTACTATGTAACTGTTGCGGCCAATACACACAGTTTTACTTTGCCATATGTTCCTGCTGTTAATACAAATATCAACATTTATCAAATAAAAAATAATGTAGATAGTTATGATAATAGAACAGGAACATACAACGGACTATTAGAATTTGGTTACAATATTAATGATAGTAGCCCAGTAGCAACAACTGTTACACATATTAATACAGCTGGCCATTCTACAACATACAATCCTGCCGGAAGTTATGAAACAACTTTAGTTGTAACAGATGCTACTGGAATATTACCAGGTATGGGAATTATAGGAATTGGCTTTAGTTCTAATGTTGCTGTATTAACAACAACGGGTGCCAGCGGAACTGGTTCGGTAGTTACTTTGACTTTTGATACTCAATCAGTGCCTCCTTATAGTGTCGGCCAAACAATTATTGTAAACAATGTATTACCGGCAGCATACAACGGCACTTACACAGTAACAGCATGTACTACTACCAGTGTCAGCTATTCCAGTACTGCGACCGGAACTAAAACACAATCTGGTACAATTATTGGCAGTGCGGTCCATAAAGTTGTTAGTGTAAATCAATCTACTAATACTGTTACTTTAAACAGAGCACCAGACAGTATTCCTAGCGGAACATTAGTCTTTACTTTTAACTTTGCCGGAAGTACAAAGTTAACCGTGGCCGATACTACTTACATCAATGTTGGTGACGTAGTAGCTTGTGCTACAGTTAAATCTTTAATTTATAATTCAACAGTTACTGAGATTATTGATAGTCAAACTGTTATGCTAAATTCGATTGTATATGCGGATATTAATCCAGGAGTCGAATTAACATTTACTAAAACTCTAGTTCAGCCAACCGATATTACAATTAATGCTAATGGTACAGCAGTTTTAAATTCTACCGCTTATCCAACCGGACTGTCTAATTTAACAGTTCTTAATATTACTGGTAAAATTAGTCCTATCAGACTAGATGATCCACATTATGGAACTGGTAGTCAGACTAATAAAAATGCTATCATGACTACTCCAGTATCAACCGGTACTCCGGATAGTCAAGTTGCTCCAGGACTGTATCAATATACAATTCATATTCCAAACGGGTATACAGTTTCTAACGGAGATGAATTTATTTTAAGACGTAGTACCAGCGATGGATCTATATTACCAAATGCTAATGATTATGATACATCATTAGTTGGAGGCGATCTTGCTTATAGTACAGCTACTGGTTTGTCAGCAGATGATATAATTGTAGACGGGGACGGTATGGTTACTCCTACAACAAGTCCTGCTCCTGAAGAAGTAGTTCCAGGGCAAGTAGTTGATACAGTCGCTATTAAAGTATTTGATAGAGCTAGCTCAGGAGCTGCCAATGTTGCTACTGATAATTTTATTACCGATGGCCATACAAACAAATTTACGTTGTCGCAACAACCAAATAGTCCAAAAGCATTGATTGTAAAAGTTGGCGCCAATATCAAAACATATAACACTGATTACACAGTTAATTATAAAACTAATCAAGTCATACTAACAACAACGCCACCGGCTAACACTATTGTTACTGTATTCAATATAGGATTTGCTGGTTCTGGTATTCTCGATCTTGATTATTTTGTTGGCGATGGAATTACAACAGAATTTGTAACCAAGGCTCCTTGGCTTAAAGACATAACATCGATAGTTTATATTGACGGAATTGTGTCTAATCCTCAGTTATTTAAAACAGACAGTAGTTACGACTTTGCTAATGCTGTTGGGTTTAAGTTTATTACGCCTCCAGCGGCAGGAAGTTTAATTAATTTTATAATTGTGAGTGGTAGTCAGCAGACTTTTACTATTACTAATAAAGAAATAATAGCAACAGATGGTGTAAGTTTAACATATTCGCTAGCATATCCTGTCGGCACAAGTTTACCTTATGAATCAAATATGATAGTTCGTGTGGATCAAACTATTTTAACAGGACCTAATGATAATTATTTCACTATTGAAAACGATCAATTACAATATAATATAGATCCAGCAAAGGTTACTCCTTATTCTGCTACTATTCAAAATATTAATGTACTTGCAGATGGTATCGCTCTGAAACTAGGCTCGGATTATACTGTAGATCTTTCGGGGATCACAATTACATTGACACAAAATGCTTATACTTTATATGAAAATACAACCCTATTAGTAAGTATTACTACCGATGAAAGTTATTTTTATAATCCTACATCTCAGACTATTACATTTACTCAAGCCTATGACAATACTCATGTGGTAGAAGTTATAAGTTCTTACAATCATTCTGTACTAGATATAAGAAGATCAAGTGTGAATGTGACATCAAATGTTACCTTAACACCAAATACTGCTGATTATTATTACTATAAAAATCTAGCATCAGGCCTGATAAAATTAGACAGAACTGTTTTAAGTGATAATTATGTTTGGATAACTAAGAATGGTGTATTACTAACGCCTACTATTGATTATAAATTAAATGATGATAATCAAAGTGTACAGTTAGCAAAATTACCTATCAGTACTGATAAACTAACATTTATTACTTTTGGTAGTAATGTACTGGCTGCAGGTATTGCTTACATGCAGTTTAAAGATATGTTAAATCGTGTAAGTTACAAACGTCTAAGTCTAAGTAAGAGAACTACTCTTGCTAAAGATTTACATTGGAACGACACTACTATTACTTTAACAGATGCTGGTAATTTTGATATTCCAAATCCTACAGCTAATAAACCAGGTGTAATTGAAATACGAGGCGAACGTATTGAATATTTTGCTATTTCAGGAAATGTATTAAGTAGACTACGCAGAGGTACATTAGGTACTGGTGTTTATAAATTACACAAAAAAGGTGCGTTTGTACAAGATATCGGGCCAACTGAAACAATCCCATATACTGAAACTACCATTACAGAACAAATTATTAGTGACGGCACAAGCACAGTTAATTTAAGTTTTGCTCCTCAGTTGTATCCTATCAATGATACAAAAACCCATTTGCCTGTAGCTCAAGTTCCAGCAGATATTGAAGTATTTGTCGGCGGATATAATGACGGTTCTGCGTGGGCAAGTGGTGTTGACTATAATGTAGGAGATATTGTTAATATTGGTAGCTATACCTATAGATGTACAACAGCTCATACTAGCGGATTGACATTTAAATCTGATAGCAGTAATTGGACATTCTTTATAGGAAATATACGTTTGAAAAAACAACCTTATAAAGTACATAATGTTAATGTTAACCCATATAGCCCTGCTGGAGATATAACTTTACCAGCAGACTTTACAGTAGATGGTGTTTCTAAATCCATAACATTGACTAATTTATTAAACAAAGGAACACATGTTACTGTAATTAAACAAATTGGAACAGCATGGGATGGAAATAAAAATAATCCGGTTAATATTCTAAATGATAATAGTAAAATTTCAGAATTTTTAAAGGTTAGTCCGGGTGTTTGGTATACAGATTACAAGAGTTAAACTAGCAGATAATGGCTTTGATAAATATAAGATAAAGAGAGATTGATATGCAGACTAAAGACGCAACAGGAATTCATATTGAGGGTCACATTAAGATCCACGACCCGGTTTCTAAAGAAATTTATGTGAATAAACGTAATGCTATTCATTATGAAAACATCAGCATTGCTTTAGCAGAAAGCATGGCTAACAGTGGCCAGGGATTTATCTATCAAATGGCATTTGGAAATGGCGGAACTAGCATAGATCCGACCGGAATTATTACATATCTTACCCCAAATACTAGCGGAACTAATGCCAGTCTTTACAATCAAACATATACTAAAGTAGTAAACAATAACTCTAGCACAAATTTAGATCCAAGCAGAAATTTTATTGAAAGTCGTCACGTAACTGGAACAAATTATACAGATATTTTTGTTACTTGTTTATTAGACTACGGCGAGCCTAGTGGGCAAGGTGCTTATGATACAGCAACCAGTACAGAAGCCACTTATGTATTTGATGAACTAGGATTACAAAGTTATAATTCAGACGGATCAACATTATTATTGACTCACGTTATTTTTCATCCAGTACTAAAAAGTTTAAACCGTTTAATACAGATTGATTATACAGTTCGTATTCAAAGTTTAACTGGACTTGTAGGAGTATAAGATGACTTATCAAGTTACATATACTGAATCAAATAATCCAGCTAAACCGGCTATCGTTGTACAGGATCAGAGTCTTAATAATCAAACAAGTCTTACATTTGTAGGACAAAACTATAACGGATATGCTCCGATCATTGCCAATGATTTTTTACATCTTTTAGAAAATTTTGCGGCACCAACTGCTCCAAATAATCCAATACAAGGACAATTATGGTATGACAATAGTGCAAGCAGTCTTAAAATCTGGGATGGTACTACATGGACATCGGCAGGTAATTTAAAAAAATCAGCCACTGCTCCTGAAGTTTCAAATAGTTTACAAGGTGACTTGTGGGTTGATACAGCTAATAGTCAGTTATATTTGTTTTCAGGATCTAATTGGTTATTAGTTGGTCCTCAATTCAGTCAGGGTACACTAACTGGTCCTATTGTTGAAAATATTGTTGATACTAATAATATAACTCATAGTGTTGTTACAAACTATGCTAGTAATTCTGCAACAGGCACTAGTTATAGACTTACTATAATTAGTAAAGATACATTTATTCCTAAATTAGCAATTCCTGGTTTTGTCACAATTAATCAAGGAGTTAATTTAAGTTCAGTAGATGCTAGTACAGGTCTAACAAGATTCTGGGGTACTGCTCAATCAGCAGACTCATTGCTAGTAAATGGCAAAACTTTGTTATCTTCAAACTTTCTTACAACAGAAGGCACAACAAATACCACAACTAGTTCGCTTAATATAAAATCTAACGCAGGTATTAATTTAGGTACTGCTTTAGGATTTAATATTGGTGTTAACTCTAGTACTACAATTTTTACAAGTATTACTAGTGGACATAATATTGCGTTTAATTTAAATAATGGATCTGCTACACAAACATTGACTTATTTTCAAGCTAATGGAACCGTTGGTATAGGATTTAATAATACTGCTCCAACATCTACATTAGATGTCATGGGAACATTGACTATTAAACCTGACACAACTAATACACCTTCAGGCGGTCCAGGTAAGTTAATAGTAACAGGAACAACTAATTCTACAAGCATAACTACTGGCAGTATCATTACTGCTGGCGGATTAGGAGTATCTTTAAACAGTAATTTTGGTAACGACATTTCTGTATATGCTAGTCAGCCTAATACCAGCGGCGGCGGTGTTATATTAAACAATTTATCAGCTGGCGCACCAGTAGCTGGCGCAGTGATAGTTCCAGGTTATAGTATAAGTTCTTCAGAAGCACAAAGTTTAAATATTCCTTATGTAACAGCAGGAGCAGGATTGTATGATATAGGCACTGCTACTCGTCCATTTAGAAACGTTTATGCTCAAAGTTTTGTAGGAACATTTAATGGATCCTTTACAGGAAGTTTAGCAGGTAGTGTAAATGGTAGTGCTGCCAAACTAGCTAGTCCTACACAATTCAGTCTAACTGGCGACGTTGTAAGTAATGTTGTTAGTTTTAATGGACAAAGTACAACAGGCACTGCTATTTTTAACACACAGATTAATCAAAACTTTATTACTACCAAATCAGACAACACACCAAGAACAAGCGCAACTGACAGTAACTTTAATGATGCCTTATTAGTATATCAAACAGGTGCTGGCCTGGTACAAATGTCTAAACAAACATTGTTCAACCATGTAGCAACTGTACCGGTAGGTTGTATTTTTCCGTTTGCTGGTACAGTAGTACCAACAGGGTATTTGCTGTGCGATGGTAGTGAAGTACAAATTTCAAAATATACTGTATTGTATAATGTAATTGGATATAATTACAAGGCAGCCATATTACTACAAGGACAGGGAACTTTTGCCTTGCCAGATCTCCGTGGACGTTTCCCGTTAGGTCGAGATAATATGAGCAACAATTTAACTGTGCCTTATAAAGACGGTTCAGGTACACAAATTTCAGCAGGCGGTGGTGCGGCTAATCGTGTTAGTGATGTTACAGCTGATATTATTGGAACAGGTTCAGGTAATCAGCAAGTTACATTAGGTGTTACAAACTTGCCAGATCACCAACATAATTTAAAAAGTTCGCAACCTCCATACCCACAGTACTACGCAGGAGGACTTCCTGGCGCCGCATCGGATTCGGCTGCAGTTGCCGGTTTAGGTTTACCATCTACTAGTACAGGTTATGGTTTGCCTAATAGCGGTAGTGTTATTGCTCAAGCACACGGTGTACCAATTAACATTATGAATCCTTACGAAACTATAAATTACATAATTTTCACTGGTGTCCTATAATGACTTATTCAATACTTTTAACAAATGGTACAGCATTAACAAGTATAACAGATGGATCTGTTGATAATACTACTGATTTGACTTTGATTGGAAAAAATGTTTCAGGATATGGAAATTATATCAATGAGAATTTTTTACATCTTTTAGAAAATTTTTCTAATACTAGTCCTCCTAACAGTCCTATACAAGGACAATTATGGTTTGACACCAGCGTCAATAGATTAAAAGTTTATAACGGAACTCAATTTGTTGTTAGTGGCGGCTCGATAGTTTCTAGTATAATTCCTAGCAGTCTCTCTACAGGAGATTTGTGGATTGACAATGTTCGTGAGCAATTATATTTTAATGACGGTATAGCTACCTTATTAGCGGGCCCAATATATACAGCGGCACAGGGTGTATCAGGGTTTACAGTCGAGGATCACTTAGATACTAATCAGGTGAGCCATACAGTTGTATTGTTATGGTTATCTCAACAGTTATTAGGCGTGTTTACTAAAGAAGCATTTACTTTTAACGAACCGCCAGCTGGAATTCCAGCCACAGTTGGGGTTGGTTTTACTTGTAGTTCGATTACTAATTTTAGATTCAATGTTCCAACAAGCTCTGCTTATAATTTAATAGCGGCCACGGGTGCTTTAAAAACTGCTGAAAGTTTTATATCTACAACAGATGATAGTCAAAGCACCGGAACTCTTAGTATTCAAAACGGAACTCCGTTAAAGTTAGGCCCAGCTGCCAATACAGAATTTGATGTTAATTCTAGTGTATTTGAAATCAAATCGAATACGACTAATCAAAATTTCTTAATTCAATTATTAAACGCTTCAGGTACACATCCTGCGCTGTTTATTAATTCTCAAAGTCAGTATGTAGGATTATATACACAAAGTCCGCAAGCTACTTTAGATGTAGCAGGAGATGTTATTGTTGAAGGTAATTTAACAGTTAACGGTTCTACAGCTACAATTAGTTCTACAGTAATTACACTGGCAGATAAAAATATTGAACTAAACAAAGTTACTAGCCCAACAGACACACTAGCTAACGGCGGCGGCTTTACACTACATGGAACTACTGATAAAACATTTAACTGGGTAAACGATGGTACAGGTTGGAATAGTACTGAAACTATTAATTTAGCTAGCGGACAAACTTATAAAATTAATGGATTTGATGTATTATCAAGCACCAGTTTAGGTACAGGCATTACAAGTGCCAACGGTGTAACTAGCCTTGGAAGATTAACTAGTCTTAGAACAACTAATATTGAAATTAATTCAAATGTTATTAGTTATTATAATGCCATTCAGCCAAATGGCGACATTGTACTACAACCAAAAGGAAACGGTTCGGTAAATGTTTACTCAACTAGAATTATCAATTTAGCAACTCCAACGCAAGCTACAGATGCCGCTAATAAGTCATATGTTGATAATACAATTCAAACAGCTAGCGTAGCAATAACATTAACTGCTAATGGGTTATCTAATACACAGTTGGCAGCCAATTACTTAGCTAAGATTTTTCCAAATACAGAACATCAGTCAGGAACACTATGTAGAGTTTTTGTAACTGATGATTCGACTGTAAGACAATTCCAGTTAACTGGATCACCGTTGATCTGGACATTCCAGTACAACCTGTAAGGTAAATATTGAATAATAACAGAGCAGAGCGAAAATGTCATATAACATAACTAATTTTGATGGAACACCTTATGCTGTAGTAGCAGACGGCACAATTAATACCACTACAAGTCTTACTTTTATTGGTAAAAACTATGCCGGATACGGTGAAAAACAAAACGATAATTTTTTATGGTTATTGCAAAACTTTGCTAGTACAAGTCAGCCTGTAAAAACTACAACAGGACAAACATGGTTTAACACAACCACAAGCGCATTAAAATTAAATGTATTTGATGGCGGTGGTTGGAAAACATTAGCGGTAAATCAAGTTGGACCTACTTCGGGTGGAGGTCAAAATACTGCTGGAACTCCTACTTTAGGAGACATGTGGTATGACACAGTTAATAATCAATTAAAAGTATATAATGGATCCACTTACATATTAGTAGGACCGCAAAGTGTAGCAGGGTTTGGCATTACCGAAATGCTTAGTACTACAATCGTAGATACAAATAATAACTCTCATCCTGTTCAAGAAGCTCTAGTAGATGGAAATATCTATTTCATAATTAGTTCGTATACTGATTTTACTCCTGAAGTTTCTATTCCTGGATTTTCAACTATATACCAAGGGATAACATTAAATTCAAATTACAAAGTACACGGCACAAGCACAAACGCAGACAATTTAGGAAATAATCCTCCTAGTTTTTATGCTCCTGTTACAAATCCTGTATTTTTAACTAGTATTCAAGTACCAGACACTGGAGTCAATGTTGGTACTGCTATGACATTGTTAAATGTTAGTTCAACTCCAACCCTAAAATCTGCTTCAACAACATTACAATTTCAAACCAGTGGCGGCGTAAATACACCATTAACTTTAGTTAATAATGATGTATTACCTAAAACTAATTTAAGCACAAATTTAGGAAGCTCTAGTCTTAAATTTAATAATTTGTATGCCGGTTATGTATTTTCAACAGCTCAAAAAGCCGACACATTAAATGATGGCAACGGTAACTATCAAACAGCTAGTGTATCTGGTGGTGCTAATACAATAGTAGTGAGAGATAATAACGGTGCTATAACTAGTGCTCATTTTATAGGTAAAGCAGATGCCGCTTCACAAGCGGACCATGCTAATTTAGCTGACCATTCTACTTTAGCCGACATAGCTACTGTTGCAAATCAAGTTGATTGGAATAATATCTATCCTAACAAACCAAATAATTTTGTTTTTAATAATAATGCTACGTATAATATCAGTATTGTTGGAAATGTATTAGGTAATACAGAAGGACAACATAGTGGTAATGTAACTGGTAATGTAACTGGAAATTTATATGGAGATAGTTTTGGCAATCATTCGGGACAGCAGATTGGTGATGTCTTTGGCAATGTTATAGGCAATGTTCAAGGAAACATTATAGGAACAATACATACTGCTACTGACCATTTTGTAGGAAATATATCGGGCAATCTTACTGGAAATGCTACCGGCGCAATACATACAGCTAGCAATCATTTTGCCGGCAACTTGATAGGTAATGTAACTGGTAATGTAACTGGTAATGTAACTGGTAATGTAACTGGTAATGCCACAGGGGCAATTCATACTGCTACAAATTATTTCTTGGGTAATTTAACAGGTAATGTAATAGGTAATACCTCAGGAACTCATTCAGGCCCAGTTGTCGGTAATGTAACAGGTAATGTAACAGGTAATGTAACAGGTAATGTAACCGGCAACACCACAGGAACACATACTGGCCCAGTTATAGGTAGCGTGACTGGTAACGTAACTGGTACAATATATGCTCAAGGTGGTAGAATATTTTTATCAAACGGATCAGCTAGCAATCCAAGTATTGCCTTTTACAGCGATGGCGCACAAGATACTGGTTTCTATTGGGGCGGAGATGGTTATATCAACATTGCCAATAATGGTGCATATTCTGGACAGTTTGGTCCGGGAGGTAGTTTAGCATTAAATGGCACTGTTAGTGCTTCGGCGTTCTCGGGTAATTTAACAGGTAATTTAACAGGTAACAGTTATGGAACACATAATGGTCCTGTAATTGGCAATGTACAAGGAAATGCTAGCGGAACATCAAGTTCTATTACTAATCAGGGTACGATAGCACCAGAAAATGGAACTAACGAGCCTAGTTATCAGCTTACTTTGCGTAGTATTTACAACAACGGATATCCAACAACTTATGGTAATTTAATTACTCTAGGTGGTGCCGGAGGCGGTGAATTATTGATCGGATGGAGCGGCTCGACTGGTGCCCATGCTGATAATTATATCCGCAGTCGTAGAGATGTAGCTAATACTTGGAGCCCATGGGCTAAAGTTTTAACTGATGTTAATTTTGGTTCATTACTGGCAACAGTAGCAACATCAGGGAACTATAACGATTTAAGTAATACACCTTCTATTCCTAATCCTGTTATAATTGCCCAAAATTTAAATAAAAATTTACAAAACATAGTAGAAACTATTGTTGGTACAATTGATATGCATCAGTCAGGCGGCTCAAATTACGAAGGCGGAATTATTAACGGACCTAGCGGTGGTTGGACGACAAGTTATTATAACTGGGGTTATGCGAATCAATCAGGCGGCTCAGTTACATTAACTGTGGATCTAGCAAGTTTTTTACAACTTAGTAACAATCCAGCAGATTTAACCTGGAAAGGTAATTATGATTTGAATGTTCAATCTTCAATTACTAGAATTTATGATGGAAGAAACAATTATTATGGTTTAGATCCGGTCACATGGTCTGTACAAGTCAGTGAATATACATCTAACAGATATGATGGTAACTATGGCAAATTTAATATAACTGTATCTACCAGCGGTGACCATTATTATCATGGAACTAGTGTAGAAGCAAGTTGGATCGGGATAGGAAGTAGGACAAATAATGTCTATAACCCGTAAATTTAGTATACCTTATACCGAAGGGTCATTAGCGGCATTACAGGATTTGGATATAGATTCTATTTCTGATATCTACTTTAGTGATAATCGTTTTGGTAGTGCCAGAAGTTTATTTGGTTCTAAGGAAATGTTTGATGAACTTTATGCTATACGTGATAAGTATGGTATAAAATTACATTATCTTATTAACCCTAGTCTGTATAGCAACGAATTTTACGGACAAGTTTTTGATTTAATAGACCATGTTAAAGATATAGACGTAGACATGGTTACACTTAATAATTCTTATTTGTTAAGATCTAATATTATTAAGGATTTTCAAAAGAATAAACCCGATATTGTCTTAAAAAATAGTGTCAATAATCTAGTGCGTACCTTAAAAGATTTTGTGTTTATGCATGAAGTGTTACACCTTACACATATTATTGTTGATAGAAGTCTTAATAGAGATTTAGATACACTGCGTAAGATGAGTAACTATGCTAAACAGCATGATATTAAAATTACAATGTTAGTAAATGAGGGTTGTATAGTAGATTGTAAATGGAAACAATGGGATGATTTAATTATTAGCCAAGTTAAGATACATGATAAAAGAGATCTAACTTCTAATGTACACAATAATTTAGGATGTGTGAGTTATTTTAAGGAAAATCCAGCAGAATGGTTAAAAACCGCATTTACATTTCCTAACGATTTAGGTAAATTTGACGGATTAGTAGATGTAATTAAACTGGCAGGTCGTGGATATCCTATTGAAAGATGGAAACGTGTTGTAGATGCTTACCAGAGATCTAGCGGCAACATACGTTTTGGAGAAATTTTAAGTACAACCGGGCATACGCCGTTGGCACTTACCATAATCAATGATATAACTGAATTAGGGTTTAATCAGCTAACTAATAATTGTAAGACAGTTTGTGGCATTGAGTGCGATCATTGTGATAAAGTATATGATAAATTAATAAAGGTTACAGCATGACAGATACAACTTTACCCCCAGGAGTCAAAGTATCTACTGGTTGGACAGCAGATAAACAATATAGCATAGCTTTTTCTATGACTACCAGATTAATCACTGGTATATATGGATCTGTTGCTTCTTTTTCAGATATTACACATCCTGATTCAGATATTGAAATACACTATCTTGGACAAGTTACAGAACAGCTTTATAATGATATAGCTGAAAGTATATTGTCTCCCAGTCAACTAGCTTTCTGGACAGCAGACAATACTTTTAAAATGAGAAAAGCTATTGTAAATTTTGGTCCAAACACATATCTAGATAGCAAAAAGAAATCTGTTGTTGGAGTAGATAATTTAATTACTTTAATTCCACAGATTGTAGATCAAAATGGAGTACAATGTACAGATATTACAGAAATAGGAATTAAAAATCTACAGAAATTAGATTTTCCTATCAGTATAAATGGAGCAGATACCAGTATATACAAGTCTACAACAACAAATGGCGGATCGGTTACGTTTCAATTAGACAAAATAGGATACGCATCCATTAGATTTAAAGCCCTAGTACCAGAACTAAGCACAGTTTGGCTTAGTATATACCCTGAATTATATGGATATGATGCCGACCAAATGATAGCGTTTAATACTTGGGTAAACAGTAATCAGTCAACGCCAAATACAGTATAAATATAGAATAAGGAAAGAGCGACATGTCATATACAATTTACCATTATAACCCAAATTTACCAGCGATAACTACAGTTGCCGATGGTACAGTTGATACAACAACTGATCTTAAATTGATTGGTAAAAGTTATGCTGGATACGGTTTAGCACAAAACGAAAATTTTGTTTATTTGTTAGAAAATTTTGCTAATAGCGTTGCTCCAGTTAACCCGCTGACAGGACAGATTTGGTATGATAGCTCTTCTGCTAAAATTAAATTTTATGATGGTACTCAATTCCGCGTAGTAGGCGGAGCAGATGTAAGTGCTACAACTCCATCGGGATTAAGTTTAGGTGACTTTTGGTTTGATACCCAAAGTAATCAGTTATTTGCTTATAATGGTTCTAGTTATACATTGATTGGTCCACAAGCAGTTAATGGTTCTGCTAATACACAGATGCAGAGTATTAGCCTTAAAGATAAAGCAGGTGGATCACATGCTGTAATTGCCGCGTACGATAATGGTAATGTAATTTTTACTATTAGCAGTGATTCGGCATTTGAACAAGATTCAACAGCAAATGCTACATTGGGATTCAGCACTGGATATGATTGGATTTATAAAGGTGTTACACTAGTTAATACAAATAATCCTTCTCAGATTGGTGTTACAAACGGGACTCTTGATACATCTAGCAATTCAAACGACACTAATTTATTTAGATTCTGGGGAACTGCTACTAACGCAGACCAATTAGGCGGTGTTAGTGCTAGCGGATATGTTTTAAGTAGCAATGCTGTGTTTGGTACACAAGTTAATTTTAGCGACCAAGGTTATACAGTAGGTGCTAGTGTTAAGTTACAAGTATTCAATGATGGTAATACTACGCCAACTTTCAGAAGCACAGTAAACAGTACTCCTATAGTATTTGAAACAACAAACTCTAGTAGTCAAATATTAGTTCCTTTACAGTTACTTAATAATCAAGTATTACCAGGTTCGGATTTATCATGCGATTTAGGTGCGAATACTGGAGGCGGACAAACTGGTACAAGCCAACAGCGTTGGAGAAATATATATGCTAGTTATGTTTATGCTACAGCACAGCAAGCGGATGCCTTAACAATCCAGCCATCGGTATCTGGAGCTAACCAAGCAAGCATTGCCAATTATACTAGTGGAACTAGTATTGTCGCTAGAGATGCTGGCGGCAATATCAATGTAACTCAAATGAATGGTATTGCTACTAGCGCAAATCAGTTATTATTGGGTACTAATTATGTTCCAACGGCAGTTACAAATACTGCCAGCACAATTATGGCTAGAGATGCTAGCGGTAACACATCTGTAAACATTTTAACAGGTACAGCTACTCAAGCAAATACGCTAGCATTTAATGGTGGGTATGTAAACGCAACAAACGCAGGAACAGCAAGTACTATTGTAGCACGTGACAGTAGTGGCAATTTTACTGCTAGTACAATTACAGCCAATTTAACAGGTAACGTAACAGGCATTTTAACAGGTAATGTTAAAGCAACTGATAATTCAGTATTAGTCGATGCTACGGCAAAAGCATTTACTGGTAATCTAACTGGTAACGTAACTGGTATTGCTAGTAAAGCAACTACACTAATTGTTAACGGTACAACATACGAATCAGCAACTACAGCTAGTACAGCTAGTACAGTAGTTGCTAGAGATAGTTCAGGTAATGTATATGCTGGAATATTTTATGGAACTGCTACTAGTGCTAACTATGCCGACTTAGCAGAAAAATATTTGGCAGATAAAGAATATGAAGCCGGTACAGTTGTTAGTGTAGGCGGCGCTGCAGAAGTTACTGCCTGTAGTTATGGTGAGTTGGCTATTGGTGTTGTAAGTATTAACCCAGCTTATAGAATGAATGAAAGCCTAGAAGGCGGTACTTTTATTGCACTAAAAGGTCGTGTTCCAGTTAAGGTTACAGGAGCAGTACGTAAAGGACAGCGTTTGGTAGCAAGTTCAAATGGAACTGCTGTAGCTGCAGTTCCACACGCAAACGATGTATTTGCGGTAGCATTAGAATCTAGTGATGATATCAATGTTAAACTAATAGAATGTGTAATTTTATAAATAAAATACTTTAATTGTAGAGGATTATATGGCATCAGTAGGTTCAAAAATATTAGCAAGCGATTTTAATGGTGTTCAATCGACTATTAATACAGTGTTGGGAACATACTATGGCCAGTCAGTTACTAGTAGTCAAGTTTCAGCAACAACATCAAAAATTACTGCAGCTCAATGGCAAGCACTATACGTAGATACTTTAAAAACTTACAATCACCAAAATTATGTAAATGGTACTTTGACCTATCCATCCACAAATAATACAGTTAAAGCTGCAGATTTTTTAGCATATCAAACAATGGCAAATAGTTGTTTGACTAATTATACACAATTCCTTTCAGGGTATTCGGCAACT
>Ga0164296_1003096_pt1 | contig 15938 bp, 13 predicted proteins | sample GEODES057metaG_FD_113533 | JGI IMG/M metagenome (GOLD analysis project Ga0164296, IMG submission 113533) | Dystrophic lake water microbial communities from Trout Bog Lake, Wisconsin, USA - GEODES057 metaG | ecosystem: Environmental > Aquatic > Freshwater > Lake | place: USA: Trout Bog Lake... | reverse complement strand
GCCGGATCGCGCCCGGGCAAACCCCGTTGTCGGGCGTGGAGACTGAGGGCGAGGTGGACTACGCCACCATCGACCTGACGCAGGAAGAGCACGACCGATACTACAACAATTTCTCCAACGGCGTGCTATGGCCATTGCTGCACACCATGCCGGAGCTCATGAAGTTCGACCGGCGCGATGCCAAGGTCTACCGCGAAGTGAATGCGCGGCTGGCAGCTTCCCTGCAACCGCTGCTGCGACCGACCGACGTCATCTGGATCCACGACTATCACCTGATGCCTATGGCCGCGTATTTGCGCGACCGTGGGGTCAAAAATCCGATCGGCTTCTTCCTGCACATCCCATTCGCCTCGCCAGATGTTCTCGGCGCGGCCCCTGAGGTCGCGGCTTTGGTGCGGGACCTGCTGGCCGCCGACCTGCTCGGGTTTCAAACCGATAACGACGTCGCCAATTTCGCCGCCGCGGCGCAAAGCCTGGCTGGCGCCACCAAGGTTGCCAATCAAGGGCTGCAATTCGGCGGCCGCCGGGTGAAGCTCGGCGTATTCCCGGTTGAGATTGAGGCGCAAGGCTTCGCTCTAATGGCTGCCCGCAACGCCTACACCGCCGGCGGTGAGCGCTTGCGCCGCAGCCTGGAAGGCCAGAAACTCATCCTCGGCGTGGACCGGTTGGACCCAACCAAGGGGTTGATGCAGCGCCTCGCCGGCTTGGAGTGTTTTTTCGAGAAACACCCGGACTGGCGCCGCAAGGCGACGATGGTGCAAATCGCTGCAGAAAGCCGCAAGGATGTCGGCAGCTACCAGGCTTTGCGTGCCGCGCTGGATTCTGCCGCCGGCAGCCTGAACGCCGATTTTGGCGAGCCGGAATGGCAGCCGCTCCGGATGGTCAGCCGCGCGGTGGATCGTGCAGCCGTCGCCGGCTACATGCGTCTGGCCGCCGTCGGCTTGGTAACCCCGCTGCGCGATGGCATGAATTTGGTTGCCAAGGAATACGTCGCCGCCCAGGAGCCGGATGATCCCGGCGTGCTGGTGCTATCCCGCTTCGCCGGCGCCGCCCGGCAGCTCGATGCCGCTTTGCTGGTCAACCCGCACGATCCGGACGCGATGGCGGATGCGATCGACACCGCCTTGCGGATGGACGTCGCCGAGCGCCGCGCCCGCTGGCGCAGCCTATGGGACGCCATTGCAGACCGCACCCCCGCGCTGTGGGGGCGGTCATTCCTGGCCTCGCTGATGCGGGCGACGCTGCCGGCGAGCAAGCCCGCCAAGCCGGAAGCGGCGCCTGTTGTGTCTGGCCCGCCGAAGCTGACGCTGGTGGAGCCGGTTGCGCAAGTCGGCGGTCGGCGGGGATAGTCGTCGAGCGCGCTATCCCCTGCCCGCCTAAAGCTCCAGCCGGTAGAAGCGCGCGGCCGTGCCGCGGAAGAGGTCGTCCTTCTCTTGCGCGGACATGCCGGCGGCGAGGAGTTTGCAGGCATTCCAGAACACCGTGTAGCTATAGCTGCCTTTGTCGACTGGGAAGTTGCTTTCGAACATGCAGCGCGCCGGCCCGAACGCCTCGATACAGGTTTTGATATACGGCGCCCAAGCCGCAGCCAGAGTCTGCGAGGATGGCGGGTCGATCTGCTCGTGGAAGTCATAGCCGTTGATGCGCATGCCGATGCCGCCGAGCTTGACGAATACGTTGGGGCAGAGCGCGAGGCGGCGGATCGACGCCGCCCAGCCCGGAAAGATCTCCGCTCGCTTGCCTTCGTAAGCGCCGATCGCCAGCGGTCCACCGACATGGTTGAGCACGATTTTGGTGTCGGGGAAGGCTTGCGCCAGCGCCGTCACCTCATCGATCTGCGGATGGTAAATCCACGCCTCAAAGCTGAGGCCGAGCGGCGCCAAACGGGAAAAGCCGGCGCGGAACTGGCTATCGGCCAGCAAATGCGGCGGCGCCGGATTGCCGGGGTTGTTCAGCACATCATCCGCGTCCCAAGCGGCAATATGGCGGATGCCACGGAAGCGGCCGCCGGCGACGCGGATGTGCCGTTCCAGTGTTTCCTGCACCTTGTCGCCGATGGTGAGGTTGGCGTGGCCGACGATGCCGGCGCAGAGGCGGGTGCTGCCGTAGACGCCGGAGGCGGACATGGCGGCGACGCCGTTGACGAATTCGGTCTCACCAACCGGGCGCAAATGTTCCGGCCCGTCGGCGCGGTGGAAGGCGCGGGCCTGGACGAAGACGGTGCCAAGGATGTTGTGGCCGGAATTGGTGTCCGCCAGCAGGTCCTCGATGAGGTAGCGCCAGCCCGGACGGTCCCAGAGATGGTGGTGCGGGTCGATGATGGGCAGGTCCGGCTCCAGGATGGGTTCCACCCTGCGGTCGAGCCAGGACTGGCGGGGCATCAGATAGGGGTTGTGGGTTGCGGTGCCGGACATGAACGTGATCCTTCAGGCCGCCGCGACTTGGCGGGGCAGGTAGATGGCGGTGTGGCGGATGCGGGCGAGCGGCTTGACCTCGTTGGCCAGCACGAGCACGTCGAGTTCGACGAATTTGTGGCCCTTGTGGGTGTAGTTGGCGACCACCTGAGCGCGACCGGTGATCGCGTCCCCCACCGTGCCAGTGGCGAAATGGCGGACGGCGCTGCCGACATGGATCCAGGGGCCGAGCTTGACGTTGGTGCCGAGCACCCAGTTGCCCATGCGCAGGATCAGGCCGGGATGTACCAGGCGTTCCTGCGTGTAGATCGGCAGGGTTTCGCGCAGGTCGGCGAGGTATTTGGTTGCGAAGGCATCGTCGTACAGCAGCGGCTCCATGCCGAGGTAGAGCCCGACCGCGAGGCTTTGCTCGTCCGCCGGGGGGCGCTCGGCGGGCGGGGCGCGATGCGGAAAGGCGGCGAGATCGGGCGGGGGTTCGGCTGCTGGCAGATCGGCGCGGCCGGTGGCGCAGCGGAGGCCCTCGCTTTGCACCAGCAGGGTCATGCCGTCGCCATCGGCGGTGGGGATGACGTCGGTGAATTTGCCGTCGTAGACCGGCTTGTCAAACCGGCAGTCCGCGGTGCCGCGCTCCAGCCAGGCGCGGCCCCAGCGGGCGACCGGGGGCTGGGTCATGTAGGCGTAGACATCTACCCCCGGCACCAGCCCGCCGGTGAAGCCGAAGCGCTGGGCGACGGCGTCGTCGTGGATTTTGTTCTCGGACTCTTGCGCGGTGTTGAAGGCGGAGACGCGGTAGGTTTGCATGGACAATTTCCCTGATCAGACCAGCGAGTAGCCGGAGCCTTTGATATCCACCCCGCGCCCCTTGGCGGTGTCGATCCAGCCGAACTCCTTCAATATCTGCTGGCTATACGTCACCCGGCCATTCACGTTTGCCGCTCCCTCGGTCGCCAGCAGCAACGCGGCCCGCGCCATCATGCTCGGCGGCTCGCCCTTCGGGTCATCCATGCCGGAGACCAGCTTGTGGAACACCGTGCCCGGCGTCGGCACCACCTGGCTCGGGGAAACAGCGGCCACGGTGATATTGCCGTATTGCGCGACCTCCTGCGCCAATCCCTGGGTAAAGCGCTCCAGTGCTGCCTTGGTGGCACCATACAACACTCCACCCCGCGCGGTCTGATCTGCATACGGCCCGCGACCTGGCCCGATCGCCGCTCCGGAGGAAATATTCACAATCGCGCCTGCGCCCTTGGCGATCATATCCGGCAGCACCGCTTTGGACAGGATGAACGGCCCATGCACGTTCACCGCAAACGCCCGCACCCATCGATTGGTCGGGTAATCCTTGGTCGGAATGTAGAAGTTGAGCGCGGCGTTATTGACCAGAATATCAATCGACCCGAACGCCGCCCGTGCCTCCTCAATCAGCCTTACGCACTCCGCCTCAGTGGACACATCGGCCACCACCGCAACCGCCTTGCCGCCGGCGCCCTTGATGTTGGCCACGGTGCGCGCCAGCGAACCTTCCAGTTGATGTCCGCCCTCCTCCAGGGTGCGGGCCGCGCACACCACGCTGGCACCTTCGGCGGCAAACAACTCCGCAATGGCCTGCCCAATACCCCGACTGGCCCCGGTGACGACGGCAACCTGACCCGTGAGTTTACCCATCGGACATTTCCTTCTTCCCTATTGCCGCCAGCCTATGCCGCGCATTCCGCCCTGCCAAGGGGCGCGCTTCTCAGCACTGGCCCAGCGGCCTAGGCTAGGGCGCAACCCCGAAAATCACGGAGACCCATTATGTCTGAACGGCAGAAAATCGTGCTGCTCACTGGCGCCAGCCGCGGCATCGGCCATGCCACTGTGGTCAAGTTCAATGCCGGTGGCTGGCGGGTGCTCACCGTCTCACGAGAGCCGTTCGACCCGCGCTGCCCCTGGGAGGCCGGCCCGAACAACCACATCCAGCTCGATCTCGCAGACCTCGACGCGGTTCAGGCAGCGATCCCGCAAATTCTCGAAAAAACCGCCGGCCACCTGGATGCGCTGATCAACAACGCCGGCATCTCGCCGAAACTGGCGGGCGGCGGCAAACCGTCATGCTTCGATCTGACCTATGCGGACTGGCTGCGCGTCTTTAATGTCAACTTCTTCGCCGGACTGGTCCTGGCGCAAGGACTGCGAGATGCACTGGTCGCCTCCAAAGGTTCGATTATCAATATCGGCTCCATCGCCGGCTCACGCGTGCACCCGTTTGCCAGCGCCGCCTATGCCACCTCAAAGGCCGCGCTCTCCGCCCTGACCCGCGAACTCGCCTCCGACCTCGGCCCGACCGGGGTACGCGTCAACGCCGTCGCCCCGGGGGAAATCGAGACCTCCATCCGGTCCGCCGGCACCGCCGAACTTGTGGAACGCGAAGTGCCCATGCGCCGCATGGGCAAAGCGAAGGAGGTCGCCGACTTGCTGTATTTCCTCTGCTCGCCGGATGCGACCTACATCACCGGCTCGGAAATCCAAATCAACGGCGGGCAGACGGTTTAGCCCTCCCGCCCCCACAAGGTCCGCGCCAATACGCCAACGCGCTTTTCAATCGCCGCCGCCGCATCGAGGGCCAAATCCTCGCGAAAGCGCGTGGCGACGATTTGCACCCCCACCGGGCGATCGTTCAGCACCCCCACCGGCACCACCGCCGCCGGCAGACCCAGCACGTTCAGGGCGGAGATAAAACGCATATCGTTGAAGAAAATATCCCGCACCGCCGCATTGCCGCCCAGATCGGCATTCACCAGCGGCGTCTGGCGCGGTGTCGTCGGTGTCAGCAACACCGGATACTCCTCCAGAACAGTCATCCAAGACCGCAACCGTGTCGTGCGCTCCGCCATCGCCGCCATAAACCCGGGCAGATCGAGGATTTTCGCCAAAGCGGCAATCCCCTCCAGCGACTTGATGAAATCCTTGCTGCCAAGCTGGCGCATTACCGCCTCGCCCATCACCTGGGTTTCGGTAATCAGCACGTTGCACCAAAGCTGCCAAAGCCCGGTCAGGTCGGGCACCTCGATTTCCTTCACCGCGTAGCCGGCGTCGCTGAGGTAATCGGCGGCTTTGCGTTGCAGCGCGATCACTTGCGGGTCCACATCCATATCGGCCGGGATGCGCGCAAGCCCCACCTTGATCGGTGTCTTCAGCTTCGGCCCCTTCAGCGGTGCCGGCGCCCAGAACGGATCGCGCGCATCCCGCCCGCTCATCACCTCCAACGCCAGCCGCACATCGCGAACCTCACGCGCCAGCGGACCCTGGGCAGACATCATTTGTGCCAGCATCGGCCGCTCGCTGGACGCACTCGGGTTAAAGGCCGGAATGCGTCCCTGGGTCGGCCGAATGGTTGCCAGCCCGTTGCAATGCGCCGGCCAGCGCAGTGAGCCGCCGATGTCGTTGCCATGCCCGATGGCCCCAATGCCAAGCGCCGTCGCCGCGCCAGCCCCGCCGGAGGACCCGCCGCAGGTAATGGCATGGTCCCACGGGTTGAGCGTCAGCCCATGCAGCGGATTATCGGTAAAACCGCGCAGCGAAAACTCCGGCGTGTTGGTCATGCCAATGATGATGGCGCCCGCCTGACGCAAATTCCGCACCACGGCGCTATCTTCGGGTGCAATGTTGTCCTTCAACGCCACCACGCCATTGGAGTTGGCCTGGCCTTTTACATCCACATTGATCTTGATCGTAATCGGCACGCCGTGCAGCGGCCCGAGATCACTGCCTTTCTGCACCGCCCGATCCGCCGCCTGCGCCGCCTTGACCGCCTGGGCGGACAGATCGACCACCACGGCGTTCACCGCCGGGTTGGCCGCCTTCATTCGGGCAATATGCGCGCGGGTCACTTCCACCGCGCTCACTTTACCTTTGCGCACCGCATTTGCGGTTTCCACCGCGGACCATTGCCAGATCGGTTGTTTCGTCATTCTGCCCAGCCCTGTTGATTGGCCGGGATCATTTCAGACCCCGGCAAACCCGTCCAGTGCCAGACCTTGGTCCAGTATAAGGTCTCAGTTCAGAAATATCTTGCCAGGGTTGAGAATCCCCTTTGGATCTAACGCCGCCTTCACGCTGCGCATCACCGCCAGAGTTTCCGCACCATGCTCGACTTCAAGGAATTCGCGCTTGCCAATCCCCACCCCATGCTCCCCGCTGCAAGACCCGCCCAGGCTCAACGCGCGTGCGACAATCGCTTTGTCCAGCGCCCAGGCACGCGCCATGCCGTCCGGCTCGTCCGGCACCAGGATAACGGTATGGAAATTACCGTCGCCAACATGGCCCACAATTGGCGCCGTCAGGCCGGAGGCCGCGATATCTTCCTGCGCCCCAAGTATGGCTTCCGCCAGGCGGGAAATCGGCACGATCGCGTCCGTCGCGATACCGCGATGGCCCGGCTTAAGCGCCAGCGCTGCCCAATACGCATCATGCCGGGCACGCCACAATTTGGCGCGGGTATCGGGATCGGTCGCCCACTGAAACGCCTCGGCCTGGAAGTCCTGCGCGATCGCTTCCGCCGCCGCCGCCTGCTCGCTCACGCCGGCCGGGCTACCATGGAACTCAAAGAACAAGGTCGGCGCGGCCCGCAGCCCGTCCAATTTAGAATATGTAATACACGCGGCCATCTGCACGTCGTCGAGCAGTTCAATCCGCGCCACCGGGATTGCCGCCTGCATGATGGCAATCACCGCCTCCACCGCATCGCCCAAGGTCTGAAACTGGCAAATCGCTGCCGAGATCGCTTCCGGGATCGGGTGCAGTCGCAACTGAATTTCGGTAATCAGCCCCAGCGTGCCTTCCGAGCCAACGAATAGCCGGGTCAGATCATAGCCAGTCGAGGATTTACGCACCCGCCCGCCGGTGCGAATCACCCGCCCATCGGCCAGCACCACGGTCAGCCCCATCACATTGTCGCGCATCGTGCCATAGCGCACCGCCGCCGTGCCGCTCGCCCGGGTTGCGCACATGCCGCCGAGGGAGGCATCCGCGCCCGGATCAACCGGAAAGAACAAGCCCTGGTCGCGCAACTCTGTATTCAGGCTGCGATGCGTCAGCCCCGGCTGCACCCGGCAATCCATATCCGCCTGGTTCACTTCCAGCACCGCCGTCATCCGCGACACATCCACGCTGATGCCACCGCGCACCGGCGTCACATGCCCTTCGAGCGACGTGCCGGTGCCGAACGGCACCACCGGCACCCCGGCTGCATGGCACAGCGCCAGCAACCGCGCGGCTTCCTCGGTCGTCTCGATGAACGCCACCGCATCCGGCTGCACCGGCGGCGCGGTATCCTGGCCATGCGAATGGTGATCGCGCAGGCCGCCATTGGTGGTGATGCGCTCGCCGAGAAATTCCTTCGCCTTGGCGATCACGCCTGCAACTGCGTCACTCATTTAACCATCAACTCCTACCGCACTCGGAAGCGGCGCTTTGCCGCGGATCATGTCAGACGCTTTTTCGGCGATCATCATCGTGGACGCATACGTATTGGCCGAGGGCATGCTGGGCATCACGGAGGCATCCACCACCCGCAGCCCCTGCATTCCATGCACCCGCAATTCATCATCCACCACCGCCGTCGGGTCGCTCGCCGGCCCCATGCGGGCGGTGCCGATCAGGTGATAGGTGGTGGTGCCGTATTGCCGGGCGAAATCCAGGATCTCCGCGTCAGACTGCACATTCACCCCGGGCAATTGCTCGGAATGGAAATATTGGGACATCGGCGAGGTCGCCAGCATCTGCCGCGCCAACCGCACGCCGGCCACCAACACCTGCCGGTCCGTGGGATGGGACAGATAATTCGGCTGCAAGATCGGATCAACAAACGGATCGGTCGATACCGCTCGCACATGCCCGGTGCTCTCCGGCCGGTGTGGCCAGAAGCCAGTCGTCATGCCGGGGTAATCGTCCAGCACGTAGGTCTTGCCGGGCGCGTAGCTGCCGGGGGTGAACACGCCCTGTAAATCCGGGTTCTGCAAATGCGGCGAGGAGCGGGCAAAAATATGCACCAGCGAGGGTACAACCGCGAGGATGGACGGCTTGCCCAACGCCCAGCGCGCGATCTGGCCCAGCAGGCGCGGCCCTTTTGAGAGCTCGTTCAAAGTCACCACATTCTTCGCCCGCGCCACGATGCGCACGCTGTAATGATCGCGGAAATTCTGCCCCACGCCGGCCAGCTCATGTAGCACCGGCACCCCGAGCGCGCCCAACACAGCCGCCGGCCCGATGCCGGAGATTTGCAGCAGGCGCGCGGTGTTCACCGTGCCGGCGGAAATAATCACTTCCTTCCTGGCCCGCACCTCACGGACGTCACGGCTGCCACGGTCCACGATGTAGCGCACCCCTACCGCCCGCTTGCCGTCCAGCATAATCGCGCTCGCCCGTGCGTTGGTGCGCACCTCCAACCCGGCCCGGCTGCGAGCGGGGTGGAGAAACATCCGCGCCGCACTGCGCCGCCAGCCGCCTTCAATCGCCCGCTGGAAATAACCGACACCTTCCTGGCTGGCACCGTTGTAATCCGGATTGCGCGGCAGCCCGACTTCGGCGGCACCGGCCATGAAGGCCTCGCACAACGGATGGAACCAGTCCATGTCGGTCACCGGAATCTTCCCATCCCGGCCATGATAAGTATCGTCCGCCGGACCCACGCGCCGCTCGCTGCGGCGGAAATACGGCAGAATATCCGCATAGCCCCAGCCGCGATTGCCACGCTGCGCCCAGCTATCAAAATCAGCCTTCTGCCCTCGATTATACACCATGCCGTTGATGGAGCTGGAGCCACCGAGCGTGCGCCCCTGGGTGGTGGCAATGCCACGCCCACCAGTCCACTCCGTCGGCTCGGTCTTGAACTGCCAGGACACTTTCGGGTTGAACAGCGTCTTGATGAAGCCGGCCGGAATATGGATAAACGGATTGGTGTCCTCAGGCCCGGCCTCGAGCACGCAAACCGTCACTCCGGGATCTTCGGTCAGCCGGCTGGCCAGAATGGAGCCCGCCGCCCCACCTCCAACGATCACATAGTCAAAACTGTCCGCGGACATCGGCACGCTCCCTCATCGCATCGGCGCAAAGGAGCATGAAGCGCCGCGCCGTGCCAGGGGGCGGGTGCATTGCGGGCTTGCCGCCGTCGCGCGATCATGCTGCATAATCCGCTATCGGAACAGTCCCGTTCCCGGAGGCTATCGCCCTGCGCCGAAACCGCATCCCCTTTCGCACGCTCCGGCTGGCGGCAATATTGCTGCCATTGGCGCTGCCGGCTGCGATGGCAGCCCCGGATGCTCCAGATCCGATCGCCGGTTGGAACACCCAGTTGCTGGCGGCGATCCGGGCGGCAAACATCCCCCCGCCGGCCGCGGCGCGGGAATTGGCCTTGCTGAATGTGGCAATGTTTGAGGCCGTGAACGCCACCAGCGGGCAGCCTTATACCTCCTACCGCACCACCAGCGTGGCCCCGGGGCTCGATCCGGGCACCGCCGCCAACGCCGCTGGTCGAACGATCCTCAACGCCTTGCACCCGGGCAAACCGACGATCGAGCACAGCGGGCTTGGCCGACGCATCGCCCTCGACCTGCTCGCCAACCGGCAAGACGACGGCGCCGCCCTATCACTGCCGCCCTATCGCGGCCAGGACGCCAAATCCAAATGGCAGCCCACCCCGCCAGGACTGGACGCAGGGGTATTGCCGCAATGGCCCGCCGTCGCCCCGTGGGTCTTAGCCGGCCTGCTGCCCTACCGCCCGCCCGGCCCTCCGCCACCGGACAGTGTTGCATGGCGTGAGAGCGCGCAGATCACGGAAAGCCTTGGCAGCGCCGACAGCAAACAGCGCACCGCCGATCAAACCGAGGCCGCCTTGTTCTGGGCCGACGGTGACGGCACCGCCGGCCCCCCTGGCCATTGGATCAGCATTGCCATCGATGTGGCCGCGGCCCACAAACTCGACCTCTTATCGCGCAGCCGCTTGCTGGCGTTGATCAGCTTGGCGGAAGCCGATGCCGCCACCGTCGCCTGGGATGCGAAATACCACTACGCCTTCTGGCGCCCGGTCACCGCGCTCCGCGCCGAGCGCAACCGGATGTGGACCCCACTGCTCAAAAATCCGGCTTTCCCCGAATACGTATCCGGCCACAGCGTGTTCAGCGCCGCCGGCGCGGAAGTGCTGTGCCTGTTCTTCGGTACCGACAAAATCGCCTTCAGCGTCACCAGCGACGCGCGCGAACTGCCAGGTGCCGTGCATCAATACCAAAGTCTCTCCGAAGCCGTCACCGAAGCCGGCGCCAGCCGCATCTGGGGAGGGTTGCACTTTCCATTTTCCGACCGTGACGGCCAAACAGCCGGCCGCGCGGTCGCAGACACCATATTCGCCCGAGCCTTGCTGCCGGTCGGGCGCCCGCCCCAGCCGACAACCTGCGACCGATAAAGCTTCAAATCGACGAGGCAGCGCCGCCGGCGATCTCCACGGTATGGGCGACCAGTTTCAACTGGACGGCCCAAACGATCGGCTTGATGACTGACACCATCCTGGGTGCTCGTCTCGCCGCCCGCCATTTCGCCGAAGCCTGCGCCGTGCGCTATCGCGGCGGTCGCAACTTCGCCGGCAACGTCTCCAGGCTTTCCAGCGTATCGAAATCCCGCAACACCGCATCGTCGCCCAAATCCACCTCGGCGACGTCTTCAGCATGCCGGTCGAGCAGCCGTCTGGCGCCACGATCACCATCCAGCGCCATCATCTCAGCAAAATACCGACGATCCCAGAGCACCGGATTACCTGGCTTGCCAGCATGGATCGGCACCACGATCGCACGCCCCTCGTCCGGATCATACGCGGCCACCAACCGATCCAGCATCCGCCCGGTCACCAACGGCATATCCCCCAGGCACACCAACGCGCCCCGCGCCGCCGGCGGCAGGGCGGCCAGTCCCGCTTTCAAACTGGCCGACAGCCCATCGGCATACGCCGCCGCCGCCACGAACGTCACCGGCCGGCCACCCAACGCCGCCCGCATCTCCGCCTCCCGATGGCCAATCACCACCATCACCGGCCGCACACCGCTGGACAGCACATTATCCACCACGCGTGCGATCATCGTCTTGCCGCCGCGATCGGTAACGAGCAGCTTATGATACGGCGCCATACGCGTGGATTGGCCCGCCGCCAGCACCACCGCCGCCACCCCGGCCCGGCCCAGCACTGGCTCCGGCTTACCCGCGGCCCGCGCACGCGGCAGCGGCCGCGCCTCGGTATCCTTCAACAACCCGCCGACGCCCATGCGAGCAATGTCACCCGGCCCAACCGGCAGTCCGGCAAACAGCCGCCGCAACACTACGTCAATGCCGTTCGGCTTCGGGGACCGTGCACAGCCCGGCAGCACCAGCGCCGGCGCTCCATCCAATTCGCCGAGGCAAATCAGATTGCCAGGGTCAACCGGCATGCCGAAATGGATAATCCGCCCGCCGGCCCGCACCACGCCGGCCGGTCCAACATCCCGACGGTCCACGGTGGCCGACGCTCCCGCCACCAGCACAATATCCGCCCCGTCGCCACGCAAAGCCCGCAACGCCTCGGCTATCGGCGCCTCAGCATGGGCGCAGGTCAACGGCGGCAGTAACCGCCCACCCAGCCCCACCACCCGCTCTTCGGTCGCGGCGATGGTGCCCTCAATCACGCTATCCTTCAGCCCGGGCATCTGGCTCAACACCAGCCCGACCGTCAGCCGGCGAAACGGGCGCAGCGCAAATGGCGCCCCCTCCGCGGCAATCATCGCCGTGGCCGCATCGAGCACCGCCTGCGGCACCGCAAACGGGATCACCTTAATCGTCGCCACCATATCTCCGGCAGCAACCGGCACCTGATCGGCCAATGTGGCGGCAGTCAGGGCCTCATCAATCCCGTTCAATCGCGCCAGCCGTTCCGCATCCACCACGAACAGCCCGGCGGCGTCGGCATGAATATTCGCCCGCCCGGTGCCCGCCCGCCCTCGCGACAGGCCCACCCCGGTGAGCGCCGTCGCGAACGTCTCCGCCGCCACATTCTCCGCCACATCGTCCGCGTCGAAACGGGCGCCAATCACCTGCTGATGCCCGGCTTCCCGCAGTGCCGTCAGTGCATCCCGATCCAGCACCACACCCTTTTTGAGCACGCGCCCAGGCAGCCGATGCGAATGCGCCAACACCACCCCTTCGGCGTCATCCAGCGCGAAGGCGGCAAAAATCATGCAGCGTTGCGCCGTTTGGCAACGAATTCAGCCAGGATGGAAACAGCGATTTCCGGCGCTGTCACGGCGGCGATATTCAGCCCCACCGGCCCCTTAATCCGCGCCATCGCCGCATCGTCGTGGCCCAACTCCCGCAAGCGGTCCAGCCGCCGTGCATGCGTTCGCCGGCTTCCCAACGCGCCGATATAGAACGCCTTGGATCGCAGCGCCCGATCCAGCGCCGGATCATCCAATTTCGGATCATGCGTCAGCGTGATGATCGCGGTGCGCGCATCGGGCACCAACGCATCCAACGCCTCATCCGGCCAATCCGTCATCACCAGCACATTCGGAAACCGCTCATCGGTCGCAAAGCTGCGGCGGGGATCCACCACCACCACATCCAACCCCATCTGCGCCGCCATCGGCACCAAAGCCTGCGCGATATGCACCGCGCCAACAATAATCATACGGTATTTCGGGTTATAGGCATGCAGAAACCAATCCACCCCGTCCAGACTGATCGTGCCGCTCTCATCCCGATCCAGCGCTCGCCGCGCCGCGACATTCAATGCATCCAGCGCATCGGTCGCCGGCAACAATATCTGCTCGCCACTCGGCAGCTTGGTTGCCACCACCACCGGTTCCTTGGCGTCGCGCAAAGCCGTCAGTGCGGCCAGCAAGTCGGGCGTCATGCCAAACGCTCCACGAACACTTTCAACTTGCCGCCGCAGGCTAGCCCAACCTCCCATGCGCGTTCATCGGTAATGCCGAAATCCAGCAATTGCGGCACGCCGGAGGCAATGGTCGCCATGGCCGCTTCGGCCACCGCGCCTTCTATGCACCCACCACTCACCGAACCCGCCATTTTGCCGGACACCGTCACCGCTAACTGGCTGCCGGGCGGTCGCGGCGAACTGCCCCAGGTTTCCGTCACCGTCGCCAACGCCACCTGCTCCCCCGCCCGCGCCCAGGCGGCGGCGGTGGATAGGATATCGAGTTGTTCGATGCTCATGCGGCCAATCTCCATTTATCCATCGCCCCGGGACTCAGCGGGCGCGACAGTGTTTCCACCAGCGCGCGCAGGCTCGCGAGATTATGCACCGGGCGGAATTCATCCACCTCCGGCAACATCGCGCGAATCCCCTGTGATTTGGGCTCGAACCCGTCCCAACGCAACAACGGGTTCAACCAGATCAACCGTCGGCAAGACCGGTGCAGCCGCTGCATATTCTCCGCCAACCCATGCGCCCCATCGCGGTCCAGCCCATCGGTCACCAGCAATACCACCGCCCCCTGCCCCAGTACCCGGCGCGACCAGGTGCGGTTAAAAATCGCCAGCGCCTCGCCAATCCGCGTGCCGCCGGACCAATCGGGCACAGCGTGGGACACCATCTGAAACGCGACTTCCGGATCGCGATGCTTCAACTGCCGGGTAATATTGGAAAGTCGGGTCCCAAACAGAAAAATATTCACCCGGTCACGATCATTCGCCACCGCATGCAGAAAATGTAGCAAAATCTGCGCATAGCGGGACATACTGCCAGATATATCGCATAGCACCACCAACGGCGGCGGCCGGCTGATCTTGCGGCTGCGCGCCAGCCCGAGAATTTCCCCCCCGGTGCGCCGCGCCTTGGCAATGGTGGCGCGCAAATCCGTCCTCGGCCCCGTCGGGTCCGGACGCAGTCGGCGGGTGCGGTACAAATCCAACGGCAGATGCAGCTTGCGGATTTCCTGCTTGGCGCGCGTGATGTCATCCGCGCTCATCGCTTCAAAATCCATCGTTTGCAGCCGTTCCCGCTCAGAGACGGTGAGGATCGCATCAATCTCCTCTCGCTCCTCCTCACGCTCCTTGCGCTGCGGTGCGTTATGCATCGCCTCCGCGAGCCGCCGGCTGCCAGGCGGCGCCTTTTCCGGCGGCCGTTCCTTCTGCCCGTCCATCAACCCCAACGCAGCCGCGAACCGACCGGCCTCCGGGTCGCGCCAGAACAGCTGAAACGCGGTGTCGAAAATTGCCGCATGTTCATGCCGATGCACCATCGTGGCGCGCAAGGCAGTATGGACTTGCAACCGACTGCCGATATTTACCAGCCCGACCGCCTGCTGCGCCGCCAACATATCCGCCGGCCCTACCGGCAGACCGGCGCGACGCAGCAGCCGGGCAAAATGCATGATATTGGCGGCGATCAGCGGCGCCGCGCCAATTTCGCCGCCGCTCGTCATGCCACCGCCTTGGTCTCGTTGATCAAGCGTGCTGCCTCCGCGCCTTTGATCTTGGCGATATCATCCTGATATTTCAGCAACACGCCCAAAGTTTCGTCCGCCGCACCCGGTGTCAGTTCCTTCGCGTTGAGATGCACCAACGCGCCCGCCCAATCGATCGTCTCGGCCACTCCCGGTAGCTTGAACAAATCCTCGCCGCGCAATTTCTGCACGAACGCCACAATGTCAGCCGCCAGCTTCTCTGGTACACCCGGCGCCTTGCGCGCCAGGATCAACCGCTCCCGCGCCGCACTGGGATAATCCACCCAGTGATACAAACACCGCCGCCGGATCGCGTCATGCACCTCCCGCGTACGGTTGGAGGTCAACACCACCACCGGCTTGGTCTTCGCCGCGATGGTACCAAACTCAGGCACCGTCATCTGAAAGTCGCCAAGCAGTTCCAGCAGAAACGCCTCAAACGGCTCATCCGCCCGGTCCAACTCGTCGATCAACAACACCGCCGGCGGCAGATCGGGGTCGATCGCGGACAGCAACGGCCGCGCCTGCAAAAACTCCCGCGTATAGATATCGCGCGACAACAGCGCCTTATCGGTTTGCCCCGACGCTTCGGCCAAACGGATCGCCATCAATTGCCGCGCATGGTCCCACTCGTAGGCTGCCGCGGCCAGATCAAGCCCGTCGTAACATTGCAGCCGCACCAACCGCCGGTCCAACCCAGCCGCCAACACCTTGGCGATCTCGGTTTTGCCAGTGCCCGGCTCCCCTTCCAGAAACAGCGGCCGCTCCATGGCCAAGGCCAGATGCACGGTGGTCGCCAAAGCGGTGTCGGCGACATAGCCGCCCGCTTCCAGCAGTGCGGTGGTTTCCGCAACCGATGCCGGCAGCACTAGAACAAGCTCTTCAGCAGCAGGATCGCAATCACCAGAAACACTGCCCCGGCGCCCCACACCACCGGTGGCATGCCGAATGGCAACATCGCGGCAATATCCAGCTTCGGCGGTTCCGGAGCCACCACCACTTCATCCTCAGCTGCCGCCACCGTCGCGGTGAACCGGTCGAAGAACGCATCCGCCATCTGCTTGGC
>Ga0164296_1003095_pt1 | contig 15942 bp, 22 predicted proteins | sample GEODES057metaG_FD_113533 | JGI IMG/M metagenome (GOLD analysis project Ga0164296, IMG submission 113533) | Dystrophic lake water microbial communities from Trout Bog Lake, Wisconsin, USA - GEODES057 metaG | ecosystem: Environmental > Aquatic > Freshwater > Lake | place: USA: Trout Bog Lake... | reverse complement strand
GATTACTCGTGCGATGAAGCGTGCCGGCCGCGTCTGGATCCGTATCTTCCCGGACGTGCCGGTTTCGACGAAACCTGCCGAAGTCCGCATGGGCTCCGGCAAGGGCTCGCCCGAATTCTGGGTTGCCCGCGTGGCACCCGGCCGCATCATGTTCGAGATCGACGGCGTGTCCCAAGACCTCGCGCGTGAGGCGCTTCAGCTTGGCGCGGCGAAGTTGCCGATCAAGACGAAGTTCATCCAGCGGATGGGAGACGCCTGATGGCCAAGAGCGCGCTCTACAAGGCGACTGACATTCGGGCCAAGACCCCGGATGAACTGGCGACCCTGCTGCTCGACTTGCGCAAAGAGCAGTTCAACCTGCGTTTTCAGCGGGCCACCGGCCAGCAGGAAGGCACAGGCCGTATTCGTGAGGTTCGGCGCGAAATCGCTCGGATCAAAACCATTCAGGCTCAGCGTTCGCGCTCAGCCGCCGTACTGGCATAAGGAGAGAGGGCGATGCCAAGGCGCGTCCTGAGCGGGCGGGTGACCAGCGATAAGATGGACAAGACCATCACGGTTCTTGTCGATCGTCGCATTATGCACCCGCTCTATAAGAAGTTCATCCGTCGCTCGAAGAAATACGCAGCGCATGATGAAGAGAATCTGTGCAAGATCGGCGATACGGTGCGCATCATCGAGTGCCCGCCGATCTCCAAGCGCAAGACCTGGACACTGATCGAGCGTAACGGTGAAGCCATCGGCGAAGCCGCGGCGACCGAGACGGCGTCGTAAGGAGCGCTTGGCATGATTCATGTAGAGACCAATCTCGAAGTCGCCGACAACTCGGGTGCTCGCCGCGTGCAGTGCATCAAGGTCATCGGCGGATCGAAGCGGAAATTTGCCTCGGTGGGCGACGTGATCGTCGTTTCCATCAAGGAAGCCATCCCGCGCGGCAAGGTGAAGAAGGGCGACGTCCACCAGGCGGTGATCGTGCGCACATCCTTCCCCGTGCGCCGCACCGATGGCAGCGCGATCCGCTTCGACAAGAATGCCGCCGTGCTGATCAACAAGCAGCAAGAGCCGATCGGCACCCGCATCTTTGGCCCGGTCGTGCGTGAACTGCGTGGACGCAAGTTCATGAAGATCATCTCTTTGGCGCCGGAGGTGTTGTAATGGCCGCGCGTATTCGCAAAGGCGACACCGTCGTCGTCACGACCGGCCGCAGCAAGGGTCAGCGCGGTGAGGTTCTGCAGGTTTTCCCGAAGGAAGATCGCGCAGTGGTGCAGGGCGCGGCGATTGCCAAGCGCCACACCAAGCCGACCGGCATGGGCCAGCCGGGTGGGATCATCGAGCGTGAAGCCTCGATCCACCTGTCGAACCTGATGCTGATCGATCCGACGAGTGACAAGCCGACCAAGGTTGGTTTCCGGGTCCTTGAAGACGGGACCAAGGTCCGCGTCGCCAAGGCGACCGGCCAGGTGATCGGGGGCTGATGATATGAGTGGTTCCAAGGGTAAGCCCGCGGCGAAGGGCGGCAACGCAGCCCGTGGCGCTGGCGGTCCGCCAGCCGGCAAGGAAGCGCAGCGCGCCGCACGCCGCATCGACATCGTGGGCGTGGACAATCCGCAGGCATCGTCCGGCGAAATGCCGCGCATGCAAAAGCGTTATGTCGAAGAGGTCCGCGCCAAGATGCAGGCGGAGTTCGGCTACAAGAACGTGATGCAGGTGCCGAAGCTGGAGAAGATCGTCATCAATATGGGCGTCGGCGAAGCGACCGGCGACCAGAAGAAGCTCGACTCCGCGGTGGCCGAGTTGACGGCGATCGCCGGTCAACGGCCGGTGAAGACGGTCGCCAAGAAGGCGATCGCCGGCTTCAAGATCCGCAAGGGTCTGCCGATCGGCGCCAAGGTCACGCTGCGCAAGGCGCGCATGTATGAATTCATGGATCGCCTGATCACGATCGCGTTGCCCCGCGTCCGCGACTTCCGCGGCATTCAGGGCAAGGGCTTCGACGGCCGTGGCAACTTCGCCATGGGCCTGAAAGAGCAGATCGTGTTCCCGGAAATCAACTACGACCGGGTCGATCAGATTCGCGGCATGGACATCCAGTTCGTGACCAGCGCGAAGACGGACGCGGAAGCGAAGGCCCTGCTCAAGGCTTTCGACCTTCCTTTCGCTAACTGAGTATCAAGGGAAAACCAGCGAGTATGAGCTCGATAGGTTCCGGAGGGTTCTGACAGGATGGCCAAGATCTCCAAGGTCAACCGCAACAAGGCGCGCGAAGAGATGATCAAGCGCGACAAGGACAAGCGGCAGGTGTTGAAGGATGTGCTGATGGATCGCACGTTGCCGGTCGAAGACCGGTTCAACGCGTCCCTGAAGCTGGCGCAGATGCCGCGCAACGGCGCCGCCGTGCGCTATCGTCTGCGCTGCGAACTAACCGGTCGCCCGCGCGGCAACTACCGGAAGTTCAAGCTGTGCCGTGTGGCGCTTCGCGATCTGGCTAGCGCGGGGCAGATCCCGGGCATGACCAAGTCGAGCTGGTAAGGGGCGCCAATATGTCGATGTCCGATCCCGTCGGGGATATGCTCACCCGGATTCGCAACGCGCAGCGCGCCCGTCATTCGGTGTGCCTCGCGCCGGCCTCCAAGCTGCGGGAGAACGTCCTCGATGTTCTCAAGCGCGAAGGCTACATCCGCGGCTTTGAATCCACGGTGCTCCGCCCTGGTGTGGCGCAGCTCCGTATCGAACTGAAATACAACGAAGGCGAGCCGGTGATCAAAGAGATCCATCGCGTCTCCAAGCCCGGCCGGCGTGTGTATTCCAAGATCAAGGAACTGCAACGGGTCTATGCCGGCCTGGGCATTTCCATTCTGTCGACGCCACGTGGCGTCATGAGCGATGCCGAGGCTCGCGCTGCCAATGTTGGCGGCGAAGTCCTCTGCCGCGTCTTCTAAGGGGGATCGCGTCATGTCGCGCGTCGGAAAATATCCGGTCGAGATCCCTGCCGGTGTGCAGGTCGCCATCGCTGATGGCTACCTGTCCGCCAAGGGAAAGCTCGGTGAACTGAAACTGCCGCTGTCCGAGCGGGTCGAGGCGACGATCGATGGCGACAAAGTCGTCGTCAAGCCGCGCACCACGGAAACGCAAAGCCGCATGATGTGGGGAACCACCCGTGCGCTGATCGCCTCCATGGTCACCGGCGTCTCCGCGGGCTTCAGCAAGACGCTGGAAATCACCGGCACGGGTTATCGTGCCGCTGTTGCCGGCAAGAATCTCGAGATCAACCTCGGCTTCTCGCATCCGGTGATCTACCCGGTTCCGGAAGGGATCAAGATCAGCTGCGAACGCCCCACCTCGATCAAGGTCGAAGGTTTGGACAAGCGTCTGGTCGGCCAGGTCGCCAGCGAAATTCGCGCCTTCCGTCCGCCGGAACCCTATAAGGGCAAGGGCGCCCGCTACATCGATGAAACCATCCGGCGCAAGGAAGGTAAGAAGAAATGAGCGCGAAGCAGGATCTCGCCACACGGCGGCGCGCCCGCCTTCGGTTCCAGTTGCGCCAGAAGTCGCATGGTCGCCCGCGCCTATCGGTGTTCCGCAGCAGCAAGAACATCTATGCGCAGGTCATCGACGACGCGCAGGGCACCACCATCGCTGCCGCGTCCTCCTTGGATGCCAGCCTGAAGGAAGCGCTGAAGACCGGCGCCGACAAGGCCGCCGCGGCCGCCGTCGGCAAGCTGATCGCCGAACGCGCTTTGGCCGCCGGCATCAAGGAAGTGGTCTTCGACCGCGGTTCGTATCTGTATCACGGCCGGGTTCAGTCCCTGGCCGAAGCCGCCCGCGAAGGCGGGCTGGATTTCTGAGGAACGCTCGACATGGCACGTGAACCCAGGGAAGGCGGCGGTGGTGGCCGGGACCGCGATCGTGGTCGTGATCGCCGCGACAACAACGCCGAACGCGAACCCGATGATGGCATCATCGACAAGCTGGTTACCATCAACCGCGTCGCCAAGGTGGTGAAGGGCGGCCGTCGCTTTGCATTCGCCGCGTTGGTCGTCGTCGGTGATCAGAAAGGCCGCGTCGGCTACGGCGCCGGTAAGGCACGCGAAGTGCCCGAGGCTATCCGCAAGGCAACGGAACGCGCCAAGCGCGGCATGATCCGCGTGCCGATGAAGGAAGGCCGCACGCTGCACCACGATGTCGCCGGCCACTTCGGCGCCGGTAACGTCGTCCTCCGCTCGGCCTCTCCCGGCACCGGCATCATCGCCGGTGGCCCGCTGCGCGCCGTGTTCGAAACCCTGGGGATCGGCGACGTCGTCGCCAAGAACCTGGGCAGCCGCAACCCGCACAACATGGTGAAGGCCGCCTTCACCGCGTTGCAGAAATGCGCCAGCCCGCGCTCGGTTGCCACGCGTCGTGGCAAGAAAGTGCCGGAACTGTTCGGCCGCCGCGACGGCGCGCAACCCGCACAGCAGGAGGCAACCGCCAATGGCTAAGGTGCGCGTAACGCAGACGGCCTCGGCCGCCGGCCGCAAGCCGGGTCAAAAAGAGACGCTGACGGGCTTGGGTCTGAAGAAGATCCGCCAGACCCGGGAGCTTGAAGACACAAACGCGGTCCGCGGCATGATCCGCAAGGTCGCCCACCTGGTGAAGGTGGAGGAGTTGTCCTGATATGAAACTGAACGAACTGCGCGATAATCCCGGTGCGCGCCTGAAGTCCAAGCGGCTCGGCCGCGGCATCGGCTCCGGCAAGGGCAAGACGTCCGGGAAAGGCGTCAAAGGCCAGAAAGCGCGTGAGGGCGTGTCGCTGAACGGGTTCGAGGGCGGCCAGCTGCCGATCTATCGCCGTCTTCCGAAGCGCGGGTTCAACAATATCTTCCGCAAGGAATATTCGCCGTTGAACCTGGGCGTGCTGGATCAAGCGATCTCCGACGGTCGCCTCGATGCCTCACAGCCGATCACCGAAGCGGGCGTCATCGCCGCCGGCATCGTGCGCGGCGGTAAGGACGGCGTGCGTCTGCTGGGCGTCGGCGCCATCTCCCGCGCCGTGCACATCACCGTCAGCGGCGCCTCCGCAACGGCGAAGGCCGCTGTCGAGGCAGCCGGCGGCTCCGTCACCACGACCGTGGCACCCAAGGCCGCGGCCGAAGCGGCAGCCTAATGCGAAAGCGCGGGTAGGAGCACATCCTGCCCGCGTATCCGTGACAGAACATCACTGTCACACCGCTACGCGGCGCAGTGTCGCCACGAACCGCGCCGAACCGTCTGATGTTTCGGCCCAGCGCTCTTGCCTGTCGCGCGCACCGGACCGATAAAAGACCCGTCGATAGAGGGGACACCGATGGCATCCGCGGCCGAACAGCTTGCAGCCAATCTCAACATGGGCGTCTTTTCCAAGGCGACCGAACTGAAACAGCGCCTTTGGTTCACCCTCGGCGCCATCATCGTCTATCGCTTCGGCACCTTCATCCCCGTCCCCGGCGTCGATGCCGCGGTGATGGGGGAGATGATGACGCAGCATGGCAGCGGCATCCTGGGCATGTTCGACATGTTCAGCGGCGGCGCGCTGCGGCGCATGACCGTCTTCGCGCTGAACATCATGCCCTATATCAGCGCCAGCATCATCATTCAGCTGATGTCGGCCGCCATCCCGGCACTGGAGACGTTGAAAAAAGAAGGCGAAAGCGGGCGCAAGCGGCTGAACCAATACACCCGCTATCTGACCGTCTTCATCGCCACCTTCCAGGCCTACGGCATCGCCGTCGGGTTGGAGAGTATGCGCGGCGCGTTCGGCCCCGCGGTGATCGAGCCCGGCTTCTTCTTCCGCGCCTCCTGCGTCATCACCCTCGTCGGCGGCACCATGTTCCTGATGTGGCTCGGCGAGCAGATCACCGCCCGCGGCATCGGTAACGGCACCAGCTTGATCATCATGTCCGGCATCATCGCCGGCTTGCCCAGCGCACTGTTCCAGGTTTTGGAAATGGCCCGCACCGGTGCGTTGTCACCGATTTTCCTGCTGCTGTTCCTGGTGATCGCCGCCGGGACGATCTACCTGGTCGTCTTTGTCGAGCGAGCGCAGCGGCGAGTCGCGGTGCAATACCCCAAACGCCAAGTCGGCAACCGGATGTTCGGCGGCGACTCGACCCACATCCCGCTGAAGCTGAACACCTCCGGCGTTATCCCGCCGATCTTCGCCAGTTCGATCCTGCTCGTGCCGGCAACCCTGATCGGCTTCGCGCACGACGCCCCGCCTTGGGTGCAGTGGATCGCCGGTCAACTCGCGCATGGCCAGCCGCTTTATATGCTGCTGTATGCGGGCCTTATCCTGTTCTTCTCGTTCTTCTACACCGCGGTCGTCTTCAACCCCGAGGAAACGGCGGAGAACCTGAAGAAATACGGCGGCTTCATCCCCGGCATCCGCCCAGGCGCGGCGACGGCGCAGTATTTCGACCGGATCCTCACGCGGCTGACCGTGTTCGGCGGGCTATACCTCGTGGCGATTTGCCTGCTTCCGGAAATTCTGATCAGTGATTATGGTCTGCCCTTCTACTTCGGCGGCACGTCGATCCTGATCGTCGTCTCCGTGACCATGGACACGATCACGCAAATCCAATCACACCTCGTAGCGCACCAATACGAAGGTCTCATCAAGAAAAGCAGGGCAAAGGGACGTCGGTGAATCTGATCTTGTTGGGCCCGCCTGGCGCGGGCAAGGGCACCCAGGCCAAGCGCCTGGAAAGCAAGTATGGCATCGTGCAGATCTCGACCGGTGACATGCTGCGCGCCGAGGTTGCCGCCGGCACCCCGATCGGGCGCGAAGCCAAGGCCGTGATGGAGTCCGGTTCCCTGGTGTCGGACGATATTCTGGTGCGCATGCTCTCCAGCCGCCTCGATCAGGCCGATGCCGCCAATGGGTTCATTCTCGACGGTTTCCCGCGGACGCTACCGCAGGCCGAGGCGTTGGACGTGATGCTCGCCCGCAAAGGCCTGCGACTGAACGCGGTGGTGGAACTGAAGGTCGATGACGCGGCGCTGGTCGATCGTATCGCCGGCCGCTTCACCTGCGCCAAGTGCGGCACCGGCTATCACGACACGTTCAAGCGCCCGATCACGGCTGGCGTCTGCGACTCCTGCGGGGGCACGGATTTCACCAGACGAGCGGACGATAATCGCGAAACCGTGGCAGCGCGCCTGACCGCGTATCACGACCAGACGGCGCCGATCATTCCGCATTATGCCAAGACGGGCGCACTGCACACCGTCGATGGCATGGCGGATATCGACGAGGTTGCTCGGCAGATCGATGCCGCGCTGGATGGGGCCTGATAGGCCGATGGCGTTAATTCACGAGTCCGACGGAAAGTTACCAACTCTTCGTTGACTCTTGGGTCGCGCTGACTATAGTCCGCGCCTCCGGCGCAGCCCCCCTTCGTGGGAGAGGCGCCGCTTGCGCATTTTGTTAGCCCTCAAGGGCGGGAAGAAAGGCCGGTTTCAGACCGGCGACAGGAGAGTCGAGCGTGGCGCGTATTGCCGGCGTGAATATACCGACGAACAAGCGGGTGACGATCAGCCTCCGCTATATCTATGGCATCGGCCCGACCAAAGCGGCCGAAATCTGCCAGAAGCTGAACATTCCCGACGATCGTCGCGTGAACCAGCTGTCGGATGAAGAGATCCTTCATATCCGCGAACTGATCGACCGCGACTATCGCGTCGAAGGTGATCTGCGGCGCGAAGTGTCGATGAACATCAAGCGGTTGATGGATCTGGGCTGCTACCGCGGTCTGCGCCATCGCCGTGGTCTGCCGGTCCGCGGGCAACGCACGCACACCAACGCCCGCACCCGCAAGGGTAAGGCCGTTGCGATCGCCGGCAAGAAGAAAGTCACCCGATAATACTGACCCTCGGGTCTGTATGTCACCCATTCGGCCGCGCCGGTTCACGGCGCGGTCGGCAGTTGAAGCAGGATTGAGAAACTCATGGCGAAACCCGCCGCAGCCGCGCGCCCCCGGCGCAAGGAACGCAAGAACATCACCTCCGGCGTCGCGCATGTCGCGGCGACCTTCAACAACACGGTGATCACCATCACGGACGCGCAGGGCAATGCCATCGCGTGGTCGTCCGCCGGCAGCCAAGGGTTCAAGGGCAGCCGCAAGTCGACCCCGTATGCCGCCCAGGTCGCCGCCGAAGACGCCGGCCGCAAGGCGCGCGAACACGGCATGGAAACGCTGGAAATCGAAGTCAGCGGGCCGGGTTCGGGACGTGAGAGCGCGCTGCGCGCCCTGCAGGCGGTTGGCTTCTCCGTGTCCACGATCCGTGACATGACCCCGATCCCCCACAATGGCTGCCGCCCGCGGAAACGCCGGCGCGTCTGACGGTATTTGCGTAAGGCGCCGGCACAATGCCCGCGCCGGACTCCGACGCTGTCAGCCGGGTGTGGGCCCGGTGCGAAAGGTGTGTAGATGAGACAAAGCGCAGTCATTCAGCGGAACTGGCAATCCCTGATCAAACCCGAAAAGCTCGAGGTTGAGCCCGGCGCCGATCCGGCGCGTATCGCCACCATCGTCGCCGAACCGCTCGAGCGCGGCTTTGGCATGACGCTCGGCAATGCGATCCGGCGGATCCTGCTGTCCTCGCTGCAAGGCGCAGCCGTCACGGCGGTGCAGATCGACGGCGTGCTGCATGAGTTCAGCTCTGTCCCCGGCGTGCGCGAAGACGTGACGGACATCGTCCTGAACATCAAGCAACTGGCGCTGCGTATGCACGGCGAAGGCCCCAAGCGCATGTCGCTGACGGCCGTCGGCCCGGGCGAAGTCCGCGCCGGCCAGATCACCGCCGGCCATGATATCGAAATCATGAACCCCGACCTCGTCATCTGCACGCTCGACGACGGTGTGCGGCTGGGGATGGAGTTCACGGTCAACCTCGGTAAGGGCTACGTCGCCTCTGCCGGCAATCGCCCGGAAGACGCGCCGATCGGGCTGATCCCCATCGACTCGATCTATTCCCCGGTGCGCCGCGTTTCCTACCGCGTCGACCAGACCCGCGTGGGCCAGGTCACCGACTACGACAAGCTGCTGCTGACGGTGGAAACCAACGGTGCCGTCACGCCGGAAGACGCCGTCGCTCTGGCGGCCCGTATTCTGCAAGACCAACTGCAACTGTTCATCAACTTCGATGAGCCGCAGCAGGTGCGCGTCGAAGAACCGCAGGACGACCTGCCGTTCAACCGCAACCTTCTCCGCAAGGTGGAAGAGCTGGAACTCTCCGTCCGCTCCGCCAACTGCCTGAAGAACGACAATATCGTCTACATCGGCGATCTGGTGCAGAAATCCGAACAGGAAATGCTGCGCACGCCGAACTTCGGTCGCAAGTCGCTCAACGAAATCAAGGAAGTCCTCACCTCCATGGGGCTCGGCCTTGGTATGTCCGTTGTGGGCTGGCCACCGGAAAATATCGAAGACCTGGCGAAGCGGCTGGAAGAGCCGTTCTAAAGCGTATCAAGGAACCATTCCCATGCGTCACGGCGTAGCCGGCCGAAAGCTCGGCGTTACCTCCACCCACCGCATCGCCATGCTGCGCAATCTTGCGCATGCACTGCTGAAGCATGAGCAGATCACAACCACGTTGCCGAAGGCGAAAGAACTTCGCCCGGTCGCGGAGAAGCTGATCACCCTCGGTAAGAAGGGCGGTCTGGCCAATCGGCGCCTGGCAATCGCCGAACTGCGCGATGACGTCATCGTCGGCAAGCTGTTCGGTCCCCTGGCCGATCGCTACAAGGCCCGCGCCGGTGGCTACACCCGCGTGCTGAAGGCCGGCATCCGCTACGGTGACGCCGCCGATATGGCGATCATCGAACTGGTCGATCGCGATCCCGCCGCCAAGGGCCTCGATAGCGGCCCCGTGCAGGTGCGCGAAGAGGAAGAGACAGAGGCGTAAAGCCGCCGTCTAACCGATCGCCTAGGCAATGGCTGGCCTCGCGCCAGCCATTTTCGTTTCTGCATCGCGCGAATGCGCGTCTTTGCCGATACCCCGCGAATGCGCGTCTTTGCCGATACCCCGCGGCTGCGCGTGATCGAAGACAGTCGCGTCACGGCGCATGGCCGAGCGCGCCGGTCACCGATGGCCAGGATGACATACCGGCGGCCGCACCCTGTCAGCGGCGACCCTTCGTGCAGATCCACGACGTCATCGCGTCGCCGTATGTCCGCTCGTCTTCGTGGCGGAGTCCCGCCCCCATGCCAGGGCGAAACACAAGCAGGGACCCCCGATAACCGGCGACCCTTCGCGCAAATCCGCTGCGATACCGCGTCCACGCATGCCCGCTGCAATGTGTGGAGGCTTCCCCTTCCACGCGGTAGCGGCGAAACTGGCGCCGATGCCAGATAGCGCCACCATCCGCGTGTCGAATCGCACCCGCCTGACAGCGGTCATCGTCGCGTGCGCGCTGTTCATGCAGAACCTCGATTCCACCGTGATCGCCACGGCGTTGCCGACGATGGCGCGGTCATTCGGCTACGATCCGGTGCGGATGAACGTCGCGCTGACCTCCTATCTGCTCAGCCTGACGGTGTTCATCCCGGCCAGCGGCTGGGTCGCCGACCGGTTCGGCACGCGCAACGTGTTCCGGGCGGCGATCATCGTCTTCACCGCCGGCTCGATCTTCTGCGGCTTGTCCGACGGGCTGGCGGAGCTTGTCGCCGCACGAGTCCTGCAAGGCCTGGGCGGCGCCATGATGGTCCCGGTCGGACGGCTGCTGCTGTTGCGCACGGCGGCCAAGACCGAACTGGTTGCCGCCATGGCCTGGCTGACGATGCCGGCGCTGCTGGGCCCGGTCGTCGGGCCACCGGTGGGTGGTTTCATCGTCACCTGGTTCAGTTGGCGCTGGACGTTTTTCATCAATATCCCGGTCGGTCTGATCGGCTTGATCGCGGTGACGCTGTTCATCAAGGATTTCCGGGAACCGCCGCGCGCCAACTTCGATCTGCGCGGCTTGGTCATCTCCGGTCTTGGTTTGTTGTTCGCCATGGGGGCGATGGAGACCGCCGGTCGCGGCCTGATCCCGGTGGGCTGGACCTGGGGGATGTTCGCCTGCGCCCTGCTGATGGCGGCGCTCTATTGGCGCCATGCCCGCCGACACCCGTCGCCGGTGCTGGATTTCTCGCTCACGCGCCTGCCGTGTTTCGGCCTGTCGTTCAGCGGTATGATGCTGTTTCGCACCGGTATCGGCGCCATTCCCTTTCTGTTGCCGATGATGCTGCAAGTCGGCTTCGGCGATACCGCGGCGCAGAGCGGTCTGGTCACCTTTGCCTCCTCGGCCGGCGCGCTGGTGATGAAGCCGGCGGCGCAATCCGCGCTCCGCTGGTTCGGCTTTCGTGACACGCTGATCTGGAACGGAATCCTGTCGGGGATCATGCTGATGGTCTGTGCCGCCTTTCGGCCCACCTGGCCGGCGGCGGCGATCTACGCTGTGCTGTTGATCGGCGGCTTCCTACGCTCCCTCCAGTTCACCGCCTTCAACACCCTGGCCTATGGCGATGTGCCGCGCCCGCGCATGAGCGCGGCGACCAGCCTCTATACCGCCGGCCAGCAACTCGCCGCCACCATCGGCGTGACCGTCGGCGCCCTGGCGTTGGAGGTCGCGCGCACCCTATCCGGCCACGTCACCGCGCAGATCAGCGATTTTTCCGTCGCCTTCCTGGTAGTCGGCCTGATGTCCTTGGCGGCGGCACCGATTGCACTGTTCATGCCGACGACGGCGGGGGATGACCTGACCGGGCGTCACGCCGCGAAAGCCGGTGAATAGGGCGCACCGGCCCCTGGCGAACCGACCCCTGGCGCATCGCCCCCTGGCGAACCGACCTTTGGTGCATCGGGCCGAAAGCAACGGCAGGGACCGCTTCATGCCCCGGCTTCATACAGGCATCATCATCTGGTAATGCGATTGCAACGGATCGCCGGTAACCGCTGACGATATCGATTGGTAAGGACTCAAGACCATGCGCCGCCGTACCTTGCTTGCCGCCGCTCCGCTCTCGCTCGCCGCCGCCCCGCTCTCGCTCGCCCCCTTGGGATTGTCCGCGTCAGCCGCCCGCGCCGGCGAGAAGATCACCATCATCTGGTGGCACGCCATGACCGCCGCCCTAGCGGAGGAGGTCAAGCGCATCGCCGACGGCTTCAACGCCAGCCAAGCCGAGGTGGAGATCCAGCCGGTCTACAAAGGCTCCTACGGTGATTTGCTGACGGCGCTGATCGCCGCCTCCCGCGCTGGCGAAGCGCCGCACCTGGCGCAGGTGTTCGAGGTCGGCACCGGCACGATGCTGGGCGCCGGCAAGGCGGTGAAGCAGGTGTGGGAGTTGGCCAAGGAAACCGGCCTGCAGATCGACCCGAAAGCCTATATTCCCGCTGTGCGCGGCTATTACAGCTTGGCGGATGGGCGGATGGCGTCGATGCCGTTCAACTCCTCCACCGGCGTGATGTGGATCAACAAGGATGCGTTCCGCAGGGCGGGCCTGAACCCCGACAAGGCGCCCGCCACTTGGCAAGAGGTGCGCGCTGCCTGCGACGCGATCAAGGCCAAGTCCGCCGCGCCGATCCCGATGACCACATCCTGGTTCACCTGGATCCAGCTCGAACAATATAGCGCCCTGCACAATCTTCCCTATGCCACCAAGGAAAATGGGTTCGAGGGGCTGGATACGCAGCTCGTGTTCAACGGCAAGGCGCAGGTCAAGCAGATCCAGCGCCTGCTCGACATGGCGAAGGATGGCACCTTCAAATATTCCGGCCGCGACGGCGCGCCCGATCCGGTGATCCTCTCGGGCGATGCGGCGATCTCGTTCGGTTCGTCCGCCGCGCGCGGCAATCTGGTGAAAAGCGCCAAGTTCGAATGGGCCGAGGCCGCGCTGCCCTATGACCCCGAGGTCATCAAGACGCCGGAAAACTCCATCATCGGCGGTGCGAGCCTGTGGACGATGACGGCGCCCAAGCGCACCCCGGCCGAATACAAGGCGGTGGCGATTTTCCTGCGCTATATCGGCACGCCGGACCTGGACGCCACCTGGGCGCAGAACACCGGCTATGTGCCGGTCACCCATGCCGGGTTCGAGGCGCTGAAGAAGCAAGGCTATTACGATAAGAACGTCGGCGCTGACATTCCTGTCGAGCAACTCGCCCGCGGCAAGATGACCGCCAACACCCGCGGTCTGCGGCTGGGCCGCCTGCCGGAGATCCGCGCCATCATCCAGGAAGAGATGGAAAAGGCGCTGCAGGGCGGCCAGAACGCCCAGGCCCTGCTGGATAACGCGGTGGAACGCGGCAACAAGGTGCTGAAGGATTTCGCCAAGTCCGCGAAAGCCTGATGGACCGGCGCACCGTCTTCAGCGGACGCCTGCTGCCCCATCTGCTGCTGGCGCCGCAACTGCTGCTGACGGTGTTCTTCTTTTACTGGCCGGCGGCCACCGCCGTCTGGTCCAGCCTGACGGCCGAGGATGCCTTCGGCCAGGGCTGGATTTTCGTCGGTCTGGACAATTTCCAGGATCTGCTGACCGACCCGCTGTATCTGCAGTCGGCACTGCGTACGGTGGTGTTCTGCGTCGCCGTCAGCGTGCTGGCGATGGCCGTCGCACTGCTGCTGGCGGTCTTCGCCGATCGTGTGATCGCCGGGCGCGGACTGTATCGCACGTTGCTGATCTGGCCCTATGCGGTTGCGCCGGCGACCTCGGCGGCGCTGTTCGTCTTCGTGCTGCATCCGCGTTTCGGCCTGCTGGGGCGCTGGCTGAACACGCATGGGTTCGACTGGGACTATACGTTGAACGGTGTGCAGGCGATGGGCGTGGTCATCGCCGCCTCGGCCTGGAAGCAGGTCAGCTATAATTTCATCTTCTTCCTGGCCGGGCTGCAATCCATTCCGCGCGCGGTGATCGAGGCCGCGCGGATGGATGGGGCCAAGGGGTGGCTGCGTTTTCGCACCATCACCTTTCCGTTGCTGACGCCCACGACGGTCTTTCTGCTGGTGGTCAATCTCGTCTACGCCGCCTTCGACAGTTTCGGCACGATCTACGCGCTGACCCAGGGCGGGCCGAGCAAGGACACGGAAACGTTGGTGATTAAGGTTTTCCGGGACGGGTATATCAACCATGATATCGGCGGTTCCTCGGCGCAATCGGTGCTTCTGATGCTGGCGGTGATCGCCGTTACCGCCGTGCAGTTCCGCTTCATGGGGCGGCGGACCCTGTCATGAACAACCGTCCGGACTGGCTGGCGCATATCATCCTCGGCCTGGGCGTGCTGTTGTTCGTCTTGCCGGTCTGGCTGGTTTTCGCCGGTTCCACGCAAGACCCGGATGCGATTGCCCGCGGTGCCTTGTCACCCTGGCTCGATCCGTCCGGCTTCGGCGTTTATGCGCGCGTTCTCAGCCGTGGTGCCCTCGGCGGGCAGCCGGTCTGGCACATGCTGGCGATCTCTTTCGCCATGGCGCTGGCGATTGCGCTTGGCAAGATCGCGATCTCGGTCACCTCGGCCTATGCGGTGGTGTTTTTCCGCTTTCCCTTCCGGCGGGCGGCATTCTGGCTGATTTTCATCACCTTGATGCTGCCGATCGAGGTGCGCATCATTCCCACCTATGCGGTGATGGCCGATTTCGGCCTGATCAACAGCTTCACCGGCCTGTGGGTGCCGTTGATCGCCTCTGCCACCGCGACGCTGCTGTTCCGCCAGGTCTTTACCGCCATCCCCGATGCCTTGGTGGAGGCGGCGCGCATGGACGGTGCCGGACCGTTGCGCTTTCTGCGCGATATCGCGCTGCCGGTTTCGGGGGCGAATATCGCCGCGCTGTTCGTGATCTTGTTCGTCTATGGCTGGAACCAGTATCTCTGGCCGCTGCTGGTCGCGACGGACCCGCATCTGGATACGATCGTGATCGGCATCGTCAAGATGATCGGCGTCGACAGCCAGACCGATTGGGGCGCGGTGATGGCGACCACCATCATCGCCCTGCTGCCGCCGGTGATCGTGGTGGTGGCGATGCAACGCTGGTTCGTCGCCGGCCTGACCGAGGGCGAGAAATAGATGGCGACTCTGGACCTGCTGGGCCTGCGCAAAAGTTTCGGCAGCACCGAGGTGTTGCGGCCGATCGACCTGTCCTTGCAGGACGGCGAGATGCTGGTGATCGTCGGTGCCTCGGGCTGCGGCAAATCGACGCTGCTGCGTCTGGTGGCCGGGCTGGAGACGCCGAATGCCGGGCGGGTGATCCTGGGCGGGCGCGATGTGACGGATCTGGACCCGGCGGAGCGTGACATCGCCATGGTGTTCCAGAACTACGCGCTCTATCCGCATATGTCGGTCTTCGACAACATGGCCTATGGGCTGAAAATCCGTGGCCTGACGAAGGCCGCCATTCTCGCTCGGGTTCAGGAAACCGCCGCCCTGCTGGGACTATCGGCCTTGCTTGACCGCAAGCCGCGCCAGCTATCCGGCGGGCAGCGCCAGCGCGTGGCGATGGGACGCGCGATCGTGCGCGAACCGAAGTTGTTTCTGTTCGATGAGCCGCTTTCGAACCTCGACGCCAAGCTGCGGGTGCAGATGCGTGCGGACATCAAGCGGTTGCAGAAGCGCTTGGGCGTGACCAGCCTGTATGTCACGCATGATCAGGTGGAGGCGATGACGCTCGGCGATCGCCTGCTGATCCTGCATGACGGCCAGCCCGCCCAGCTCGACACGCCGATGGCGGTGTTCGAGCGGCCGGCGGATATGTATGTCGCCGGCTTCATCGGTGCGCCGTCGATGAATTTCCTGCATGGCAGGCTAGAGGATGGTGGCAGCGCCATCCGCCTGCAGACCGGCGCGCTGATTGCGTTGCCGGCGCGCTATGCGGGCGATGCGGTGGTGTTGGGAATCCGTCCGGAGCATCTGCATGCCGCGCCCGCCGGCACTGTCCCATATGGGGGGGCGGCCGGGGGGGCG
>Ga0164296_1003093_pt1 | contig 15952 bp, 14 predicted proteins | sample GEODES057metaG_FD_113533 | JGI IMG/M metagenome (GOLD analysis project Ga0164296, IMG submission 113533) | Dystrophic lake water microbial communities from Trout Bog Lake, Wisconsin, USA - GEODES057 metaG | ecosystem: Environmental > Aquatic > Freshwater > Lake | place: USA: Trout Bog Lake... | reverse complement strand
GGTCGTCCCGGATCCCGCCCTGATGACCGACGAGGCCGCGCGGCAGGCCGCCGAGAAGGCCCTGGCATATATGGATCTTCGCCCGGGAACTGCGATGCGCGACATCGCGGTCGATACGGTGTTCGTCGGGTCGTGCACCAATGGACGCATCGAGGACCTGCGCGCGGTGGCCGATGTGTTGCGCGGACGCACGGTAGCGCCTGGCGTGCGGATGCTCGTCGTGCCCGGTTCCATGCGGGTGCGCGCACAGGCCGAAGGAGAGGGCCTGGGTGAGGTTTTCACTGCCGCCGGCGCCGAATGGCGTCAGGCCGGTTGCTCGATGTGCTTGGGCATGAACCCTGATCAACTGTCACCCGGACAGCGGTGCGCCGCGACGTCCAACCGGAACTTCGAAGGGCGGCAGGGCAAGGGCGGCCGCACGCACCTGGTCTCGCCGGCGGTGGCTGCGGCGACGGCAGTGCGCGGAACGCTTTCGTCTCCGGCCGATCTGACCTCCAACTGACTCCGGAATACAGACGAGGAATCGAGGACGGGAATGGAGCCCTTTCGCAGCCACACCGGTATTGGCGTGCCATTGCGCCGGTCGAATGTGGACACCGACCAGATCATTCCGGCGGTCTATTTGAAGCGCGTAGCCCGAACCGGTTTCGAGGACGGATTGTTCGCCACCTGGCGGACAGATCCGTCATTCGTGCTGAACCTGAGCCCGTTTAACCGCGGCTCCGTTCTGGTGGCCGGATCCGATTTCGGTACGGGGTCGTCGCGCGAGCATGCGGTGTGGGCACTGATGGACTACGGATTCCGAGTGGTCATCTCGTCGCGGTTCGGCGATATTTTCCGGGGCAATGCCGGGAAAGCGGGCCTCCTGGCGGCCGAAGTCACGCAAGACGACGTTGAACTTCTCTGGAAGCTCATTGAGCAGAGTCCCGGTATGGAAATCACTGTCAATCTTCAAGATCGGAACATCGTCGCTGGAACGTCGGTGCTGCCGTTCACTATTGACGACCACACTGCCTGGCGACTGCTGGAGGGGCTTGATGATATAGGCCTTACGCTGCGAAAACTCGATCAAATCGAGTCTTTCGAGGCGGCACGTCCCGACTGGAAACCGGCCATTCATCCCGCCTCCTGAAAGGCCTGCCGCAGTCCTGTCTGGCTGTATCCGCCACCGGTCAAGGGCGGCAACCGTATTGCAAAAAAATTTATTTCACAACGGTGAAACTGGGCGTGGCTCTTGGAGATCTACTGGACAAGGGTTTACCGTGTCCACTAGTCGGTTCGCATAAGTGAGAACCACTGACTTGGAGGGACTGGATGAACAAAGCGGAGCTCATTGACGTACTCACACAGAAATTGGGCTCGGACCGTCGGCACGCCACTGAGGCCGTCGAGAATGTCGTCGACACCATCGTGCGCGCAGTGCACAAAGGTGAAAGCGTCACGATCACCGGATTCGGTGTTTTCGAACAGCGGCGCCGTGCCGCGCGCGTGGCTCGTAACCCGCGCACCGGCGAGACGGTGAAGGTAAAGCCCACATCGGTACCGGCGTTCCGTCCGGGCGCCCAATTCAAAGCGGTTGTATCTGGCGCACAGCGCCTCCCAGCGGAAGGACCGGCAGTGAAACGTGGTGTTGGTGCGGGAGCGGTGAAGAAAGCTCCGGCTAAGAAGGCTCCTGCGAAGAAGGCTCCAGTGAAGAAGGCTGCGGCCAAGAAGGCTCCGGCCAAGAAGGCTCCGGCCAAGAAGGCGGCGGCCAAGAAGGTCGTGCGGAAGATCGTCAAGAAGGCCGTGGTCGCGAAGGTCGTGAAGAAGGCCGTCAAGAAGGCCGCGGCCAAGAAGGCCCCCGCGCGCAAGGCGCCCGCCCGCAAGGCTCCGGCGAAGAAGGCTCCGGCCCGCAAGGTCGTCGCTAAGCGGACCGTGGCCAAGAAGGCTCCGGTGCGCAAGGCCGCGGTCCGCAAGGCCCCTGCCAAGAAGGCGCCCGCCCGCAAGGCTGCTCCCAGCCGCGGCCGCAGGTAGTCGGTAGCCAGGTTCAACACGCGGATACCCTTCGGGTGGCAGCAATGCCCCCGAAGGGTATTCGCGTTTCAGCCCCGTACGTTGCCGGCCAGTGCGCCGCCGATGTGGTCGGCCGCGATCAGCTTCCCGCCCGACAGTGACATCACCCAGGTGCTGCCCTTGTGGTTGCGCGACTTGTCGGGACGCACGCCGTCGCGCTCGCACCACCATGCGATCAAATCCGGAATCACCTTGCCCTGGGTGCAGATCACCGGGGTTCCGTCCTGCTCGGCGATCTGCAGGATCCGCTGACGCCCCCGCTTGTGGTTCTTGGCGTAGGACTCCTCGGTCAGGGATGTCTCGTTATTGACGGTCGCGCCGAGCTCTTGGGCCAGCGGTTGGATGGTCTGATGACAGCGGACCCGATCGGCGGCGTAGATGGCGGTCGCGCCGAACGCCAATAGCTGCGGAACAAGAGCCTCGGCCTGTGCGCGTCCCTTCTTGTCAAGCTGTCGTTCGGAGTCATTGCCGGAGAAGCGAGACTTGCGGCCCGCTGCGGCATGCCGGACCACCAGCACGGTATGCGTGTCGGCGGGGCGTTTCGCGAAGCGGCGCAGCAACTTCTGGTCCTGCGGATAGCTGAGCCGGCCGATCGCGTCGGCGGGCGGTAGCCAGATCATGTCGTCGGCCTCACTGCCCGGCACGAAATCCCCGCCGGTGCTGCGCGCCGCCCAGTAGTGCACCCTCTTGATGCCCTGCTCGACGGGATAGCTCACCACATCGAGCCGTCGGCCGAGGATGGCGCCGTGACCGGTCTCCTCCGTGATTTCGCGCACAGCGGCCACGGCCGCGGTTTCACCCGGGTCGACTTTTCCCTTGGGCAGCGACCAATCGTCGTACCGCGGCCGGTGGATCACGGCGATCTCGGGTCCGGCCGAATCGGTCGGTCGCCACAGGATCGCGCCGGCCGCGTAGACGATCCGGCGGCGCGAGCCCCGCGGGGTCGACGCGGTTTTGGCGGGCACGTTGACTCCTGCCGGGCCTGGTGCTTACGAACTCCGATGCCGCTCCATCAACGACACCTGGTGGTCGCGTACCGACTGCCCCTCCTGCGGTGACGCCGTCCACTGGCCGTCCGGTCCGAGCTCCCAGCACCGCGTGGACGGGTCCAATGCAGAGTTGAACAGACCATCTAGATATGTGGTCAGCTTCGGATCCTTGACCTGAACCAGCGCCTCGACGCGCCGATCGAGGTTGCGGTGCATCATGTCCGCGCTTCCGATCCAGAACTCGTTGAGATGATTGAAATGCATGATTCGCGAGTGTTCGAGGTAGCGGCCGAGGATGGAACGGACCGAGATGTTCTCGGAGAAGCCGTGCGCGCCTGGGCGTAGCGCACAGATGCCGCGCACCACGACCTCGACCTTGACGCCCGCCAGCGACGCGCGATAGAGCGCATCGATGACCTGCTCGTCGACCAGAGCGTTCATCTTCATCCGGATCCGGCCCCCGCCGTGTTCGCGGTGGCCGGCGATCTCGCGGTCGACGCGTTCGATGATGCCCTTGCGGATGCTGTGCGGTGCGACCAGCAGATTCCGGTAGGAGACCTTGCGTGAGTAGCCGGTGAGCGAATTGAACAGGTCCGTCAGGTCTGACCCGATTTCGGGGGAGGCCGTGAGCAGGCCGACGTCCTCGTATAGTCGCGCCGTCTTGCCGTTGTAGTTTCCGGTACCGATGTGGCAGTAGCGCCGGATAGTCGGGCCTTCGCGGCGCACGACCAGGCAGGTCTTGCAGTGCGTCTTGAGGCCGACGTAGCCGTACACCACGTGCACCCCGGCCTGCTCCAGCTCCCGCGCCCACCGGATGTTGGCCTGCTCGTCGAAGCGCGCCTTGATCTCGACCATCGCGACGACCTGCTTGCCGGCCTCGGCTGCCTGGATCAGCGCACGCACGATCGGCGAGTCGCCGGATGTGCGGTAGAGCGTCTGCTTGATGGCGAGCACGTTGGGGTCGGCGGCGGCCTGTTCGATGAACCGCTGCACGCTGGTGGAGAACGACTCATAGGGGTGGTGCAGCAGAACGTCCCCTTCGCGCAGCGTTGCGAAGATGCTCTTGGGCGTCTCCCGGTCAGCGAACGCGGGATTCGTCACCGGAACGTAGGCCGGGTCCTTGAGAGCGGGACGGTCCAGACCGTAGATCTGCCACAGCGACGACAAGTCAAGGAGCCCGGGCACTTCGATCACGTCCGAGGGATGCACGTCGAGTTCGCGCAAGAGCAATTCCATCATGCCCGCGCTCATGTCGTCATCGACTTCAAGTCGCACCGGGGAACCGAACCGGCGGCGCGCCAGTTCCCGTTCCAGCGCCTGCAAGAGGTCCTCGTCGCGGTCCTCTTCGACCTCGTAGTCGGCGTTGCGGGTGATGCGGAACACGTGGTGCTGGAGAATCTCCATGCCGGGGAATAAGACCGGCAGGAATGCGGCGATCAGCTCTTCCATCGGCAGGTAGCGGACCTTCGCCGACCGTTCGCCACCGCTGTCCCGGACCGGTTCGCGGTCCGCGAGTTGGACGAAGCGGTCGACGTTGTTGGGCACCTTGACGCGGGCGAAATGCTCGGCGCCGTCCTCGGGTTGGCGCACCCTGACCGCCAGGTTCAAACTCAACCCGCTGACGAAGGGAAACGGGTGAGCGGGGTCGACGGCGAGCGGCGTCAGGACGGGGAAGACCTGTTCGGTGAAGTAGACCGACATCTCGTCGCGCTCGGCCCGGTCGAGGTCGTCCCAGGAAACGATGTGGATGCCTTCCGCGGCAAGCGCCGGCCGCACGACATCGAGGAACAGGCGGGCATGCCGCGTCGCGATCCGCTGTGTCTGCTCGCCGATGAGAACAAGTTGCTCACCCGGCGTCAGGCCGTCGGCCGAGCGCGCCGACAGCCCCATGTCGTCGCGGCGCTTGAGGCCGGCCACGCGCACCATGTAGAACTCGTCGAGGTTCGAGGCGAAGATCGCCAGGAACTTGGCGCGCTCGAGTAGTGGCAGCGAATCATCGTCGGCCAGGGCAAGCACCCGTGCGTTGAAGTCCAGCCAACTCAGTTCCCGGTTGAGGTAGCGGCCCTCGGGCAGGTCGGTGATAACGGCCGTGGTCGCGGCCGGTGGTGCCGCGAGAGGCGACTCTTCCTTCTGCACCGTGTTCTTGTCGGGACGCGCCTGTGCTTCGATATCGGTCACCGTGCGATCATTGCGCATCCCCGGCGGTGGCCGCGAGTGTGGGGCCAAAACGGATCGGCCGTTGGCGCGCCGTTCACCTGTCGGAAAGCTTCTCCCCGCCGGGGTGGCGCGAGAGGGCGCGGGTGGTCGCGGGTCCGATCCCGAGGCGGCGAGCCGCCGTCAGGTCCTCCGCGGTGTCGACGTCGCACCGCAGTCCCGGCCACGCACCGGTCAGCTCGATCGCCCCCGAACCACGGTGCTGCGCCGAGGAGCCCGGCCCGAACCGGGGTTCGAGCGCGACACCGAACGCGCACAGCGCCGACGTGCCCTGCGCGAGCCGGTCGGCGACGAAGCTGCGCGGATGTCGCCGCGCGGCGGCGATCGCCTCATCGAGTTCCTGGCTCTGCAGAGCGGGCAGGTCCCCCTGCAACACCACGATATTGGCGAAATCACCCTTCAGCGCCCGCTCGGCGACGACGATCGCGTTGTTGAGCGGATCGCTATGGCCCTCGGGCGTCGGGTCGGCCATGGTGGCAATGGTGGCAACGCCCGACTCCGCGGCGGCCGCGGCCGCCGCCTCGTCTGGGGTGATGACGGTCACCGAGCCTACGGACTCCGCCCGCCCCGCGGCGGCCAGCGTATCCAGCAGCATCGCCAGGACGACGTCCTGACGGGTGGGCCCCGAGAACACCGGCGCCAGCCTGCTCTTGGCGCTGGCCAACCGCTTCACCGGGACGATCACGGCCACATCTCCCACCCCACCGGCCAGCGCGCCCCTCATGTAGCGCCATCCTGCCAGCGTCGGCCGGGGCATCTCCCGCGAGTGGGCGGTCTAGGCTCAGGCGCATGTCCGGCACATCCGGCGTCGTCGCCGTCATGGGGGCCGGCGCGTGGGGCACGGCGCTGGCCAAAGTCCTTGTCGACGCCCGGGACGCACAGGCGCCGCAGTTGCCGGGACCCGATGTCAGGCTGTGGGCTCGGCGGCCGTCGGTCGCCGAGCAGATCAACACCACCCATTGCAACGCCGACTACCTGCCCGGAACGATGCTGCCTCCGGGCGTCCATGCCACCGCCGATGCGCAGGAGGCGCTGCGCGGCGCCACGACGGTGCTGCTCGGCGTGCCTGCGCAGACGTTGCGGGCAAACCTCGCCCGCTGGGTGCCATGGCTGCACGAGGGCGCGACGCTGGTGAGCCTCGCCAAGGGCATCGAGTTAGGCACCCTCATGCGGATGAGTCAGGTGATCGTCTCGGTCACCGGGGTGGGCACCGATCAGGTCGCGGTCATCTCGGGGCCGAACCTGGCCAGTGAGATCGCCCAGGGTCAGCCCGCCGCGACTGTCGTCGCCTGCAGTGACTCCGGACGCGCGGTCGCCCTGCAACGCATGCTCAACAGCGGGTACCTCCGCCCCTACACCAACAGCGACGTCGTCGGTACCGAGATCGGCGGGGCGTGCAAGAACGTCATCGCGCTGGCCTGCGGCATGGCGGTCGGTGTCGGGCTCGGCGAGAACACCGTGGCCGCGATCGTCACCCGGGGACTGGCCGAGATCATGCGGCTGGGAATCGCGCTGGGCGCCAAGTCGGCGACGCTCGCCGGGCTGGCCGGGGTGGGCGACCTGATCGCCACGTGCACGTCCCCGCATTCGCGCAACCGTTCCTTCGGCGAGCGCCTCGGCCGGGGAGAGAGCATGGAGTCGGCGACGCGCGCTGGGGGCGGGCACGTCGTCGAGGGCGTGACGTCGTGCGAATCGGTGCTCGCGCTGGCTTCCAGTTACGACGTCGAGATGCCGCTCACCGACGCCGTGCACCGGGTCTGCCACCGTGGTCTGTCGGTGGACGAGGCGGTGGCCCTGCTGCTCGGCCGGAGTACCAAGCCCGAGTGAGAAGCACCAAGTCCGGTGAACGGCGCCGCAACCGGTAGCCTCTGAAGGCTGTGGAGCAGGCTGTGGAGCCCAGCGACCGGTCGAGCCGGGTACGCGTCGCCGTCGTCTTCGGCGGTCGTAGCGGCGAACACGCCATCTCCTGCGTGTCCGCGGGCAGCATCCTGCGCAACCTCGACCCCGAGCGCTTCGCAGTGACCGCGATCGGCATCACCCCCGGGGGATCCTGGGTGCTCACCGACGCCGACCCGGACGCGCTGGCGATCGCCGACCGGCAGCTACCCGGCGTGACGGCCGACTCGGGCACCGCCCTCGCCCTGCCCGCCGATCCGGGATTGCGTGGCCAGTTCGTGTCGCTGCAGCGGGGTGGCGGTGGCGCTGAGGTGCTGGCGTCCGTTGACGTCGTATTTCCGGTCCTGCACGGTCCCTACGGAGAGGACGGCACCATCCAGGGACTGCTCGAACTCGCCGGCGTGCCCTACGTCGGTGCCGGCGTGTTAGCCAGCGCCGCCGGCATGGACAAGGAGTTCACCAAGAAACTGCTCGCCGCCGATCACCTGCCGGTGGCCGCACACGTGGTGCTGCGGCCGCCGCGCTCGACGCTGGATGCCGACGAGCGCGCGCACCTGGGGTTGCCGGTATTCGTCAAACCCGCGCGGGGCGGCTCGTCGCTCGGCGTCAGCCGCGTGTCGAGCTGGGACCAGTTGGACGCCGCGGTCGCTCACGCCCGCCGATACGATCCGAAGGTAATCGTGGAGGAGGGAGTCGACGGTCGGGAGCTGGAGTGCGGTGTGCTCGAAATGCCCGATGGCACAGTCGAAGCCAGTGCCCTCGGCGAGATCCGCGTGGCGGGTGTGCGGGGGCGCGAGGATTCCTTCTACGACTTTGAAACCAAATACCTGGACGACGCGGCGGAATTGGACGTGCCCGCCAAGGTCGACGAGGAGATTGCAACCGCAATAAGGCAATTGGCGATCCGGGCCTTCCACGCCATCGACTGCCGGGGTTTGGCCCGGGTCGATTTCTTCCTCACCGACAGCGGGCCGGTGATCAACGAGATCAACACGATGCCCGGATTCACCACGATCTCGATGTTCCCGAGGATGTGGGCGGCCAGCGGCGTGGACTATCCCACCCTGCTGACGACCATGGTCGAGACGGCGCTGGCACGCGGCGTCGGGCTGCGCTGAGCGCGTCGGCTACCGGGCGGGCTCTATCGGCGCCGCCGCCAGGGTTTGCTCGATCACCTCGGAGAGCTGCTGTATCGGCGCCGGCCCCGGCCCCGGCGGCAGCGTGAGCGCGACGTACACCGTGCGGTCCACCGTGCACCAGGTGGTGGTGCCCGTGTCGCCGGCCGGTTGTGGTGCGGCCGTGGTCTGGAACCACTGCACGCGGTCGACGATCTGGATCGGCTTTCCGGCGACGAAGTCGGCTGGGCGGTCCACGCCGCAGCGCAGCACCACGGGCTGCTCGTCCGGCTCGGCCCGCCACGCCGCCGCACCGTCGGGCACCGGCGCCGCGACGGCCACGCGTCCGTAGTCCCCGAGCCGCTGCGGCAACGCCGCCGCGAGGGACCGGCAGGCGGGGCTGCCGGCCTGCGGGGCGGGAACGGCCGCGACGGTGACCGGTGGCGGCGCCTGGCGCAGAGCCGCGATGGCGAGGATTCCCCCGATCGCCGCGACCGCGAGCACGACCGCGGCGAAGATCGCTGTCCGCGGTGGCCCGTCAGGTTCGGATGCCGCGCTGGAATCGGTCGTCACCGCCGGATACCTCCCGTCTGGGCTTCACCGTAGCGCGTGCGGTGCGACCGTAGGGTGGCCTCACGGGCGGACCGGCGAAGGAGGTGGCGTGAGCGACGAGGACGACGGCAGGGACGACGGCGCGGACGACGGCAGGGACGACGGCAAGGACAACGGCGACGCGGCGGGATCCTTGACGCTGCAGCGGCTGGGCGAGTTCGCCGTGATCGACCGCCTGGTGCGCGGGCGTCGGCAACCCGCCGCCGTGCTGCTCGGGCCCGGCGACGACGGCGCCGTGCTGTCGGCGGGGGACGGTCGCGTCGTGGTATCGACCGACATGCTGGTGCAGGACAGGCATTTCCGGCTGGACTGGTCGGCGCCGCACGACGTCGGCCGCAAGGCCATCGCCCAGAATGCCGCCGACATCGAAGCGATGGGTGGGCGACCCACCGCGTTCGTGGTCGCGTTCGGGGCTCCCGGCGACACGCCGGCTGCGCACGTCGACGCCCTCGTCGACGGGATGTGGGAGGAGGCCGCCAAGGTCGGCGCCGGGATCGCCGGCGGCGATCTCGTCAGCTGCCCGCAGTGGGTGATCTCGGTGACGGCGTTCGGCGACCTCGGCGGGCGTGCGCCGGTCCTGCGCTCGGGGGCGATCCCCGGGTCGGTGGTCGCCGTCGCGGGGGAACTCGGCCGCTCGGCGGCGGGGTACGACCTGTTGCGCACGGGTATTGCGGGTTTCGAGGACCTGCGGCGCCGCCACCTGGTGCCCCGGCCGCCGTACGGCTGTGGCGCGGCGGCCGCGGACGGTGGCGCCCTGGCGATGATCGACGTGTCCGACGGTCTGGTCGCCGACCTGCGGCACGTCGCCGAGGCGTCCGGGGTCGGCGTCGACGTCTCCACCGCGGCCCTGGCCGCCGACCGCGACGCGCTCACCGCCGCGGCGGCCGCCGCAGGCGCCGATCCGCTGTCCTGGGTGTTGGGCGGGGGAGAAGACCACGCCCTGGTGGCCTGCTTCGCCGGCCCGGTGCCGACCGGGTGGCGGACGATCGGGCGAGTTCTCGACGGCCCGGCGCGGGTGCTGGTCGACGGCAACGAGTGGACCGGTTATGCGGGGTGGCAGTCGTATGACCCGCCGGGGGGACAACGGTGAGCGCCCGCCCGCTGAGTGAACTCGTCGAGGGGGGTTGGGCCGCCGCGCTGGGACCGGTCGCCGACCAAGTCACCCTCATGGGCCAATTTCTGCGCGAGGAGATCGCCGCCGGGCGCGGCTACCTTCCGGCGGGGCCGAATGTCCTGCGCGCCTTCACGTTCCCGTTCGACGACGTCCGGGTTCTCATCGTCGGGCAGGACCCCTATCCGACGCCTGGACACGCCGTCGGGCTGAGCTTCTCGGTGGCGCCCGACGTGACACCGCTGCCGCGCAGCCTGGCCAACATCTTCGACGAGTACAGCGCGGACCTGGGTCATCCCCGACCCGCCAGCGGCGATCTGACTCCGTGGGCTCAGCGGGGTGTACTGCTGCTGAACAGGGTGCTCACCGTCCGCCCCGGCAACCCGGCGTCGCATCGCGGTAAAGGATGGGAGGCGGTCACCGAGTGCGCCATTCGGGCGCTTGCGGCGCGCTCGCACCCGATGGTCGCGATCCTGTGGGGCCGTGACGCGTCGACGCTCACACCGATACTGGCCGAGGCCGGTGGTGGTCGATGTGCGGTGATCGAGTCGCCGCACCCCTCGCCGCTGTCGGCGTCGCGGGGCTTCTTCGGGTCACGGCCGTTCAGCCGCGCCAACGAGAAGCTGGCCGACATGGGCGCCGATCCGATCGACTGGCGTCTGCCCTGAGCCCGGCGTCAGCCGCGAGTGACTTTGCCGGCCTTGATGCAGGAGGTGCAGACGTTCAGGCGCTCCTTGGTGCCGCCCGGGCGGGCAGCGGCGCGCACCGTCTGAACGTTCGGGTTCCACCGGCGGCTGGTGCGTCGGTGGGAGTGCGAGACCGACTTGCCGAAGCCAGGTCCCTTCCCGCAGATGTCGCACACAGCGGCCATGGTTAGAACTCCTTGAATCTCGGGCGAGCCTCCAAGGATACCGACTGTCCTGGTAACCACCAAAACGGCGGCCACCGGCGTCGTCGTCTCCGCTGGCTAGGCTCTGTGGAAAAGGAGGAGCGGGGCCGGAGGAGCGGGGTCGGAGGAGGTGGTCGCACTGGGCGCTTCGGGGCGTCAGTTGGACGCGGCGGCCCTGCGGGACTGGGCGCACGCGGGCGTCAGCGACCTGATCACGCACATCGACGAGATCAACCGCCTCAACGTCTTCCCGATCGCCGACTGCGACACCGGTGCCAACATGCTGTTCACCATGCGTTCGGCGTTGGCCGAGGCGAACGCGGGGGCCCGCTCCGGCGAGGGCGCGGGGTGCGTGGCCCGCGCGGCGGCGGCGTTGTCGGCCGGTGCGCTCAACGGCGCTCGCGGCAACTCCGGCGTGATTCTGTCGCAGATCCTGCGTGGCCTCGCCGACGCCGCAGCGGTAGCTGCAGGGGCCGAGGGGACCACAGGCGGCGAGCTGCCGCTCATCGACGCCGCCACCCTCGGCGCCGGGCTGCGACGCGGGGTGGACCTTGTCATCGCGTCGATGGGGGGGCAGGAGGTGCCGGGGACCATCGTCTCGGTGCTGCGGGCCGCCGCCACGGCCGTCACCGAGCGCGCAGGCGAGGGGCTGGCCCCGGCGGTCACCGCTGCGGCAGACTCCGCGGCGGTGGCGCTGGACAAGACGACCGAGCAGCTCGACGTGCTCGCCGCCGCCGGCGCGGTCGACGCCGGCGGGCGTGGCCTGCTGGTGTTGCTCGACGCGCTGCGGTTCACCGTCACCGGGCAGGCACCGGCCCGCGCGGTCTATGAGTTGTCGCCGCGCGCCGCCGCCCCCCAGACACCCGTCGAACGGCCGATGCCGCAATTCGAGGTGATGTACCTGCTGGACCGTTGCGATCCCGCGGCGGCGGATGCGTTGCGCGACCGGCTGGGTGAGATCGGGGATTCCGTGGCGATCGCGCACTCGGCCACCGGGCAGTCGATGACCGGCGGCGCCTACTCGGTGCACGTGCACACCGACGACGCCGGGGCCGCCGTTGAAGCGGGGCTGGTGGCCGGACGGCCCAGCCGCATCGTGATCTCGGCCCTGACCACGGGCGCCGCCCGGCTGGCCGCGGGCGGCTGGACGCGCGAACGGGCGGTGCTCGCCGTTGTCGACGGGGACGGTGCCGCCGAACTGTTCGCCGGCGAGGGCGCCTGCGTGCTGCGGCCGGACGCGGTCCCGTCCGGCATCACCGCCCACCAGCTGATGCGGGCCGTGGTCGACACCGCCGCCGCCCAGGTCATGGTGCTGCCCAATGGCTTTGTGGCTGCGGAAGAGTTGGTGGCGGGCTGCACGGCGGCCATCGGATGGGGCATCGATGTGGTTCCGATCCCGACCGGGTCGATGGTGCAGGGGCTGGCCGCGCTGGCCGTGCACGACAACGACCGGCCGGCCGTCGACGACGGCTTCACCATGGCCCGCGCCGCCGGAGCCGCCCGGCACGGCTCGGTGCGCACCGCGACCGAGAGCGCGCTGACCTGGGGAGGCCCCTGCCACCCTGGCGACGGCCTGGGCATCGCCGGCGACGAGGTGCTCATCGTCGCCGCCGACGTGGTCGGTGCCGCGATCGCCTTGCTCGATCTGTTACTGGCGGCGGGTGGCGACCTGGTGACGGTGCTCCTGGGCGAGAGCATCGGGGCGGGCGAGGCGGCGCTCACCGAGACCCTGGAGCGCCACATCCACGACCGCCACCCCGGGACCGAACTGGTCACCTACCGCACCGGCCACCACGGCGACGCGCTGCTGATCGGGGTCGAATAGCCATGGTGTCGCTGTCCGACCGGCTGGACTGCGTGGTGGGCGCCAAGGTGGCGGGCCCACTGGAGGAGATTTTCGGAATCCGGACCGTCAACGACCTGCTGCGCCATTACCCCCGCAGCTACACCGAGGGTGCGAGCCGCTGGGACACCGACGACGATCGGCCCCCCGCCGGCACCCACATCACCATCGTCGACACGATCGTGTCGGCCGAGTCCTTCCCGATGAAGAAGGACCGCAGGAAGATGTGCCACCGCATCACGCTCGGTTCCGGCCGCGGCGCGGTGACCGCCACCTTCTTCAACGCCAACTACCTGAAGAAGGGCCTCACCGTGGGGACCAAGGTGATGTTGTCCGGCGAAGTCGGGTTGTACCGCGGCGTCCTGCAGTTGACGCATCCCGCCTTCCTCATCGTCGACTCAACGGACGGCAAGAACCGCGGCACCGCGTCGCTGCGGAGCTTCGCCGACGTCACCGACGCGAGCACGGGCGAAGAGTTGGCGGACGCCTTCCAGCGTCACTTCTTTCCGATCTACGCCGCGAGCGCCAAACTTCAGAGCTGGACCATCTTCACCTGCGTACGGCAGGTCCTCGCCGTACTCGACCCGGTGGTCGATCCGCTGCCCGCCGACCTGCGCGCCGAGCTCGACCTCATGGCCGAGGACGAGGCGCTGCGCGCGATCCACGTGTCTGAGGACGAGAAGCAACGCCGGCGGGCACGGGAACGGCTGACCTTCGACGAGGCTGTCGGTCTGCAGTGGGCGCTGCTGGACCGACGCCACGGCGAGCTCTCCGAATCGGGCCCCCCGGCACCGCCGCGGCCCGATGGCCTGGCGGCGGAACTGCGCAAGCGGCTGCCTTTCCAGTTGACTTCGGGTCAGCAGGAGGTGCTCGGGGTGCTCGCCGAGGCACTCGCCGGGACCCGCCCGATGAACCGGCTCCTGCAGGGTGAGGTGGGCTCGGGCAAGACGATCGTTGCGGTGTTCGCGATGTTGCAGATGGTCGACGCCGGTTACCAGTGCGCGCTGCTGGCGCCGACGGAAGTGCTTGCTGCGCAACACCTTGCGTCGATACGCGACGTGCTGGGGCCGTTGGGTCTCAAAGGCCAGCTCGGCGGTGTCGATGACGCGACCAGGGTGACCCTGTTGACCGGCTCGATGACCGCCGCGCAGAAGAAACAGGCCCGCGCCGAGATCGCCGGCGGCGAGGCCGGCATCGTCGTCGGGACGCACGCCCTGCTGCAGGACACCCTGGAATTCCACAACCTCGGCATGGTGGTTGTCGACGAACAACACCGGTTCGGGGTCGAGCAGCGGGATCAGTTGCGCGCCAAGGCCCGCGCCGGCGTCACACCACACCTCTTGGTGATGACGGCGACACCGATACCGCGGACCGTCGCGCTCACCGTGTACGGCGACCTGGAAACGCTGACCCTGCGCGAGCTCCCGCGTGGCCGCCAACCGATCAGCACCAACGTGATCTTCGTCAAGGACAAGCCCGCGTGGCTCGACCGGGCCTGGCAGCGCATCACCGAAGAGGCGGCGCTCGGCCGTCAGGCCTACGTCGTGGCACCCCGGATCGACGAGTCCGACGGTGACGGCGAACAGGACGGGCGCCCGTCGGCCACCGCCGAGGGCCTGCACGCGCGGCTGCGCACCGGCGAGCTCGCCGGCCTCCGGCTCGGCGTCATGCACGGCGGATTGCCGGCCGACGAGAAGGAAGCCGCCATGGCCGCCTTCCGCGCCGGCGATATCGACGTGTTGGTGTGCACGACGGTCATCGAGGTGGGGGTGGACGTCCCCAACGCCACCGTCATGCTCGTGATGGACGCCGACCGCTTCGGTATCAGCCAGCTGCACCAACTGCGCGGCCGCATCGGTCGCGGCCAACACCCGAGCCTGTGCCTGCTGGCGACCTGGGCGTCGCCGGGGTCCGGCGCGGGAGCGCGGCTGCGCGCCGTCGCCGAGACACAGGACGGTTTCGCGCTGGCCGACCTCGACCTCAGGGAGCGCCGCGAGGGAGATGTGTTGGGCCGCAACCAGTCCGGCCGTTCGATAGGCCTCAAGCTGCTCTCGCTCGCCGAGCACCTCGACGTCATCGAGGCCGCCCGCGCCTTCTGCCTCTCCGCCTACGACGCCAACCCCGGCGACGCCGGACTGCAGATGCTGGCGGCCCGGTTCACCACAACCGACAGCATCGAATACCTGGACAAGGCATGATCACCGGCGACGGCCCGGGCGGGGAGCGGGAGAGAGGGGCGGCGCGGGTGAATCGCAAACTGTTGATCTGGATCACTGCGGCCGCGATCGTCGCGACCCTGGTCGCCTACCAGGCGATACACACATCGTCGGCGCGGCACGCCGCACAAGTCGCCTCGCAGACCGACCTTCCGAGGGTTCAGCCCGGCACGGACGTCCTCGCGGGTGTCAATGTGGTGCCGCAGCGCCGGCATCGCTACGACTACATCAGGTCGGTGTTCGGCGACGCCTGGACCGACGACAACGACGCCCCGCTGGGGCGCAACGGCTGCGACACCCGCGACGACATCCTCAACCGCGACCTCGTCGACAAGACCTACGTGTCAACCAAACGCTGCCCCAAGGCGGTGGCCACCGGAGTCCTGCACGACCCGTACACCAACAAGACCGTCGATTTCCGCCGCGGCGCGAAGGTCGGTGAAGCCGTGCAGATCGACCACATCGTGCCCCTGGCCTACGCCTGGGACATGGGCGCCTCCGGATGGCCGGAAAACCAGCGGGTGCGGTTCGCCAACGACCCGGCCAACCTGATCGCCGTCGACGGGCAGGCCAACCAGGACAAGGGGGACCTGCCGCCCGCCGAGTGGATGCCGCCCAATCACGCCTTCGATTGCCAGTACGCCATGCAGTTCATCGCCGTGCTGCGCGGGTACTCCCTGCCGGTGGACCAGCGGTCGGCGGGAGTGCTCCGTCGTGCCGCGGCCACCTGTCCGGCCGGCTAGGCCCCGGCGTAGGTGTCCGGATCCGGGCGCAACCGGGTGCCGTCGTCCAGCCCGAGAATCGCATCCATGTGCTCGCCGGCCAATTCGAAGTCGAAGACGTCCAGGTTCGCCGCGATGCGCTCGGGGTCGACCGATCGGAAAACCACCGCATTGCCCAGTTGCAGGTTCCACCGCAGCAACACCTGCGCGGGTGTCTTGCCGTATTCGGCCGCGACCGAGGTCACCGTCGGGTTGTCGGCCAGCCTGCCCAGGGCCAGCGGAGAGTGGGACTG
>Ga0164296_1003091_pt1 | contig 15958 bp, 16 predicted proteins | sample GEODES057metaG_FD_113533 | JGI IMG/M metagenome (GOLD analysis project Ga0164296, IMG submission 113533) | Dystrophic lake water microbial communities from Trout Bog Lake, Wisconsin, USA - GEODES057 metaG | ecosystem: Environmental > Aquatic > Freshwater > Lake | place: USA: Trout Bog Lake... | reverse complement strand
CCGAATTTAGATTAAATACATTAAAAATGACTTGGTGATCAGCTATCCACATGGATTGTGTTTAAGTTTATTTTCTAAAGTACCCATTAAGATTTTAGTTTTGCCTTTTGTTTGGCTCTCTTTTGCATAGCCTCAAACTCTGCGAGCTGTTTGTTGAGTTCCTCGAGCTGAGTTGTGAGCTCTTTATTTGCATTAGAAAACTTGTCTAAGGAGGCTGCGGATTCAGAGTTCTTAGTTTCTAAATCCTTTATTTTCTCTTCCAATTCTTTTATTTTTGCACCAGCGCTATTGAGCTCTTCAATTTGTTGAGACAGAGCGTTTTGGGCTTGTTGGGAGAGTTTGTAAGAAAAATAGGTTGCTCCACCTGCCCCAAGCGCTAAGACGGTTGAGAATGCTGTTAATATTTTGAATACTGTGAGTGAACTAATTTTCATAATTTTGATAGAAAAGATAAAAGCAAGATTTGTTTTGTATGGGCTTTACTAAGCCAGAGCAAAATCCGGAGAATTTAATTATACTTTAGTATTAATTAGATCGGTGTATCAGCTATTTCACACCTAAATGTAGATCAAAAGCACAAACCTTTTATTAGGGCTTGTTTGTTTCTTAGCTATCTAGCCATTCGCAAAGCGGGCCCCATTGTTCATAATCGCTGGGGAAAGAAGACACATTTGCATCGAAAAGAGTGATCCCTTGGTTGGAGAACTTGCTGTAGTTTTGTGTGTCCCTGATATAGGTGAGTAAAAATATGTTCATCTTTTCGGCAAAGTCCATCAACTGGGTCCAAGATTTAGTGCGCGGATTCACCCTCATGGCTATAACCTGCACCTTGTTTTGATCCCTCGGGGCTTTACTTTTTAGATATTGAATGAAATCATAAGTGGCATGAATATCAAAGAAATTAGGCTGAAGGGGGACGACAATTTTATCGGCACGCTCAATCAGTTTTTCTAAGCGCCATCCAGAGATGCTGGCTGGGGTATCAATGACAATATGCGTGGTGTTCGCTGGAGCCTTGGCTGTTATGACAAGGTCAGCAGGGTGATCCCAAGAGTTAATGGTGGGCAATGTGCAGGGGCGGTTAAGAAGCCATTTTTTAGACGACTGCTGTACATCTGCATCTCCCAAAATCACATTGTGTTGGCTCTTTGCAAAATAGCCCGCAATGTTGGTGGATAAAGTGGATTTACCCACCCCTCCTTTGGGATTCATGACCACAACTGATTTCATAAGGTGAGACGTCGCTGACAAATAGTATGTTGATTAAGGTCGGATGGTTATTTTAGTAAAAATACCCCTTGTTTGCAATATTTTCAACCTTTCCTTAACCTATTGAGAAATTGCAAACCCGGTCGTTTTTTTTCTAGTTTTCCTATGGAGTAACTTTGACCTCTTTCCAAAACGCAACATAATTTTTGATGTGGGTTGCACCTTCTTTGGGCTCGGGATAAAACCAGGCGGCATCGGTGAGCATTTCGCCTTTTACAATGACTGAATAGTAGTTTGCAAGTCCCTTCCAAGGACAATTCGACTTGTGATTGCTGAATGTGATGAAATTTTTATCCACAGAGTCAGGGGGGAAATAATGATTCCCCTCTAACAACAGGGTGTTCTCACTTTCAGCAATTACTTGGTCATGCCAGATAGCTTTCATATGGGCCTAAAGTTTGGTCATTTTTTTGTAATATTTGCAAGAAATTCTTCATCGAGTCGTGCGCCCGTATAAAGTTCTATTTAAATTCTGTTCTTTTAGTTAAGATCGGCACAGTTTGCATTTTCTTTAAATCTTACCCCACAACAATAACTAAAATGTTTAAATGACTACAAAATACGGTCCACATTTTTTAGAAGGTAAAAAGGGTCTCATCTTAGGCATTGCCAATGAGCAAAGCATAGCCTGGGGGTGCGCAAGGGAAATGGTCACCTGCGGGGCCAAAGTGGTGGCCTCTTGCCTAAACGACAAGGCCAGACCCCATGTTCAACCTCTCACAGATCCCTTGGGCATTGTGTTGGTGAACTGCAATGTGGAATCTCCACTGGAAATGGAGCATTTCGTACAAGTGGGACTTGAACAGTTGGGAACTTTCGATTTTGTCATCCACTCCATCGCTTTCGCTCCCCTAGAAGATTTACACGGCAAAGTGGTTGACAGCTCCTCAGCAGGGTTTGCGAGAGCCATAGATGTATCTTGCCACTCTTTTGCAAGATTTGCAAAACTATGTGCGCCCCACATGAACCGGGGAGGCAGCATGCTTGCTATGACTTACCTTGGGTCCTCGGAGGTCATCCCCAACTACGGCATCATGGGGCCTGTAAAGGCCGCTCTTGAATCGATGGTGCGTTATTTGGCCGCAGAGTTGGGACCCAGTGGTATTAGAGTCCACGCGGTCTCTCCAGGACCACTTTTGACTCGTGCTGCCTCAGGTATAAACGGATTGACTGAGCTGATGAGGAGCTCTGCTATGAAGGCTCCTTTAAAGCGTTTGGCAACCCTTCAAGAGGTCTCCGATTTATGTGCTTTTCTTTGCTCTGACGCATCAAGCGGTATGACAGGCCAAACTATATTCGTTGATGCTGGCGCTCACGCTGTAGATTGAGTCTTAACCATCTCTTGGCTTTAATTAGTCTACCTTTTTTATAGTCAGAAGAAATTTGAATATCCAAAATCATGAAAAACTTGATTCACACAAATCCTGAATGGATGGTTAGTTACGTTTATGATGAAATTAATGTGGGTGACACTGCTCAGTTAATTCGCACATTGACACTCTCAGATATTCAAGCCTTTGCAGCGGTCTCTGGAGACACCAATCCGGCGCATTTAGACCCAAATTTTGCCAATGCATCTTTATTCCACGGCGTAATTGCTCACGGCATGTGGGGAGGCGCTTTGATCTCCAGTGTTTTGGGTACGACTTATCCTGGGCCAGGAACTATCTATCTAGACCAAAAACTGCATTTTTCTAAACCCATCCGTATCGCCGACACCGTCACTGTGAGTGTGACATGTGTATCAAAAAATGATCTGCAAAAGTCAATTGAGCTTGATTGTTTGATTGTTAATCAAGAGGGGGTAAGCGTAATGTCTGGGGTTGCTAAAGTCATGGCGCCCGCCCATCCTCTAAAAATGCGTCGCGTCAATGCCCCCCAGATTACCCTTTTTGACCCAGAGGCAAGGCACCGAGAGCTTATCAATCTAGGAGCGAGTCTGGACCCTGTGAAATGTGCGGTGATTCACCCCTGTGACGAGGAATCTTTGCAAGGCGCAGTTCAGGCACACCACAGCGGTTTAATTGAGGCTCTCTTGATTGGACCAGAGACGAGGATCCGCTCCCTTGCAGATTCTCTTGGTATTGAGCTTGAGGGCATTTCTCTTAAAAACACTCCTCACAGCCACGCGTCTGCGCTTATTGGAGCGCAGATGGCTGCAGAGGGACAAATGCAGGCTCTTATGAAGGGTAGTTTGCACACCGATGAGTTGATCCAAGCGGTGCTAGCCCAACCCCAACTTAGAACTGCAAGAAGGATGTCCCATGTCTTTAGGTTTGATGCGCCGATGTACTCTAAACCGCTTTTTATCACCGATGCGGCTTTAAACATTTCTCCAGGTCTAATGGATAAAAAGGATATTATTCAAAACGCCATCTCATTGGCTCACATATTGGGAACTGAGCTGCCTAAAGTGGCTTTGCTTGCTGCCGTCGAAACTGTGAACTCTCACATGCCTGCTACCTTGGACGCTGCAGCACTTTGTAAAATGGCAGAGAGGGGACAAATCACCGGTGGTATCTTGGATGGCCCTTTGGCGTTTGATAACGCGATTTCTCCCCATGCCCTTAAGGTCAAACACATCAACTCTCCTGTCCTTGGTCAAGCCGATATTTTGCTGGCCCCAGACTTGGAGTCTGGAAACATGATGGCCAAACAACTCGAATATTTGGGGGGCGCAACGGCATGTGGTATTGTGCTGGGCGCAAAAGTGCCTATTGCACTGACCAACAGGGCGGATAGTGCCCGAACTAGAAGCGCCTCTGCTTTGTTAGCAAAACTTTGTGCTCACTACTACCTAAAAAACCCTCTATAAAAGGGATTTCGCCAATGACCATCCTCTGCATCAACGCAGGCTCATCTAGCCTTAAATTTGCACTTTACATAGCCCATAAGGGGCGATTGGACAGTGCATTGCTATCGGGGCAATTTGAACACTTGGAATTTGGTGCTGGTCGTTCACATAATAGAATAATTACACTTCAATACAACTCGCAAGAGGGCGCAGAGGTAAGGCAAGACTTAGAGGTTCCTCTTAATATCGATCCTTTTGATAAAGCAATTACAGCTCTAAAACAACTGATTGCAGTTTCTAAAGGGGCAGACGGCGTTCACAAGGCTGAATTACAGGCCGTAGCTCATAGGGTGGTCCACGGTGGATCCAGTTATAGTAAAAGTGTGATCGTAGATTCAAAGATCATGGAGGACCTTAGGAAATTAAATTCTTTGGCCCCTTTGCATCAACCCCACAACTTAGCTGGAATTGAAGCGTTCCAAAGAAGTTTTCCTCTAACCCCTCAAGTTGCTTGCTTTGATACGAGTTTTCATGTCACGATGCCTTTGCTGGAAACTACATTTGGCATCCCGAGCGAGCTCACACAGTCTGGGGTCAGAAGGTACGGTTTTCACGGGTTGTCTTATCAGTACATAACAGCTCAATTGGCTCTGCGCAGTGAATTGAGCGGTGGGCGAGCGGTGCTTGCGCACCTTGGAAATGGCGCTAGTTTGTGTGCAACAAAGAGAGGTCAAAGTGTGGCCACAACCATGGGATTTTCTGCTTTAGATGGCTTGATGATGGGTACTCGCTGTGGGGCCCTAGACCCAGGGGTTTTGCTCTATCTTTTGGGGCAGGGCAAGTCTGAAAAAGATATTGAGACCATACTTTACAAACAAAGCGGTCTGCTCGGCGTCTCCGAAGTCAGCGCAGATGTGCGCACCCTTAGACAATCCAATGATCCTAAAGCGCAATTTGCCTTAGAGCTGTTTGAATACCGTGTAATTAAAGAGATGGGTGCTTTGGTTGCGGTACTTGGCGGCGTCGACCTGATATGCTTTACTGGCGGTATTGGGGAGCACGACAGCAAACTGCGAAGCGCGGTTTGCAAAAAATTAGCGTGGCTCGGATTAATTCTTGATGAAGATTTAAACCATTCGGCCTGTGCAAACCAAGCAATGAGCATTCACGCCCATCAAAGTAGCGTCCAGGTCTGGGTCATACCCACAGATGAGGGCCGGGTGGCTGCTCAAGAGGCGCTGACACTGACTTAATTTGCCGTGCGTGGTAAGTGAGGGTGTCAACCTAACTTAACCCTGGCTAGAAGTCACTGGCCCTGATCGCTTTGAGTATATTTTCTGCGGTCGCTGGTGCGACCAAATCTATATGCTTTGTGTCTAAAACCAAGTCCTCTCTTGCAGCGCTAATTGCCTCCTTGAGGGCTTCAAAGACACTAATTGCCAGCATAAAAGGGGGTTCTCCCACAGCTTTGCTAGAAAAAACGTTATCCTCACAATTAGGCTGAGTCCAAAAATCAATGACAAAGTGATCTGGTGTATCTCCAACGGAAGGTATTTTGTAAGTGGAGGGGGCGTGAGTGCTTAAGTGCCCTTGAGCATTCCACACCAATTCCTCATTCGTCAGCCAACCCATTCCTTGAATAAAGCCGCCCTCTATTTGCCCGAGGTCAATAGCGGGATTAATGCTTTTGCCGACGTCTTGCAAAATATCAACTTTTAAAACTCTACTCTCGCCTGTGAGCGTATCAATGGCCACCTCCGTGCACGCGGCCCCGTAAGTGAAATAATAAAAAGGGCGACCGCTGAGCGTGGTTTTGTCATAGTGAATCTTTGGTGTTCTGTAAAACCCATCACTCCAAAGCTGTATTCTATTTGCGTAGGCTAGTTCAACAACCTCTTTAAAAGGTCTTTTGCGTTTGGGAGTAATGATCTCTGAATTCTCAAAGCTCACAGCCCCTGCTCCGCATTGATCAAGACCACATACAAAGGCTGCTAAATTTGTTTTAATTTGTCTGGCTGCGTACTGCGCGGCGCGGCCATTTAAATCAAATCCAGAGGAAGCAGCCGTAGCCGAGGCATTGGGAATTTTGCTGGTATCCGTGGCGGTGACTCTTATTTTGTCTAAAGTTAACCCCAGTTCGCCGGCCACTATTTGCGCCACCTTGGTGTGTAATCCTTGACCCATCTCGGTTCCACCGTGGTTGACTTGGACACTGCCGTCGGTGTAGACATTGACCAATGCACCCGCTTGGTTAAAGAGAGTGGCCGTAAAAGAAATTCCAAATTTAACAGGAGTAATTGAGATACCGCGTTTAATTAGAGGGTTTTTGCTGTTCCATTGTGAGACCTCTTTCCTGCGCTCCTTGTAGTTTGAGGAGCTGGCAAGGGTCTTAAGAAGAGGCTCCAATATATTGTCTTCTACAGTCATATGGTAGTGGGTGACACATCTTTGTCCGTCGAGGTGATGTTTGTAAAGGTTTGTATTTCTAACCTCCAAAGGATCCAAACTAAGTGTTCTAGCTATCTCACCCATGATGTGCTCAATCACGATCATGCCTTGGGGCCCTCCAAATCCTCTAAAAGCAGTATGACTTTGAGTGTGGGTCTTGCATCTAAACGATGCGATGCTGACGTCTTCAAGGAAGTAAGCGTTATCAACATGAAACACAGCCCTATCAGCCACCGGCCCAGATAGATCTGCACTAAAGCCGCAATTAGATGCCATGATTAAATCAAGTCCCTGCAAGAGTCCTTTGCCATCAAACCCGGCTCTGTATTTGTAGCTGAAGGGGTGACGTTTGCCGGTGATTAAAAAATCTTCGTCCCTGTCCAACCGCATCTTAACGGGGCAATTAAATTTATGTGCGGCTAAACTCGCCCAAACTGCAAGATGCCCGCCCTGGGTTTCCTTTCCACCAAAAGCTCCCCCCATGCGCTTACACTCAACCTTGACCGCATTTAACTCTACACCTAGCGCATGTGCTACCCAGTGTTGTGCCTCACCGGGGTGCTGAGTGCTGGAGTAAATGAGCCACTGAGATTGCTCCAGGGGCACTGCGTAGGCGATCTGACCCTCCAAGTAAAAGTGCTCTTGACCCCCAACTCGAAGTTGACCCGAGACAATGTGAGCAGCTTTTTTAATTGCCTTTTCCGAATCCCCGCGTTTAACGTAAACGGGGGGTAATACGAAGCTTTTAGCTCTTATGGCCTGCTCCACGCTAAGGATGTGGGTGAGGGGGGTTATGTCACATTCAACAAGCTTGGCGGCTTTGCGAGCTTTCATAACTGAGTCAGCCACGACAAGGCCAATGACTTGCCCAATATAGTGAACCTGATCGATTGCAAATATAGGCTCATCGTGGGCAAAATTAGAAAACTTTTTATCCCCCCGTATGTCCCTAGAGAGCAAGACTCCCTTAACTCCTGGTATGTCAAGGGCTAATTTAGTATTTATGTTTTTTATCTGTCCATGTGCAACCCTAGACATGATGGGTGCTGCGTAAAGGGTTCCCTTTATTTCCTCAATATCGTCGACATACACTGCAGTGCCACTGACTTGGGCGCAAGCACTTTCATGAAAGTGGGGGTGCCCCATGGCTTGATGAGGTAACTTTTTATTTTCGCAGTTCGTCAAGGAGGGGGCTGATTTACTCATAGGTGGGTCGCTCTAGGTTTAGAGTCGTCCCCAATACTAAGAAAACGAATGTTGTTTGTGTCATTATTTGATAAGTCTATCCAAAAGATTTCTTCTCCTTCGTCCTCATCTTCTTTGGGTTGAACCATTTGAATCGTTTCAACTGCAAAACGGTGAAGTAAGTTCTCAAGCACTAGTTTTCTGTAACCAGCACTCGCCCTCATGTCAGATAAGGGGGCAAACTCTTGTGATAATATTTTTCTGGCTTTTAAAAGGGAGTCTAAATTAAAAGGTTTTCCCTTTAAATAGTTTTCCGTTGCACGGGCCTTGGAGGGGGTCTGGGCAACGCCTCCAGCGCCTATGCTGGCAAAGGAGATTTGGTTATTAGAGATAGATAAATTCACGCAAAGGCTAACTGCAGATATATCGTCATCAAATCGCTTTGTGATTTTGTAGGCCCGCAAAATCTCGTTGCTGTGAGGTTTTGGGACTTTGATCCAACTAATGACCTCGTTTGGTTTCATGAGATTTTGTCGATACCCTGTATAAAAGTCTTCAAGAAGCACCTCCCTGCTCAATATCTTGTTGCTTTGCATTCTTGAGAGCACAAGACTTGCACCAAGGCTTATCAAAAGCGGCATACTGTCCCCCACAGGAGAGCCTGTTGCTATATTTCCAGCCAATGTGGCCGAGTTGCGAATGGGTAAGCCTGCAAAGCGTTCAAAAAAATTGGCCAACGCAGGTCTGTCTTTTAAGAGTCCCTCAAACGCATGGACTAATTTAACGCCAGCCCCAATCGCAATGTGATTTGGATACTCCTCAATGAGTCTAAGTTCGCTAACTTGGGTTAAGTCAATAATATGATTAAACTCTTTAAATTGTTTTGTGATGAGAAGTCCTGCATCGGTGCTCCCAGCAATGAGTTGCGCACCAGGGAAAGAGGACCTGAGGGATAGCAACTCTCGAAGGGTTTGAGGTAGGCTGTATTCAAGGGTTTTGTGTGTGTTTGATTTAGGAAGTTCTTTGAAGTCTTTATTAATGAGGCTTCTGATGTGTTTGAGCGCTTTTATGATGACTGATCTGTCTAAAGAAGCTTGCTTCGTGGGTTCATACTTATCCATGCTTGTGGCCGCATCTATGATGGACCTATAGCCCGTGCACCTGCAGAGGTTTCCAGACAAAGAGGTCTGAGCCAGTCGAGGGGTAATTGGAATTTTCTTGGTAGAGTAATTTTGGTACATTGCAAAAAGACTCATAACGAATCCTGGGGTGCAAAAACCACACTGGGTGGCATGGGCATGCGTCATGGCACTTTGAGCCGGATGAAGTGAGCCGTCTTTGGCAGTGATATCTTCAACACTCCAAACTGCTAGCCCGTTCACAGAGTGGGCCATGCGTATGCAACTATTGACTGCGCTAAAAAGGAGCTCACCCTCAACATGCTCAGCAACTACGACCGTACAAGCGCCGCAGTCCCCTTGGCCACACCCCTCTTTTGTTCCCTTGCTATTCAAGTCCTCTCTGAGTATTTGCAAAAGCGTTCTCGAGGGGGTTATTCCCTCTAAATTAATTTGTTGCCCGTTTCTCCAAAATCGAAGAATTTTGGTGGTGGGATTTTTCAGAGAGTTGCGAGCGGTCATGAGTGGGGTGTGAGAGGATGAAATAACTAAATCCAATTTCCGTACTGGGTTTGTACAAAGTGGGTTATAGGTTAGTTTTAGGCGGGTTATGAGTGTGTTGTGAGTGTGTTGTGAGTGGATAATAAGTGAATAATAAGTGAATAAGGTTGGATCTAGAGCCACATTTTAAATATTTAAATCAAATTATTTACACGCTCAATTTGGTTTTACTTTTAGCCATAATTTCTGCTATTGTGTGGTAAATTTATATCTAACAATTGCTTTAATCCATCTAATTTTTTTCAGGCTGATAATGTTCAAAAAAATGGCTGCACGGTTACTGATGGTATCGATCTTTGCTGGATTAGTTTCCTGCGCCACGCCAACTTTATTGCAAAAGCACACGGTGATGGGATCGGACCAAAAGAGTTATCCCAACTCGGTCCTGACGCTGCAAACTGAGACTGAGAATTCCGTTTTTCATTTGAAGCTCTTTAGTCTTAAGTATGCAGACTGCGAGAGCGGTTACCTGGATTATTTAGAGTTTGACGGAATAATTGACCGACAAGCCGTCAACAGCTTTGAGGCCTCCCTAGTAGAAGCGCAGGGCTGTAAAACCAAAAAAGGAGGCAAACTCTTTCCTTTTGTCTACTTGAACTCCTCTATGGGTGAGTATGTGCATGGTTACGCACTTGGAGAACTTTTTAGAAAATTTAACATTGAAACCATTGTGACCCAGGGGCAGACTTGTATGGGGGCCTGTGCAGCTGCTTTTTTAGGAGGTCGTTTGCGCTCTATCCAAGACAACGGATCATTGGTGTTTGGATCAACTCGTGTACGCGGCGCAGGGATGGTCTGCGACCGTTCCATCGATCAGTCCACACTGCGTGATTATTTTGATAGGATGTTGGGGCCTTCCTCTTCGGATCGCTTTTATTTCTACCTGCTGAGCAACTGTTTGCAACCAAATGGATGGAATTTGAACGCGTCATCGGCACCGCTTTGGAACGTCACCAACGAATAAAAACGGGCATAGGGTTCAAGGAATAGCCCTCGGTTTTGGTTTTTTTGGGGGGTGGGGTAGTCGGGCTAATTAAAAAACCCTAATTTGCAAAGATTAACATTAAATGTAAAATGGGTAAGTGTTAATTTTTTCAACTCTACATATTCTTTCAATCATGAACTTCAATCTTCCTACCGCCTTTAAAACGAACCGCCGTGTATTTATGCTTCAGTCCGCTTTGACCACTGCAGCAGTCGTTGCAGCCGCCAGCGCCCAAGCCCAAGCCATGCTCTCAGAAACTGATGCTCAAGCGACCGGCTTGGGATACCGCGCAGATTCCACCAAAGTCGACAATGCGAAGTTCCCTAAACACGCGGCCGAGCAGCACTGCGGCAATTGCGCACTGTTCCAAGGAGCGGCAGGCGCGGCTTCAGGTGGATGTGCAATTTTCGCAGGTAAACAAGTGTCATCCAAAGGCTGGTGCTCTGCTTACAACAAAAAGAGCTCTTAATTAGAAGCCTGATTTTCTCCTAGCTTACGAATTAAATTAAAGCACTTCACTCTAGGCACGGTTCGCTGTGTTTTATTTGTTTAGAGTCCTGTGACTTTTGCGAGTAGCCTCCGTCTTTGCTGCACCATCATTATCCAGCAAGGTGGAGGCTTTTTTTATCCCAAAAAGTCTTAACCTGAACTGCTTTGCCAATTCTTAGGTGCATTGAATTTTAAACCTGAGCGCTGCCTGGCTCCCGTACATGGCTGGCTTGGTGAAGGGACCTATTATTTGACCTGAGTTTTTAATGATGACTCTTTGAGAAGCTAAATTATCCAAATCGGTGACTAAATAAACAAAGGGTAAGGACTTGGTTTTGGCTATTTCTATCATTGCTTTTAGGCCAAAACTTGCGAACCCCTTTCCCTGCATCCAAGGCGGTACTGTGTACCCAATATGTCCCATGAGGTGGTAGGGGAGATCGGTTGTCCCAGTTTGCCACCTTAGGGACAGCGTTCCGCAGAATTGATCGCTCTGATTGTCCCAGATCCATCTGCGTACACTGGGAATTGCGTAAGCCACTGTTTGGTCTGGGAGCAGATACGGCGAAGCTTTAGCGTCCAAATCATCGAAAAGCTCTAAAAACTCATCTCGATCCTGATTAATTTCCGCGGCCCTTTTCTCCGCTTTGTCTGCACCAATTTCCCCAATAGTCTCGCTCCAACCCCGTCTGAGTGCTTGCAAGTAGCTGTCAATGTGAGAGTGGGTCGGTTTGATTACTTTCACTTTTGGATGATAGATTTTTTGAGGGATTGAGCTGCAGCGATTTAAGAATTTTTTAGCTCAGTGGGGTGGGAATCTGCAGCCCCTCATAAGCAACTATTTTCTCTAGCGCCTGCTCAAATAAAATTCTAGCCGAGCCTGAAACACTGCTCAAGTAGGAGTGCATATCTGCATCCTCTGAGCTGTTGCTGAGACACTCGTGGCTGTACTTCTCAAAGCTTGCAAGTTGCCCTAATATCTCGCAAACATGGTGTGGACACTCACAAAACACGCTAGTCGACAGGGCTGATAATTGGTCTAGTGTTTCTTTTGAGTATTTTCTGGGTGTGATCAAAGACAGCGTGTCCAGATTAACTGGGTAATTGGTTTCATCGTTGTTTTTCCTGGACTCGATGACCAAAAAAGATTGCACCAACTGGGCTAAATCAGAATCCGTGACGGGTTCGCGTTTAACCATAAAACCTTTGCTTTTAAGTGCCTCTACACAAGAGCTAGGCGCGTATTGATAAAGTACTAAAAGTTGATGTCGGCTGTATTTATGAGCTAAAGAGATGAGCTCAGCTACGCTTTGTTCGTGAATTTGGTCTTGATTTATGATGATGAGCCCGCTTTGCTTCTCCTCTTTGGATCTCAAGGCGTCTACCCCCAAGAGGGCAGAGGCTATGTCCATGTAGACATGGATCATCCTGAGGCTTGCAATTTGCAAGTTTTTTGTGAACTTTGGGCTCTCCAGTCTTCGGGCCAGACCTAAGCCGATGACAACTACTGGCAGTGTGGGCGAGTCTGCCTTCAGATTCGGGTTTTCTTTAAGGGTTTGGCTGTCCTCTTGAGCGTTCAAGGGTTGATCGTGCGGGGGCAAAACGCCGGCCATATCTGCTTTGGCAGTGTGACACCTAGCAAGGAGATCCTCTAGCTCCGTGTTTTGTAAGTGCGCTACGTTGCTAATTGACTGTCCCAGAGAAGTTAAACGTTTAAAAAGTTGGGCCCTGTCAATATCGGATTGACGATACATTCTGTGACGCCCTTTTGTTTTTTGGGGTACCAATGCTTTGTAACGGATTTCCCAATCTCGCAGAGTCGTCACCGGTATGGAGGTTAACTCAGATACTGCCCCGATCTTAAATAATAAGTCCTCCAAGGAACGCGTGGATTGACTGTTATTGGCCATAAAAAATAATTTGAGTAGAATAAATATAGATTATAGAGGGTAAAACATAAATTTCTGTGTGTATTTTGTACTAAATATAGAATTTATTGAGTAGATAATCAGAGTTATTGATTAAAATCAACAAATAAATTGTTTGTTAATTAACCTCTACAGAGAAAAATATATGATTTCAAAGCGGGCAATTACTGGACTTGACGTTACTGTGTTAGTGGCTTGTGGTTCGAAAAACAAGATGGTAACCACCCAAGCCTTGTCTGAGACGACGGGCTTGTCTGTGTCTAATTTAGAACAAATTCTCAAGCAACTCAAAGATCACAAAATCGTTAAATCCACCAAAGGGCCTGGGGGAGGGTACCAAATCGCAGCAAAATTAGAAGAGTTGACTGTGCTTGATTTGGTGCGAATTTTTGATAAATCAGGCTCACAGTCACGCTTAGAAGTTCCACGCAGTCAGCCTCTAGAGTCTGAAAGAATTGAGTTAAATAGTGGTTTGTCTGGGATGTCTGACGTCCAACCAGAAATTGATTTCAATCCGATCGAGACCTCCTTCATCGAACTTATTGAAAAGTTTCTTGGCGAACAAAAACTCATTGACCTTATTACACTCTTGCCCCAGTGGAGCGATAGCGCTCAAAGCACGGCTCCTGTTGGACGTTTTAAACTCAAAGAGCCGCCTCCTCGGATAATTCCCCGCAGTCCAAATTCAGTGTTTCAACTATCCGCCTTTATGGGAAGCCCTTCTTTTAGTTAAGCTTTTAACAAAGCTTTTAGTCCCGTTATTAGTCACTTGACCCGCCAACTCACAAGTAAGGGATTGGGCCTTAACTTGAGTTGCATTTCCAGTTACTTGGACAGCCGATCTATTCCCTTTCAAAGTTTCTCCAAAATACCCACTTAAATGACGCCTAGATGGACTGTAAAAGCTTTTGGGAACAGCTTTTGATGTCCATTTTTTCTAAGGTACGCCGTCAAAAGCGTTAAAAAGGTCTTTTATCACCAAAGGATCTGTAAGATAATAAAAGTCCCATACGGTGAAGTACTTGCTTTCAACGCAATCAAGGGTTTGTCCTTGAATCAGCCCAGTTGGTGAGGGCTCTTTTTCCAAGTTAAAAATAAACACCAAAATCAAACAAGTCACTAGATAACGTAACTTACGGCTCAAACGCTCCTGAAGCATTCAACGTGATCATTGAAATTCCAATGAACGCTGACCCAGTTAAATACGAAGTTGATAAAGAAACAGGGGCTATTTTTGTAGACCGCTTCATGAGCACTGCCATGCACTACCCCACTAATTACGGGTATGTGCCCCGTACCATTAGCGGCGACGGGGATCCGGTGGACTTTCTCGTCATCACCCCTGTCCCATTATTCCCAGGCGCAGTCGTAACTTGTCGCCCTATTGGAATTTTAAAGATGTTGGACGAGGCGGGTGAAGACGGTAAGGTGCTTGCTGTTCCCACAGATAAAATTCTCCCTATCTACTCGCATTGGCAAAAACCGGAGGATCTTAATCCTTTGAGACTCAAAACCATCTCCCACTTCTTTGAACACTATAAAGATCTTGAAGCGGGCAAGTGGGTCAAAATTATTGGCTGGGAGGGTCCTGAGGCTGCAAAGACAGAAATCATGGCTGGAATTCAGGCCTACAAAGACAAACTACAAAAGTAACTAAACGAGAGCCAAAACCTCATTTAAGCACTGCCCCCTTGAGTGGGGTTCGCCTCTCCAAGTCTTCCATGTAGTTTTCAATGCCTTGTTCCTCTCGGTCGAGAAAATTTTGAACCGCAGATGAAAAAGAGGGGTGAACTAAGTAATGAGCACTACTCGTTTTAACGGGCATCAGGGCTCTTGCCATTTTATGTTCGCCTTGTGCCCCTCCCTCAAATCGTGTGATACTGTTGTTGATACACCATTCAATAGGCGCGTAGTAACAGGCCTCAAAGTGCAGACAATCCACTCTCTCTAATGCCCCCCAGTAGCGGCCATAGGCGACTCTGTTGTTTGAATCAGTTTCAAGCACGCCCTGGGCTGAGGTTGGCTGATCGGAGACCGCAACCAGGCTACACGCTATTCTTGATTGATCTTTTGTTGCAATAAAGAGCACCCAGTTGTGAGCCATCGTAAGTTTCATGCTCTCAAAAAACTCCCGACTTAGGTAGGGTGCGTTACCGTGCTCGTAGTAAGTCTGCTCGTAACAGGAGTAAAAGAAAGCCCAGTCCTCATCTGTAATGTGGACCCCCTCTTTGGAAATAAAAGTAACGCCCGCTTTTGCAACCCGGGCTCTTTCTTGTTTTATTTTTTTTCTTTTTTCTTGGTTAAGACTGCTCAAAAAATCATTGAAATCTAAGAATCCTGTGTTCTGCCAGTGAAACTGAACAGTGTGGCGGAGCATGTACTTGTTCTTGGCGCAGACATTTAAGTCATCATCAGAGCCAAATAAAAGATGTAGTGATGAGAGATTTTGCTCCTTGACCCAAGCTTTAATGGCTTTTGTGAGTAGCTCTTTTGAGCTCTCATCAATGGCCATTAACCTTGTCCCTGGCACGGGCGTAAAGGGAACCGCAACAAGTGCTTTGGGATAGTAGGGTAGTCCGTGTTGCTCGTAAGCGCTTGCCCATGCCCAGTCAAATACAAACTCACCATAGGAGTGTGCCTTTAGATACATTGGGCAAGCCGCAACCAAATCCTTACCGCGGTGTATGGTGAAGAACCGGGCACTCCATCCCGTTTGCTCGGTTGCACTCAGGCTGTGCTCCATGGCATACAAGTACTCATGCTTCATGAAGGGGGTTGGGTTTGTTTGCGCGCTTAGGAGCTGATTCCATTCAACAGCGTCGATCAGCGCGGTGCTACTGTGCACTTGGATGTCATAATCATGATTTTGAGTGGATTTGGGGGACATGTTTGTTTGTTTTCACTTCATTGTGTGGTCATCAAGCGCATTTTCTTGTTTTGTATTATGCTGAAGCAAAATTGTATTTGTAAGTTTTATTTTTTATGTTGAAATTATGACCTCTGTCTTGCAAAAAATTTGTGTTGCTCAACTTAACTATGTTGTGGGCGATATATACGGTAACGCAAAAAAAATCATCGATGCTGCTAAAACCGCACACTCCAATGGGGCCAATTTAGTTCTCACGCCCGAACTCTCGCTGTGTGGCTACGCTTGTGAGGATTTGTTCTTAAGACCCTCTTT
>Ga0164296_1003090_pt1 | contig 15962 bp, 15 predicted proteins | sample GEODES057metaG_FD_113533 | JGI IMG/M metagenome (GOLD analysis project Ga0164296, IMG submission 113533) | Dystrophic lake water microbial communities from Trout Bog Lake, Wisconsin, USA - GEODES057 metaG | ecosystem: Environmental > Aquatic > Freshwater > Lake | place: USA: Trout Bog Lake... | reverse complement strand
CGTCTCGCGCCGTCGGGAGAACGCTGCCACGCGCATCGTGTTCACGATGAGGAGCACCGTGACCACGAGCATGACCATCGCGATGGTCAAGGCAATGGCCTGCAGGCCGCCGAGGAGCTTGAAGAACTTGTCCAGGATCTGCTGCTCGTCGTTGACCTGCTCAACCCCTGGACGTCCGGCGAATGCCGAGGCCACAACGTTGTACTTACTGGGGTCGGACAGTTTCACCCGGAAGGACTCCGGCAGCGCATCGGCGGTCACGTTCTGAGCAATGGGAGAGTTCTTGAACTGCTCCTGGAAGTGCTGATACGCCTGAGCCTGAGATTCGTAATAGACCTGCTGCACCAAGGGGCGCATGGCATTCAGATCGGCCTGGATCTGTGTTCGCTGTGCATTGGTCACCGCACCACCGGCGCACGACGGGGTGTCCGAAGTCGGTCCGCACAAGAACAGCGAGACCTGGACCTTGTCGTACCAGTAATCCTTCATGGCCGATACCTGCGCACGCACCAGCAGCGATGCGCCGAACAGCCCCAGCGACACCGCGACGGTGATGATCACCGCGATGGTCATCGTCAGGTTGCGTCGAAGTCCGGTGGCCACTTCGCTGGTGACGAACGTTGCTCTCATCGAGCGTATCCGTAGACACCGCGGGACTGATCGCGCACCAGCAGGCCGCCTTCGAGTTCGATGACGCGTCGGCGCATCTGGTCAACGATTGCCTGATCGTGGGTGCTCATCACCACGGTGGTGCCCAGTCGGTTGATCCGGTCCAGGAGTTTCATGATGCCGACAGAGGTGCCAGGATCCAGGTTGCCGGTTGGCTCATCGGCAATCAGCAGCATGGGGCGATTGACGAACGCCCGCGCGATGGCCACGCGTTGCTGTTCACCACCGGACAGCTCATCGGGCCGTCGGCTTTCCTTGCCTTCCAGTCCGACCACTTCCAGGACCTCAGGGACGACCTTCTTGATCTGCGAATGCGGTTTGCCGATCACTTCCAGGGCGAAGGCGACGTTCTCGGCCACTGTCTTGTTGGGCAGCAGGCGGAAGTCTTGGAAGACGGTGCCGATCTGGCGGCGAAAGTGCGGGATCTTCCAGTTGGACAGGTGACCCAAGTCCTTGCCGGCGACCCAGACCTTGCCCTTGGTCGGGCGCTCCTCGCGCAGTACCAATCGCAAGAATGTGCTCTTGCCCGAGCCGGACGGTCCCACGAGGAACACGAACTCGCCCTTCTCAATTTCCAGGGATACCTCGTCCAGCGCCGGCCGTTGCTGACTGGGGTAGAGCTTGGTGACGCGGTCGAAGAGGATCACTTCGGCAGTCTAAGCCGACAGCGGCTGTGGACTAGCTGCGCGACCCGCTTTGGAGTCGCCAACGAATACCGGACTCGATGAATTCATCGATCTCCCCGTCCAGGACTGCGGTGGTGTTGCCGGTCTCGAACTCCGTTCGCAGATCCTTGACCATTTGGTACGGATGGAGCACATATGACCGCATCTGATTGCCCCATGAGCCGGAGTTGTCACCCTTGAGCGCATCCAACGTGGCCTGCTCCTCCTGACGGCGCCGCTCCAGCAACTTGGCCTGCAGCACCACCATGGCCGTGGCACGGTTTTGGAGTTGGGAGCGTTCGTTCTGGCAGGACACCACGATCCCTGACGGAATATGCGTGATGCGGACGGCGGAGTCGGTGGTATTGACGCCCTGACCTCCAGGACCGGATGAGCGGTAGACGTCAATGCGCAGGTCATCTTCGGGGATATCCACGCTCTCGGTCTGCGCAATAACCGGGATCACCTCCACGCCGGCGAACGACGTCTGTCGACGGCCCTGGTTGTCAAAGGGCGAGATGCGTACCAGTCGGTGCGTGCCCTGTTCCACCGACAACGTTCCATAGGCGTAGGGCGCGTGGACGGCAAAGGTGGCGGACTTGATACCTGCCTCTTCTGCGTAGCTGGTTTCGTACACCTCCATCGGCCAGTTGTGCCGTTCGCAGTACCGGGAGTACATGCGCAACAGCATCTCGGCCCAGTCTGCGGCGTCGACCCCGCCGGCCTCGCTGCGAATGGTGACCAGCGCCTCACGCGCGTCGTACTCACCGGACAGCAATGTGCGAACTTCCAGTTCCGCGATCGACTTGGCGAGGTCATCGGCCTCTTTGAGCGCCTCGGCCATGGCCGCATCGTCCTGCTCGGATTCGGCAAGTTCGATCAGCACGGGCAGATCGTTCAGGCGCGAGCGCAGGCCATCGGCCCGGCGAATCTCGCCCTGCACGAAGGACAGTTGGCTGGTCACCGACTGCGCGCGCACCTGGTCATCCCACAGGTCCGGTGCCGAGGCTTGGGCCTCCAGGTCGGCGGCCTTGGCACGCAACGCCGGAAGGTCCAGGACCGCTTCGATGCTTCCCAGCGTGGTTTCCATCGCGGAAATCTGCTCGGACAACTCTATGGACACAGCGCACAGACTATGCGGTGCGAATCGGTGGTCAATCCCCCGGTTGCATCCGCGATGGCGATGAATCCGCCCCGGCAATGAACCTGCGCCACGCGGTGGCGACTTCGTGCGGATGCTCCATCTGCGCCACATGCCCAGAATCAGCAAGCAGCAGCACTTCGGCATTCGGGAAGTACTTGGTGATCTTGTGCGCGGCGCTGGAGTCGATCAACTCGTCCTTGCGGCCATAAATCGCCAACGTTGGGGCAGTGACATCCTGGGCCAGTTTCCACGGACGCTGCGCCGAGCGGTCAATGAACGTGCGCATGAGTCCGCGCAGAGCGCTGAGGAATGTGTCGACGGCATATGGCAGATCAGCGCGCGCCTCGGCATCGGCCAGGGCCTCGTGATAGCGCTGCGTTGGCACGCGACTGGGGTCGGCGTAGCACAGGTCCATGGAGCCCTGCACCCGCTGAGCCGGTGTTTGCTGCTGTAGGAATTTGCGCGTGAGCTTCTCCCCGATGCCGGGGATTGCGACCACCGGCAGGTGAATATTGCCCTTGCCGACGGACAACGTGGGCAGCGCCGGGGAGACCAAGGTCAGCGACCGCACCAGGTCCGGACGACGAGCAGCCAGTTGCACCGCAATCGCGCCGCCGAGGGAATTGCCGAACACGTGTGCCGGACCGCGATCGAGCCACTCGATGAACTCGGCAACCGAGCGGGCATGCCCCGCCGGAGTCATGTCGCCGTCACGCGGCGGCGGTGACCAGCCGAATCCGCCCAAGTCCACGGCGAATCCATCGACATCGCCTTGCAACGTGCCCATGAGATCGGTGAAGTTCAACGACGAACCACCCAGGCCGTGAATGAAGATCGCCAGCGGCAGATCGGCAGTGCGGGGCTGGGCATGGCGCACGGACAGGGTTCGCTCAGGCAGCCAGACCTCCGAACGCGGCCACGGCGGGCACAGCACGGTGTCGACCTGAGCACTCATGTACCCATTTTACCGTGTTCGGGACGAACTTGTTACCGCTCGGTAAGGTCGCGATATGACCCACGAAACCAGCCGGTCGGCGCGCATGCCCAAGGAGCAGCGTCGGGAGCAAGTGCTGGCTGCCGCGCGCGAGGTGTTCGTGGCAGAAGGCTTCCACGCAGCGTCGATGGACACCATCGCCGAGCGGGCGGGGGTGACCAAGCCAGTGCTGTATCAGCACTTTCCCGGCAAATTGGACCTGTATCTGGCGCTGCTGGACACTGCCATCGATGAGCTGGTCACCGGGATCGGCCAGGCGATGCGCTCCACGACGGATAACAATGCTCGGGTCCGTGCCACATTGAACGCGTATTTCGGATTCGTCGACGCGTCCGACGGGGCATTTCGGCTGTTCTTCGAACGTGATCTGCGCAGCGATACCCAGGTCAATGCACGGGTCGAGCGGGCAGAGCGGGCCATTGCCGTCCAGATCGCCGAGATCATCAGCGCTGATACCGGCCTGAATGAACAGGATGCATTCCTGCTGGGCGCTGGCCTGCAGGGCCTGATGGAATCCTGTGCACGCCACTGGGTGCAGCAGGTACCGAGCATGGACAGGGCCCACGCGGTCGAGCTCGCCGCCCAACTTGCCTGGCGCGGTATTCGCGCGTTCCCCAAGACCCACCCACCAGTGGTGCAGGACGACGACCACTGACACCATGGGGGACCAAGGCAGGACAGATCGTGATGAGAGGAATCACCGTGGAGATCAAGATCGGCGTCGAGAACACCCCGCGCGAGGTCGTGGTGGAAAGCGAATTGTCCCCAGCCGAAATCACGGCAGCAGTTGAATCCGCGCTTTCGGGTGGCTCTGTATTGTCCTTGACCGACGACCGTGGCCGCACCGTGATGGTTCCGGCAAAGAAGATTGCCTACATCGAGATCGGTGCACCCACTGCACGGCGAGTGGGATTCGGTTCTTAGTTCGATCGAGGCCGGTCAGCACGTGTGCGTGAAGCGGCAGTAATCCACCCCTAGGCGGCAAGGCCCAATGCCGTCATCCGCTTGGTGTGGCTTTCCGTCAGTCGAGCCAGCATGCGGCCGATTTCCGCAAGGTCTGCCCCGGGCCGCTCGACTCCGCCGACCAGCAATGAGGACAAGCCGTCATGTTCGGCGGCCACTCGCTGCGCCTGGCTCAAGGCCTCCCCCACCAGTCTTCTGCCCCACAGCGCCAGCCGACCACCGATTTTGGGATCAGCAATGATCGCGGCCCGGACCCGGTCCACCACGAACTCCGCGTAGCCCATGTCCAGGCAGACCTGCTCCACCAGGGCCCGCGTTTGCGGGTCGACATAGGCCGCAATCTCGACATAGAAGTCAGTGGCGATCCCGTCACCGACGTAGGCCTTGACCAGCCCCTCGAGCCAGTCACTGGGAGCTGTGTGGGCGTGGAACTCGGCCAGTGACGCCTGGAACGGGGCCATGACCACGAATGGATCGCCACCCAGTTGCTCGATGCGCTCAGCCAAGGCCAGGAAATGGCGGTATTCGGCATCAGCCATGCGGGCCAAGGCAGCCTGATCGGCCAGGTCCGGGGCCAGGGCAGCATCGGCAGCCGTTCGCTGGAACGCCATGAGTTCGCCGATGGCCAAAACGCCCACGAGTTCGATGACCGCCGCCTGGTACCGCTGGTCATCGCCCAGCACGGTCATGGCAGGCCTGGACGGGTCGTGAGCAGGGTTCGACATAGTGCGTCCAGGGTATCGGGGTCACGCAGGTAGAGTGATGGGCAATTACGAGGAGCATTTTGACTACAGACAGCGTTTCCGCCGTCGACCCCACGACTGCACCGACATTTGCAGAGCTGGGCACCGACCCCTTGATTTCCGCCGCACTTGCCGCCGATGGCATCGTGACGGCCTTCCCGATCCAGGCTGCCTGCATTGGACTTGCCCTGGAGGGCAAGGACCTGATTGGCCAGGCCAAGACCGGCACCGGCAAGACCCTTGGCTTTGGCATCCCGCTCCTGCAGCGCGTCACGATGATCAACGACGGACGCCCGCAAGGCCTGGTCATCTGCCCAACGCGCGAACTGGGCCTGCAAGTTGCCACCGACCTGGAGCGAGCCGGTCGCGAAAAAGGTGTTCGCGTGCTGGCGGTGTACGGAGGGCGCGCGTATGAACCGCAGATTGACGCCCTGAAGAAGGGCATCGATGTGGTCGTGGGCACTCCGGGCCGGATCATCGACCTGGCCCAACGCCGAGATCTGGATCTGTCGCAGGTGAAGGTTCTGGTCTTGGATGAGGCCGACGAGATGCTGGACATGGGATTCCTCCCCGACGTTGAGCGCATCGTTTCCCAGGTGCCGGCTGTCCGCCAGACCATGCTGTTCTCTGCCACCATGCCGGGCACGATCTTGAACCTGGCACGGCGCTACATGAGCCAGCCCACGCACATTCGAGCCGGCGAAATCGGTGATGACAATGCCACCGTCGATGCCATCGAACAGCACGTGTGGCGTGCGCACCCGTTGGACAAGATCGAACTGGTTGCCCGCATCCTGCAGGCCAATGGCCGAGAACTGGTGATGATCTTCACGCGGACCAAGCGCAAGGCTCAGAAGATCTGCGACGAGCTCACAGAGCGCGGATTCGCGGTCGGCACCGTGCATGGCGATCTTGGACAGGGCGCACGTGAGCAAGCCCTTCGCGCATTCCGCAACGGCAAGGTCGATGTCCTGGTGTGCACCGACGTGGCCGCCCGAGGCATTGACGTCGATAACGTCACCCACGTCATCAATTACGAATGCCCCGATGACGAAAAGACGTACTTGCATCGCATCGGTCGCACCGGGCGCGCCGGAGCCACCGGCACCGCAGTCACCTTGGTCGACTGGGAGGACATCGCCCGCTGGCAGATGATTGATCGGGCGCTGAAGCTGCCGTTCAAGGATCCGATCGAGACGTACTCCTCCAGTGACCACGTGTACACCGGCTTGAACATCCCGGCCGGGACCACCGGGAAGTTGCCCAAGTCCCAGCGTTCTCGGGAGGGCTTGAGCGCTGAGGCGGTTGAGGATCTTGGCGAAACCGGCAAGAAGCCCAATCGCGCTGGCAGTGGCGACAAGCCGCGACGCGACGATCAAGCACGTGGCAGCGATCGAACGCGTGCCGGCGGGCGATCGGCAGGCACCAAGTCCTCGGCCCAAAAGTCATCTGGGAATAAGTCGTCCGGGCGCACGTCATCGCAGAACACGTCATCGCAGAGCACGGCCACCGAGCAACGGTCCAGTGGCCGGACGTCGGATGATGCCCGTCAGGCGCAGTCGGGGGCGGCCGCCGATGGGTCCGCACGACCACCGCGCCAGCGTCGACGGACCAAGCGAACCAGCGACTCCGATCGCCCCTGACCGTTCCAGCACCGCCGAGTCATTGCCCGCCGAGTCATTGCCCGCCTAGTCGACGACCGCCTGCCATCGCGGATGCATGGGTCCGACTTCTTGACCGGCCGGGCACATGGACCAGTAGTCGCACCATTGGCACAGTTTCGACGGCGTGGCGGCAAACGTCAGGTCCAGGGGTGCTCCGCTCTCAAGGTCGCGTTGGGCTGCGGTGAATTCGGCGGCCAGTGACTCAGCTCGCTGAATCTGTCGGGCAAGGGCCTGATCGCTGTGCCGCCAGTGGGCAAGGCTTGCGCTGGGAATGTGATGCAGGGATACCTGCGTGCACGGCTGCTTGAACATCGACTGCACACTTGCCGCGTACAGGGCCAACGCCATCGAGCCACGTGCGTCATCCTCAGCAGGGGGCTGTCGACCGGTCTTGTAGTCAATGACCTGCAAGCCCTCAGCGGTCTGGTCCAATCGGTCTACCCGCCCGGAGATGATGATCTGATCGGTGCGCATGGTCACTGTCCGCTCACGCGAATGCACATCCACGTCGGTGTCCACCGTCTGGCAATACGACCGAGTCTGGGCCGCGGTCCGATCACGGATCGCCTGGCTTTGCTCGGCGTCGGCGAATCCACCGTCCTGCCAGTGGTATTTCACCAAGGCAGCGGCATCATCAGGCGTGGATTCCCGCGGTGAGGCAAACCAGTCGCGCAAGGCGTTATGCACGGCATTGCCCATGGAGAAGTGGGCCCAAGATCCGGGCACGCGCACACGCTGGATGTACTGGAAGTAGAACTTTCGGGGGCAGTCCTGCCACGTGCCGAGCTTGCTGGGAGAGACCTTGATCAGCGCCACGGCTTCAGGGTAACGCGCACTTACTCGGTGATGCCGTTCTCGCGCAGATAGTCCAACAGGCCAGGGGTTGTCTGGAGTTGGGCGATCTCGTCCAGTGCGAAGAAACCAGCATCAGTGGCATCATCCCCCGAGGCCAGCCGAACCTGCCCGACTGTGTGCATCAAGAACTCACGAATGGAAAAACGGCCGCCGCCTAGGGCCGGACGGTACGCGGTGGACAATTCTCGATCGATCGACACGTGTACCGCGGTCTCTTCCATCACTTCACGGATGATCGCATCACGAGCATCTTCCCCCGGCTCCACGCGACCACCGGGAAATGCCCATGTCCCTCGCGCAGGCTCATGCGCACGACGAACCAGGAGGAGACGACCAGCCTCATCGAAAATCACCGCGCCCACAGCCTGGATGTCATCAGGCAAGGGAGTGGGCTGATCCCCCGGCATCACGCTCATGACCGAAGCTTGTATTCCTCAAGCAGTCGACGCGCGATGATCATGCGCTGGATGTCCGCGGTTCCCTCACCGATCAGCAGCATGGGGGCCTCGCGGTACAGGCGCTCGATCTCGTACTCCTTGGAGTAGCCATAGCCGCCATGGATGCGGAATGAATCCTCGACCACTTCCTTGCAGTACTCACTGGCCAAGTACTTGGCCATGCCGGCCTCCATGTCGTTTCGCTCGCCGGAGTCCTTCTTCCGTGCCGACATGACCATCATCTGATGCGCTGCCTCCACCTTCACTGCCATGTCAGCCAGTCGGAATGCCACGGCTTGATGCTCGGCGATCTGCTTACCGAAGGTCACGCGCTGCTGGGAGTAGTCCACCCCGAGCTCGAATGCACGGATGGCGATGCCGCACGCTCGGGCGGCGACGTTCACCCGACCGACCTCAACGCCATCCATCATCTGGTAGAAGCCCTTGCCGGGCACGCCGCCCAGCAGGTCGTCATCGCTGAGCTGAAGGTTGTCCATCACCAGCTCGGTGGTGTCCACACCCTTGTACCCCATCTTCTCGATCTTGCCCGGGATGGTCAGGCCGGGCCGCACCTGGCCAAAGCCCGGTTCCTTCTCGATCAAGAACGTACTCATCTTCTTGTAGACCGACGCCTCGGCAGGCGCATCGCCATCGGTGCGGACCAGGACGGCGACCAGGGTGGAGGATCCGCCGTTGGTCAGCCACATCTTCTGACCGTTGAGTTTCCATCCGTCGCCATCGCGAACACCCTTGCTGGTAATCGCCGACACGTCAGAGCCGCAGCCCGGCTCGGACATCGAGAACGCCCCACGAACCTCACCGGTGGACATGCGGGGCAGGTACTTATCCTTTTGCTCTTGCGTGCCATGCTGCATCAGCATGTACGCGACGATGAAGTGGGTGTTGATTACGCCGCTGACCGGCATCCAGCCGCGAGCGATTTCCTCTACCACCAGCGCGTATGTCAGTAGTGACTCGCCCAGGCCGCCGTACTCCTCGGGAATCATCAGGCCGAACACGCCGAGGTCCTTCAGCCCTTCCACGATCTTGGTGGGGTATTCGTCAGCATGCTCCAGTTCGTTGGCAACCGGGATGATCTCGTTGTTCACGAAGTCGCGAACGGCGGCAAGGATCTCCACTTGCACGTCGGTCAGTCCCTCGGTTTGCGCAAGACGAGCCATGGTGACTTCCTGTTCTGAGTCGGTGCTTCCGGGTATGCGATAACGGCGAGGGTGCTACGCCTCGGGTGGGGTGAACGTGGAGGTGCGAGCCATACCTGCGGCACGACCCTTTGCCGAGATGACCAGTGCCATCTTGCGACTGGCCTCGTCGATCATTTCGTCGCCAAGCATCACTGCACCGCGGGCACCGCCAGCTGCGGAGGTGTAGTAATCGTAGGCGTCCAGGATCAACTCCGCATGGTCGTAGTCCTCCTGACGCGGGGAGAACACCTCATTGGCTGCGGCCACCTGATCAGGGTGCAGGACCCACTTGCCGTCAAAGCCAAGCGCGGCACTGCGGCCAGCCACGCGCTTGTAGCCCTCAAGGTCCTTGATCGCCAGATACGGACCGTCAATGGCGAGCTTGTCGTGTGCACGGGCAGCCATCAGGATCTGCATCAGGATGTAGTGGTACGCATCGCCCACGTCGTACCCTGGCGGCTGCTCGCCGACGATCAACGACTTCATGTTGATCGAAGCCATGAAGTCCGCCGGACCGAAGATGATGGTTTCCACGCGGGGGCTGGCTGCAGCGATGGCGTTGACGTTGATCAGGCCCATCGCATTTTCGATTTGCGCCTCGATGCCCAAGCGTCCGACCTCAAGGCCATTGGACTTCTCCAACTGGGTCAACAGCAGATCCAATGCCACGATCTGCTCGGGGGTTTGCACCTTGGGCAGCATGATGCAGTCCAGGTTCGCCCCGGCTCCTTCAACGACCTCGATCACGTCCGCATAGGTCCATTTGGTGGTCCAGTCATTGACGCGCACGGTGCGCACCTTGCCGTCGTACCCACCCTCGTTCAGTGCAGCGACGATGTTCTTTCGGGCATCGGGCTTGGCCAGGGGAGCCACGGCGTCCTCGATGTCCATGAAGATCTGGTCGGCGGGTAGCCCACGCGCCTTGTCCAGCATCTTGGGATTCGATCCGGGCACTGCCAGGTTCGAACGACGTGAACGCATGGTTCCTCCTCAACGACGGTGACCCAAGAATAGTAGGAAGTCCAAGTATCGCGACAGGGATTCTCGGAGAACGTGATGCACCCCACCCTGGCGCCGGCGCCGGCGCCGGCGCAGGTGCCGGGCAGAAGCTATGCCACGGTGATGGTGGCCGGTCCTCGTGACGGGTGCACGTTTGCCAGGATCGACCAGGGCATCCGAAATGCCCGACCAGGGGACATCGGCCAGGCAAGTTTTTGCCGGGAGAGGCAGATGCCGCCTTGTTCCACCGTGATCGTTGGGGTGCGCAGCACTGTTGACCCCCAGCCCAGCAGGCGCGACCGCGCCGGCGCCGGACCACTGGGATCGATACGCCCGGGACTGACCCACCGCAGCGCACCAGCTGCCTGCAGCTCAACCGGCGCAGTCGCCCAGGACTGGTGGTGCAGGAAGTCGGCCACCTGGGCTGCCACATGCACCCCATCCAGGGCTGCCACGTCCGCGGTATCCACCGGATGCACCACGTTGCCGATCGCGAACACTCCGGCGGAACTGGTGCGCAGGCCGGCGTCCACGATGATGCCCGAGGATGCGGGATCTACCGCCACCTCATGCGCGCGGGCAAGCTCATTGTCGGCGATCCAATCCCCGGTGAAGACCACGGTGTCGCACGGCACCAGAGCAGACTTTCCGGAGTCCAGATGCGTGATGCGCACTGCCTGCACCCGGTCCTTGCCGATGATCTGCACCACCTGCGTGCGCGTGGCAACACGAACCCCGAGCAGGAGTCGACCGGGCAACGTCATTGCGGCGTAGGACTCCGCTCGTGCGTATTGGGTGGTCATCAATGCCACGTGGCATCGATGGTGGCGCAAGGTCATCACCGCAGACCAGCTCACCAGCTCGGCGCCGACGATGACTGCACGTGACCCCGGGTGCTGTCCCCAGATCGCGGTGGCATTTTGGAGTTGACCGGTGGTGTACACCCCGGATGGGCGGTCACCGGCGACCATGCGGGCCGTCCGCGGCCGCTCACGGGCACCGGTGGCAATGATCACCGCGCGCGCGTGGACGCGGTAGACCCCACTGGGGGACGTCACGTCCAGGCTCAACGGCCCGCTCCACCCGGTCGCCATCGCCCCGGTGAGGATGCGTGCCCCACAGGCTTCGGCTCGCGCTACCAGTTCTGCGGCATACGCCGGTCCGTTGAGGACCCGATGCAGATCGCGGATTCCATAGCCGGTGTGCTGGCTGTGGCGAGGTATGCCGCCGGCCTGATGCTCGCGTTCGATGATCAGGACGTCGCCGACTCCTGCGGCCCGCAGGTGCGTGGCGGCACTGAGCCCGGCCGGGCCGCCACCGATGATGGCCACGTCAACGTGCAGGTCGCCGCTGCGCGCAGTCATGGCCGCTCCCCCGCGCACTGGTCAAGCAGCTGCTGCACGCGCGCACCGCAGTAGAAACCTTGGCATCGACCCATGACCGCACGGGTGCGGCGTCGCAATCCATCCAGGTCGACCGGGGGAATATCGGATGCGAACGCATCGTGAATCTCTCCCAGGCTCACGCGTTCGCAAAAGCAGACGATGTCTCCGTATCGGGCATCGGCAGCGATGCGTTGCTCGTCGCGGTACGGGCGCATGAACCCCTCACCGAGATTGGGCATGCGCATCGGTCCCGGGAGGTCTTGCCGTGCCCGCAATCGAAGGCCTGCTTCGTTCAGCAGCACCACGATGTGCTCGGCAATCGCCAAGGACGCGGTTAACCCGGTGGAACGAATGCCACCTGCAACGACATACCGCTGGGCAGAGTCTGCCTCGATGATGAAATCGTCGTGCTGCGTCGAGGCCCGGAGTCCGGCATACATCGCCGTGACTTCCTCCATCATCAGTTCCGGCATCAACGACATTCCCTTGCGGCGAAGGAATTCGATGCCGTCCACAGTGGTTGCGGTGTCCGTCCGGTCGGTGATGTTCTGCGATGTCGGACCGAGCATCACGTTGCCGAAGATGGTCGGGCTGATCAGCACGCCCTTGCCTTTGGCACTGGGAACCGGGAGCACGATCACCGGCGCAAGTGCGCGCGCATTCTTGTCGAACACCAGCAATTCCCCCTTGCGGGGAACGATGGCAAAGCGCTCGTAGCCAAACATGGCGTCAATGCGATCAGCGCCAAGTCCGGCTGCATTGATCACCCATCGGCAGGTCATGTCCCCGGCCGGACCATGGACGGTGGTGACCTGGTCGTTCACCTCGATCCGCTCGACGGGCCAATTGCGCCGCAGCTGGACACCGGCACGCACCGCCTCAGTCGCATAGGCCAGATTCGTGGTCCAGGGGCAGATGATGGACTCACCGGGCACGAGCAAACCGCCCAGGGCACCTGGGCCTAGGGCGGGCACCCGCGCATACACCGCATCGGCGTCGACGATCTGCGTTGCGTCATAGCCGTTGGCCGTCGCCTTGGCCTGGAGCTTGGGCAGCACCGACAGCTGCTCGTCATCCCAGGCAACCAGCAACGCGCCGGTGTCCTCAATGGGGATGCCGACTCGACCGGCATAGTCGCGCAACAGTCCATAGCCCCGCGCAACCAGGCGTGATTCGAGGGACCCTGGACTGGCATCGAATCCGGTGTGCAGGATCGCGGTGTTTGCCTTGCTGGTGGCATCACCGATATCGGGACGTGCCTCCACCATCAACACCGAAAGTCGATATCCGGACAGCTCCTTGGCGATCGCACTGCCGACCACTCCGGCGCCGATGACCACCACTTCGGCATCAAGTGCTTTCACGTGGTCACCTCCTGCGAGGCCGGCAGATTCGCGCGAACCGCCTGGCGCCATAGATCGATCGCCTGCGCGGCACGGCCTGCGGACCAGTTCGGGGTGTACACCCGCTGCGCCGACCAGGGCCAAGGCTGCACCGGAAGGCCACGCATCGCAGCGTCGGTCATAGCGGCAACACCATATGCCGTGGCGTGCGCATGCGGGTAAACGTGAATCTCGGCCTGGGCCAAATCGGCCTGCGCCTGCATCAAGGTCACCGAGGCGCTCAGCCCGCCGTCGACGCGCAGGTGCGTGATCGAGGTACCGGTGTCCGCAGCGACGGCTTGGCACAGGTCAGCCACCTGCGCGGCGATTGCCTGCACCACTGCCCGAATGATGTGGCCGGAGGTGGTGCCCAGGGTCAGGCCGGTCAACGCCGCTCGCGCATCAGTCCGCCACCATGGAGCACCCAGTCCGGCCAGTCCACCGGTGAACTGCACACCGGCCGTGTCCGGGGCGGCACGAGAATCCAGCTCGCTGGCAGTGGTCAGCAATCCCAAGCCGGACAGCCAATTGACCGCTGCGGCAGCGGTGAAGACTTGCCCGTCAATGCAGTAGGCCCGCTGCGAGGCCGTGGACCAGGCAACCGAGGTCGTCAGTCCACGTGCGGACCGAATCACGGAATCGCCGGCGTTGGCCAGCAAGAACGCACCTGTGCCAAACGTGCACTTGGCCTGCCCGGGTTCCACGCATCCTTGGGCGAGCAACGCTGCCTGCTGATCCACCATGACCCCGACCACCGGCAGCGATGGACCGAACGCCGATGTCATCCCCACGTGCGCATCGCAGTCTACGATCACCGGCAAGGCAGCGGCGTCGATGCCGAAGTGTCGACACAGGTGCTCATCCCAGGCCAGTGTCTCGATATTCATCAGCAGGGAACGGCTTGCCGTGGTCACATCGGTGACGAATGCGCCGGTCAGTCGGTGCAGCAGCCAGCTATCAGTGGTGGTGACCACGCCCTGGTCGGTCCAATGCTCGCGAATCCACGTCATCTTCGGAGCGCTGAAATATGGGTCCAGCACCAGACCGCTGCGGTCGGCAATCTGCGATGCATGCTCGTGGAGCCCTGCGCACACCGATGCCGCGCGCCCGTCCTGCCACACGATCGCCCGGGTCAGCGGCGCGGAGGTCACCGGGTCCCACGCCAGCACGGTTTCGCCCTGGTTGGCCAATCCCACGGCAGTCACCGATCCACCGGCTAGGGCCAGTGCCTGCTGTCCGGCCTGGACGACCGAATTCCACAGTGCCTGTGGATCGACTTCCACCAGACCGTCGTGGCCATAGTCCACGTGGACCGGCACTTCCACCAGTGCCAGCAACGCGCCCTCGTCACTGATCACCGCGGCCTTGGTCGCCGAGGTGCCCTGATCAATCGCTAGCACGCTCACTGGACACCATCCATTGCACTCACCGGCACATCATGCAGGCGTGTTCGGGCCAACCTCACCTGCGAAAGGTAGCCTTCGGTCGTGGCACATGGATCGGCAACCAGGGTTTTCCTTGCACGCCTGGCCGGCTTTGGGGTCTTTGATCCCAACGGCGACCAGGTGGGCAAGGTCCGTGATGCCGTCATGGTCCTGCGCACCGGGGCCAACCCCCCACGACTGAACGGCCTGGTGGTGGAAGTGCAGCCCCGGCGTCGGATCTTCGTCCCGATGACCAAGGTGACTGCCATCGACGTGGGACAGGTCATCGTGACCGGGACCGTCAATCTCCGACGCTTTGAGCAGCGCGCCAATGAGACCCTGGCGATCGCGGAGTTGACTGACCGGACGGTCACCCTGGTCGAGACCGGTGAACAGGTCGTAGTGCTTGATCTGGCCGTGGACCAGGGCAAGACCATGGACTGGAGCGTGTCGCAGGTCTACGTCCGTCGCGGTGGAGGAGGACTGCGTCGCCGCGGTGAGCGCTTCGTGGTGGACTGGGTCGACATTCACGGCCTGTCCCTGCCGTCGCAGGATGCGCAGCCCGCAGAGCAATTGCTGGCCGTCCTGGAGTCCATGCGACCGGCCGACATCGCTCATGCACTGCATGACCTTCCCGACAAGCGGCGTATCGAGGTCGCTCGAGAGCTCGACGACGAGCGACTCGCGGATGTCCTGGAGGAAATGAACGAGGAAGACAGAATCACGATCGTTCAGGCACTGGAGATCGAGCGCGCCGCCGATGTGCTGGAGGAAATGGATCCCGGTGATGCGGCAGACCTGATCAGCGATCTGCCGGCCGACAAGGCCGCGCACTTGCTCGATCGCATGGAGCCCGATGACGCCGAGGACATTCGACGGCTGCTGTCCTATGACGACTTCTCCGCCGGCGGCATGATGACAACCGATCCGATCGTGCTGCCACCGGATGCCACGGTGGCCGATGCCCTGGCCCAGATTCGCAACCAGGACGTCACTCCCTCCCTTGCCTCCCAGGTCTACGTGACCCGAAGCCCTACGGAGACCCCCACGGGCAAATTCTTGGGCACCTGTCATTTCCAGCGACTCCTGCGCGAGCCGCCGGGAACGTTGGTGTCGGCAGTGGTGGAGACCGACCTGGAGCCCATCGGCCCTCAGACGCCACTGGCTGCGGTTACTCGGTATTTCGCGGCATACAACCTCGTGGCCGTGCCGGTGGTGGACGACAATGATCACCTGCTGGGCACGGTCACCATCGACGACGTGATCGACCACATGCTGCCGGAGGACTGGCGCGATCAGCTGGATCACGATGTCTAGCCCCCGCAAGGCGCGCAATCGCATTGACGTGCCCATGGATCGCGGCCGCTCGATGCCCAGCTATGACGCGGAGACCTTCGGTCGCATCTCCGAAAGCGTTGCCCGATACATCGGGTCCT
>Ga0164296_1003089_pt1 | contig 15962 bp, 14 predicted proteins | sample GEODES057metaG_FD_113533 | JGI IMG/M metagenome (GOLD analysis project Ga0164296, IMG submission 113533) | Dystrophic lake water microbial communities from Trout Bog Lake, Wisconsin, USA - GEODES057 metaG | ecosystem: Environmental > Aquatic > Freshwater > Lake | place: USA: Trout Bog Lake... | reverse complement strand
GTCAGCTTAATGGAGGCTAAAGTTCTCACGAATGAAAATAATTTTTTGGATCTTAGGGAGTTAGGATCTGATTTAGTTATAGCAGGAAGCGTTAATTTAAGCCCGGCTCTCTCAATTATTATTCCAACTTATAAGCGCCCTGATTTATTGCGACAGGCTTTGCTGTCGGCCGTTAATCAGAGGGGCCAGACTCGCTACGAGATTATTATTGTTGATAATAATGTAGAGCTCGATCAAACTAGTAGTGTTTGCTTGGATATTATTAATCAACATTCTGTAGATAATATCTGGTTGTATCGAAATAAGATAAATCTTGGTATGTTCGGCAACTGGAATAGAGGAATTCAGCTGGCAACATCAGAGTGGATAACTATTCTCAATGATGATGATATGTTGGATGATGACTACATTTTCAACATGTTGGTTCTTATTGAGAAAAATCCAGATCTGAAATTATTAGGGTGTGGATCTCGAATTATTGATGAAAGAAAAAATAAGGGTGGTTATAACCTGTCACGCACTCTTGCAAGATTATTTAAAAAACACATATCTAATTATCGTTTAAATGAGGTAAAAAAATTAAATCCCCTAGATTATTTTTTTACCAATCCGCATACTGGCTCTTTAGGAATTCTGATGCTAAAAGACTATGCCATGAGTTTGGGTGGGTTCAATCCAAATTTATTTCCATCGGCGGATTATATTTTTTTTACAAAATTTAATATGAAGTATGGAACCTTTGTGACTAAAAAGGTTATGGCTACCTATAGGGTTAAAGAAAATGAAAGTCAAAACATTAAAACTTCTATAGGTTGGATAAAGCAGGGAGTCTCTCTTCGTAAAGAGCTTTCAGTAGTATTGAGTATAAATAAAAAATTATCGAGTTACTATTCAAAATTAGTGGCTAATGATATTGCTGAATCCTGCGTTAAATTTTGGGGTGTGGATATCGGTAGCTTAGACGCCAACGAAAATTATCATAACTATTTTAAGAGAAATAGATTTAATACTTTGAAACTGTATGTAATGAGATTGCTATTAATGATGTTATATAAAAGAGTTGAGTAAATGAAAGTATATGATTGTTTCATATTTTACAATGAAATCCCTCAACTTTTATTAAGGTTGAAGCATTTAGAGAGTGTAGTTGATTATTTTATTATTGTGGAGGCAACTTCAACACATAGTGGCAAGCCTAAGCCATTGTATCTTGCAGAGAGCCCTTATGGATACATAATGCGTGATAGTAAGGTTAAACACGCTGTGATTGATTTTCCTGAGGGTCTAACCAATTGGGGGCGCGAGCAGTTTCAAAGGGAAGCAATACATGCTGTATTGGAAAATCTGAATGTTAGCTCAGAAGATTACATATTAGTATCTGATGTTGATGAAATTCCGAATCCAGAATCTATACAGAGGGCTATTGAAGAGACATCTAATGCGGATGACAAAGAAAATATAATCTCAGTATTTGAGCAAAGAATTTTCAATTTCCGACTAAATTATGAACTTATAATATCTAATGAGCTGCCTTGGTTGGGAACTTGTGGAAGCTTTTATAAAAAGCATTTTTCACCCAATCGTTTGCGATCAACTGGTCGTGGTATTAAATCAAAAGAGGGTGTGAATTTTGATTCTAAAGCAAGGGTATTAAGAGTTAAGGATGGGGGAAGCCATTTTAGCTATCTTGGAGATGATAAATCTATCGCAGCAAAGTTGCTCGCTTTCGCACATCAAGAAGAGAGAATACAAAAAAATTCCAGAAGGGTAGTTGAGGATTTAATAGCTGCAAGAGTGGGGCTATTTCCTTATCGTGATAAAAATGAGGTTTGGGCAATAATTGATCCGGATGAGTTAGATGTATCCATTGCAAAGATAGTAGAGCTCGAGTTGAATAAATTTATTATTAAAGATTTTGATGGGCTTAAATCAATAATGGCAAGGGTCAGGAGTTTTGTAGCGAATAAAAAGATAGCAGTTGGTAGATTTTGGTTTGGTTTCGGAAAAAATTAATGCTTTAGGGGTGTGATTGAAAATAATATTGATGTTAATTTTTTCAAATTACTATTGAATTAATAGGTAAGTGGGTTTTGATACTGCGAAGTTACGGCTACTTTATTTAAAAAGATAATATATTTCTGCTGATTTAGTTATTGATACTATAATTTATTAAGGGGTTTCAATAGCATATAATTTTTTTATTCAAAATAACCTTATTTTTGAATGCATAAAATAGATTACTTTGGAAGAAATTTCGATAACCAATATAGGCCCGGTATATTTTTTCTGAGCTCTTGTTAATTTAAAGGCTATTTAATGAAGAAGTTTCTAAAATCAGTAATTGTCTTGTGCTTGTCAATATTTCCAGATCGGCTTTTACTGGCGGCCGCTGGTAACGATATGGAGTCTAGATTAAGGTATTTGGCTAGTAGCGGTTTTAGGCCAAAATTTATATTGGATGTGGGGGCGTATATTGGTCAATGGACCCGAATGGCGCATTCCATTTTTCCTGACGCTCAGATCATAATGTTTGAGGCTCAGGATAGCAAACGAGCCTTTTTAGAGGAGGTTAAAAATAGCTCCCCATTAATTGATTACGAGATTGGGCTTCTTGGGGATCAGTCAGGGCGTGAGGTACTCTTTTTTGAAATGGAGACAGGATCTTCCATTTATTCTGAAAATTCTAATCATCCGCGAGTGGTTATTCAAAAGAGTATAAAAACACTGCAAGAATTATTGGAGGCACGACAAATAAAGGTAGTCGACTTGATTAAGTTGGATGTTCAAGGTGCAGAGTTAGATGTGCTGAATGGTCTCGGAGCTTATTTGACGACTTGTCGATTTGTGTTGATGGAGGCATCCGTCGCTAATTTAAACGATGGGGCCCCTCAATTAGAGCATGTGATGAAGTTCATGAAAAATCATTCATACGCACTGAGAGATATTTGTGATTTTAAGAGGCTTGAAAGGAATGAGCCAATATGTCAGTGTGATTTATTGTTTGAAAAAATTTAGTATGGAACATTAAATTTAGACTTAATTTATGAAAACAATCCGTCGAGTCATGCGAGGATCAATAGCTTCATGGATTCGTCTGGTGATTACTGCTGGGCTCCAAATTATTTTAGTCCCGCTTTATTTAGCATATTGGGATGCTGCTACTTATGGTATTTGGCTATCAATAATTAGCGCGGCTACACTGCTTGATATGCTTTCGCTTGGATTAATGACTTATATAGGCAACGAGTTTATGCGTATTGCCCATATAGATCGATCTAGTATTTCTGACTTTTACTCCACTTGTTTGCCTATATCTTTTTTGATAGGCGCCCTGCAGTTATTGTTTGCCTTTTGCGTTGTAAAGTTTGGTCTATTCGCATTCATTCTTGGTGCAATCCCATTGGGCGATGCAAGGAATGGAGTGGATGGAGGGCATGTTCTTATTCTCATAGCCCTAACAACTTTTTTATGCGGAAGTTTGGGGGGGGTTTTAGTGCGCCTTCTTTCGGCTATTGGATACTTTTCTAGTGTTACTTATTTCGGTTTGTTGGGGAGTCTAATTACATCCATCTCTCCATTGTTCTCAATTGTTATGGGGGGGGATATTCTCCAGGCGGGATATGTATTGGTGACAAGCATTTTTATTTATAACGTTTTTTTTATTCATTATGCATTCATTTTGCTAAAGAGAGAAGGAATATACTTTTCCCATCAAAGTTGGAGAGGTGGAGTCGATATGGCTCATAAATCGACTCTAGTTAGCCTAAGAATTTTATTGGAGCAGGGGAGGCAGCAGGGTGTCCGGCTGATATTATCCCCGATTGTCGGGGCCTCCGATATGGCTGCGTACTCAACTATGAGAACAGGCTCTAGCGCCATTCAGCAGGGTCTTGGATCCATAACTGGGCCGCTCATGCCTGAGTTGGCGGGATACCTGATTAGAGGCGATCAGAAAAAAGTGGAAATATCATTTTCACTAGTATGGATAATATGCTGTGGCATTATGGCTCCCGCCTTAATTTTGCTTCAGTACATTGCGCCCTCTGTTTTTAGTTTGTGGACTAGGGGTAAGTTTCAGTATGACGCGGAGTTATTTGCCCTTTTTTCTTTGGCAACGTTGTTGTATGGTGTTTCCCAGCCAGCCTTGGCAATCATCCAAGGGAGAAATCTATTGCGACCACAGCTAGTGCTATCAATGTTAACTGCCCTGGTTTTAGTAGGAGGAGTTTTTTTATTCACGCCTAGGCTTGGAATTGCGGGGGCTGGATACGCCCTTCTAATTTCTGAAGCTATAGCGTTTTTGATGAGTTGGGCAATAGCAAAGAAATGGCTTTTAGAAAACAATATGATATGGCCATTCGATAAATTCATTTACATAATTTTTTCGTTGATATTGACTGGCTTAGGTCTAATTGTGATTGCAAAATTTAAGTCTATATTTCTGGTTATCTTATTAATATGTATTTTATTGGGTTTGATGGCAAAGTACCTATCTTTAATGCCATTCAAATTTAACATAATGATGAAAAAATTGTTTATCAATAATTAGTTATAACTATGAATAAAATTCTTATTTTTCACCATACCCTTTTTAATAAAATTACTGGTAGTGCCGAGAAGTTACTTAGAGATTTTATTGAAATACTGAGCGATTCTGGTATGTTTGAGATTTATGTCGTTTATGCTAGGGATTTGAATAATCATATTCCAGAAATTTTTTTAAATAAAAATATAAAATTTATAGAATTTACTATTGACCGTGCTGAGATCTCTTCCCCTTATCGTTACGTAAATATGTCTCCATCAATGACAGAAATTCTTAACGATATTCAGCCAAATGTATTTATTGGTCTTGTATGGGGGGATAACCAATCTAACCTATTTAATCTTCCAAATTGGTTGCCGGTTATAGAATTATCTCCATTTGGGCATTTCACCTCAAATGGAAATTTGCGAAAATTGTTAGTTTCTGGAGGCAGTAATGTTAGAAGACTTCAAAGAAAGGGTGTTTATATAGCGGAGGTTTTTTTTAATCCATTAAGAATTCCTGAGTTTAATGAAGAAAAAGCATCTGGTCGGCCAAAAGATAGGCCTATTATTCTTGGTAGAACGGGGCGTCCAGACCCATCTATATTTGACCCAATATCTCTACTGGCATTTGAGAAATTGGAAAAAAAATATGGAGAGCGGGTCAAATATATTTATGTAAATCCACCTCACCAAGCAAGGCGGCTTGTAAAAGAGCGAGGTATCAAGAGGGTTGATTTTGTTGACTGGTTGAGTGAGGACCAGTTGGATAAGCTATACAGAGATATTGACATATTTGCACACGCTCGATTGGATGGGGAGACGTTGGGCATGGCAATAGCTGAATCTATGCTTTATCAGAATGTAGTTGTTACGCATGTAAGTAAAAAATTTAATGATCACTTGTTTCTTGTTAGAAAACCTTTTGCTTTAGCTGCTGAGGTTAATAATGTTGAACAATATTATGAAGCGCTAGATTTTTATGTGACTAATCGTGAAAATTTGCCATCTTATGGAATTCAGGCTCGCGAATTTGCTAGGCAAAATTTTGATGTCTCATTAATGAGAGAAAAGATAATCAACGATTGCTTAGAAGCTTGCAGTTATAGTGGATGTCCTTTGCCATTAAAACTGAGACTTTATTTTTATCTTCATAAAGTAATATTTGGTTTTAAGATTAAGATGATTCAATTAATTAAAAAGATAGGTTATTAATGAAATATTTAGTTACAGGTGCAGCCGGTTTTATAGGTAGTCACATTGTTGACGAGTTATTGCGCAGAGGTCATGAAGTAATTGGGTTTGATAATTTGTCAACAGGGCAAATGAAGTTTCTTAATGAAGCATCCCTCAAAAGCAAATTTTCATTTATTAAGGGCGATTTACTGGCATTTAAAGAAATATGTGATGTTTTAATTGGTGTTGACGTTGTTTATCATTTTGCTGCAAATGCAGACATACGGGGTGGTTTATCGGATCCGGGAAAGGATATTCAACAGAACATTCTCGGCACTTTTAATTTACTTGAGGCAATGAGGTGCAATGATGTCAAAAGGATAGTATTTGCCTCTTCTGCAGCGGCATTAGGCGAGCCCGAAATTTTTCCAACCCCTGAAAATTGCCCCATACCTAATCAAACATCAATTTATGGCGCATCAAAAATGGCTGGGGAGGGTTTAATTTCTTCATATTGCGAAGGTTATGGGTTTGAGGGTTATGCATTCAGATTTGTTTCTATTTTGGGTCCACGCTATCCACATGGTCACGTTTTCGATTTTGTGAAGCAATTAATTGTCAATCCAAATCTTTTAAATATTCTTGGGGATGGGACTGCTCAAAAGAGTTATTTGCACATAAATGATTGCATTGGTGCAATTATGTTGCTTTGCGAAGACATAAGAGTTGCAAAAGAATCTAAAAATCATTTTGAAATCTTTCACTTGGGGAATGAAAGATACTGCAGTGTCGAGCAGTCAGCCCATTGGATATGTGAAGCATTAGAGGTAACGCCGGAGTTGAAGTTTGGGATTGGTAAAAAAGGTTGGATTGGCGATAACCCATTTGTATTTTTGGATATACAGAAAGCTCTAGGATCCGGATGGAAAGTTAAATTTAACTTAAAAGACTCTATTCAGGAAACGGCCAGATGGCTAAACTCCAACCGATGGATATTTGAATCTAGAAAATAAACTTATGCCGAATCAAGTGGTGATACTTGCCGGCGGTTTCGGCACGAGACTTAAGGAGCGAATTGGTTTAATGCCAAAGCCTATGACAGAATTATCTGGGCATCCTTTGTTAGAGCACCAAATAAATTTATGCAGGTCTTATGGCTTTACCAATATTTTATTGCTAGTGCATTATGAGCACAGAGTTATTTCTAGTTATTTTGGTGACGGCGAAAAATTTGGCGTTCATTTGACATATCAAATTGAGGAAGCACCTTTAGGTACGGGCGGCGCTATTGTTGACGCCCTTCCGCAAATGGCTGACGTATTTTTGGTTCTTTATGGGGATACTTACTTAGATGTCGATTTAAAGAGAATGTGGTGTGCACATACCTCTGGCGATGCAGAGGTCACACTTTTCTTGCATCCCAATGATCATCCACAGGATTCAGATTTGATAAGAGTTGACAACCAATCTTTAGTGCAAAGCATTCATGTCTATGGGGATCATAAAAAGCATTCAGTAAGAAATCTTGTAAATGCGGGTTTATATGTTTGCAGTAAGAGCTCTTTTGGGCGTATTGAGATACCCTCTGGAAAGTTTGACATAGTTAAAGATGTTTTTGCGTTAATGATTGATAAGGGCCTTAGACTTAAGGGGTACATAAGTCCTGAATACATCAAGGATATGGGCACACCCGCTAGACTTGATAAAGTCCTAGTGGATATTGAGAGTGGGGCGCCAGAAAAATTGGCTGAAAGAAACTTCAGGCAGGCGGTATTTTTAGACAGAGATGGGACCATTAATAAAGAGGTTGATCATCTTAAGTTCAGTGAGCAAATTGAATTAATTTCTGGGGCAGCAGAGGGCATTCGCCTTTTAAATAGATCCGGAATTTTAGCAATATGCGTTACTAACCAGCCAGTAATTGCTCGTGGTGAAATATCTATCGAGGGGCTTGAAGCTGTTACTGCTAAATTGGAGTACGAATTAGGTTTAAAGGGGGCATACTTAGATCGAACATTTATTTGTCCGCATCATCCAGATAGGGGATACCCTGGAGAAAATTTAGATTTTAAGATTGCCTGTGGATGTAGAAAGCCAAAAACAGGGCTAATAGATCAAGCATGTTTTGATCTAAATATTGATCGCAGGTCCTCCTGGATGATAGGGGATACAACCACTGATATTCTCGCTGGAATTCGAGCAGGATTAAAAACTATTCTTTTAAGAACTGGCTATGGTGGAGGAGATTCAAAATATCAAGTAACTCCGGATTTTGTAATGCCTGATTTATCTAGTGCAATTGACTGGATTTTGAATGGCCATAAGTCTATCGCTAGACAGTGTGTATCGATTGTCAATGACTCATACGATGAGAGATGTATTATTGTTGGTGGTGCTGCTAGAGCCGGAAAAAGCTCGTCCGCAAGAGTATTAAAAGATTTATTTGAGAGTAGTGGAAGAGCTACCCATCTAATAGAATTAGATGCGTGGTTAAGGCCAAAAGACGAGCGGGTTGAAGGTACCGGCGTTTTATTTAGGTATGATCTGAGTAAAGCTGTTCGCACTTTAACTAGAGTAATTGAAAGTGATGCTAGAGTTAGCTTTCCAAGGTTAACATATGAAAGGGTTAGCAATACTATAATTGAAAATGGGTTTCATTCAATTGGCCCAGAGGATTTAATTATTATCGAGGGGGTGCCAGCTCTTATAAGCGAGGAATTAAGATCTCTTTCTAGGACAAGGGTGTATGTTGATGTTGAAGAGGGTGTCCGTACCGATAGGTTAATGAGAGATTATTTATGGCGAGGTAAAAGCGAGGAAGAAATAATTAGTATTCTTGCTTCGCGTCAGAATGATGAGGTCAAATTAGTAAAAAGTAGTGCTGCATTTGCCACCCATAAAATAAAGTCTTAACATGATTGTCAGTAAAACTCCATTTAGGATGAGTTTCGTTGGTGGTGGAAGTGATATGTCCTCGTTTTATCGCGAAGATTTAGGTGCAGTTCTGTCCACTTCAATAGATAAATATATGTACGTCACCGTCAATAAGAAGTTTGATGGGGGCATACGAGTCAGTTACTCAAAAGTTGAGGAGGTCGAATCTATAGACCTCATAGAGCATCCAATAGTAAGGGAATCTTTGAAATTGGCTGGTATTCATGGGGGCATTGAGATTGCCTCGATGGCTGATATACCTGGAAGAGGTACTGGACTTGGATCTTCCAGCTCTTACGCGGTAGGACTTTTAAATGCCATTAACGCCTACAAAAATCAATATGCATCCAAGAAGACTCTCGCAGAGCAGGCATGTGATATTGAAATAAATAAATGCGGTGAGCCTATAGGAAAGCAAGATCAGTATGCCGCCTCTTATGGCGGCCTAAATCTCATTCAATTTTATGCTGATGAGCGTGTTTCCGTTACCCCATTAATTTGTAAACCTAAAATTATTCAAGAAATAGAGAAGTCGATTCTTATTTTCTATACGGGACGAACAAGAAGTGCTTCATCAATACTGGTAGACCAGTCTGAACGATTGATGACCTCAAATACAAAGTTGGTGATGAAGAAAATGGTTCAGTTGGTATTTGACTTGAAGGCTAATATTGAGTCCGGCTTAATTCAAAATTTTGGAGAAATATTGCATGAAAATTGGACTCTAAAGAAGCAGCTTAGCCCTGGGATAACAGATACTGAGATTGATGAGTGGTATGAAAAGGGGATCAATGCTGGCGCTTCTGGTGGAAAGTTACTTGGTGCCGGTAGTGGTGGGTTTTTGATGTTTTTTGCACCCGAAGATAAACATCAAGAGATATGCCGAACACTTTCATTTCTTCGGCCCATTAAGATTGGCTTTGACAAAGTTGGCACACAAATTATTTATTTTGAAAATTAAGCTTATGAAAAATACATCACAAAATTCCGTTGCGCTTTATTTAGAGGCACATAATGCATTAACTGCATTAATTAATATTGAGGAGATCGAGTTTGCGATCCAAATAATTTCTGATAAATATCAGTCTGGAAAGAAAATAATTACCTGCGGAAACGGTGGAAGTGCATCCACGGCATCTCACTACATTACGGATTGGAATAAGATGGTCAATATTGCAACTGGAAATCAGTTTCGAGGTATTTCTCTGTGCGATAACATTGGATTAATTACAGCCTTCGGTAATGACCTAGCCTATGACGATATTTTTGTTGGCCAACTAAAGTCTGTGGCAGATGAGGGTGATTTGTTGATTGCCATAAGTGGTAGTGGAAATTCACCAAACATATTAAAAGCTGTGCAATACGCAAATGATAATGGCATGGAAACTCTCGGGGTTTCAGGTTATGACGGTGGAAAATTGAGAGGTATTGCAAATCACTCGGTTTGGATTCCATCATTTGATATGCAGCTGTGTGAGGATTTTCACCTCATGTTTGGTCATATGGTTATGAAGAGATTGTGCGGCTCAAGGATAAAGTAGTAGGAGGTTGAAAGAAGGCCTGCTTATACCACCCAAGAATGATTTCTTCTATACTAAGCATTGATCTTTTCATCCTTACTGCCGGATCATATCTAGTTTGGCGAAGCAGATGGAATATCCCCGCACATTTTCTCAGTGCCTCATGGTTGGTTGGCGCGCTAATACCTTTATTAGGAACGGATTTACTTAACGGCTATGATCAAGAGTTGGTTATTTTTTATACTGAAATTCTATCTCTTGGCGCATTCTCGTATTTGATGGGATTAATGATAGGTTTTAATACCAAGTCTCTCAAGGTCTTTAGACTAGATTATTCATTTTTAAAATTTAACGTCACCAATACGGTTAAGGTTACTTCAAATAGAAGTTTTCCTTTAATGATTTTGGGGGTTGTGGGAACTGTTGCTAGCTTTGTTGGAATGGGGTTTATCCCAATAATTGCTGATGACCCTTTTGCTGCGAAATTTTTTCGAGGCCCCTACCAAGAGTTATATACAAATTGGGCTCCATTATTCCGATTCTCAACCGTTGTATCCCAAATATTAGTCCCCATCTCCCTGGGATTGTGGTTTGATACAAAAAAAAAGAAATTTTTAGTCTTAGCATTAATGACGATGCTTTTGGCCGCCGCCGCCCTCTCAAGGGCCAACGTATTATACGGACTATTATTATTTCTCGGGGTTTATGTAGCTAAACAGAAAAAATATTTTGTAGTTTATATGCTAGGGGTTTACTTATTGATCTCATTGGGAAGTGCTATATACGCTGTATTTTCCTACATCATCCAAACAAGTTTATTTGGGAATTATGGTAATTCCAGTATTCTTGAAATTATAGCTAGTGGCTCACCCGATGTGTCGGATCAACTTCAATTTTTAAGCGCGTTTAATCAACATGGTGATTTTACATATGGCAGAACTTTTTTGGGCGGTTTAGTCCCATATAATTTTTACTGGAATCCATCCGTTTGGACGCTTTCAATATTGAATGACACCTTTGATGTGAGTGAAATCTCATCTGGAGGGCTTAGATTGCCGGTTGCTGTATGGGGATACACAGCATTTGGATGGCTTGGTGTGGTTTTTGTCTCATTTATGTCAGGGTTTTTTCTAGGTAATGCCACTCGATTTTTTAAGGCTTATATTGTTTCTGCCTCTCTGACTCAATCTACATTGGCTTTAATGTTATACATTACCCTTGGGCTGCAATTTGCAAATTTTTATACCATCTCTTTTTATTCTCTATTACAGGTGTGCACAATTTTATTCGTAGCTCTACCATTAATTCAAGCGCGGCAATTGGAAGGATAGATGAAAAAAACAGGGGGCACGCTGGTATGCAATACAAGAATACTTGGAACCCATTTGACTGGCGTACAAAGGTATTTGAGCGAGTTGCTTACCAATTTCGAAGGCGAATTTATACAAACTTCGCCTAAAAGACCGCTTAATGGGTTGATGGGGCATGCATGGGAGCAGCTAGCACTTCCAGTTAAGTCCGGGAAAAGCTTGCTTTGGAGTCCAAGCAATAGCGGTCCTTTATCTGTTGAGCGCCAAGTCTTAACCTTGCATGATATGGTGCCAATTGATCATCCCGAGTGGTTGAATCCACTTTTTGCAAAATGGTATCAAATTCTTACGCCGCCTTTGTTAAAGAAAGTTCGTTCGATCATTACCATCTCAGAATTTACTAAATCCAGAATTTTATTCCATTATCCTAGTTTGGAATCAAAAATTCATGTTGTCCATAATGGCGTTGATCCACGATTTTCCCCATCATCTAATTTGTCAATTAGAAATATGCGACAAATCTTGGGTATTCCGTCGCCTCATTATTTTGTTGCACTCGGGTCCTTGGAACCAAGAAAAAATTTATCTAGACTTCTTCAAGCGTGGACCATAATTGAAAAGCGTCTTCCTGATGATGTTTGGCTTGTTATAGCTGGCGCTCAGGGAAGAAAAATGGTATTCGGAGAAGTCTCATTTGAGGAGCTACCACAAAGAGTCTATTTAACTGGTCATGTACCAGATCAATTGTTGCCTTACCTTTATTCCGGCGCCATAGCAGCTCCATATATTTCGCTCTATGAAGGGTTTGGGCTCCCCCCGCTGGAGGCTATGGCTTGTGGCACCCCCACCATTGTTGGTGGCAATACTGCATTACCCGAGGTGGTTGGTCAATCGAGTCTAATAATTGACCCATTTGATCCAGAAGCTATTGCTGATGCTTTATTAAGGCTTGTAGATAATTCAACGCTAAGGTACGCTCTAAAGACTCAAGGTTTAGAGCGTGCAAAACTATTCAGCTGGAAGAGGTGCGCACAGTTAACGTGGAAGGTATTTCAAGCTGCTGGCTTATGATATTTATCTATATTGATTAGATCCATGCAAAAGCTTTCTAATACCTTGTGCAAAATCGAATTCATTTCAAAATTGCTCTATAAAACGATAAAATACTCCACATCAAATTATTAAAAATTTAATAATGAGATATAATGGAGAAATAGATGATTTAAGTGCATTAGCAATCATGCCCATAGTCCTATTTCATGCGGGATTTGAAATTTTTGGCGACTGCTATATTAATGTTGATATTTTCTTTGTGATTAGTGGTTATTTAATTACTTCAATTATTTTTAGGGTTAAAAAAGACACTTTTTCAATAAAACTTTTAAAACCATATGCTAAATACATTCGAAAAATATATTTTATGCATCAAAAAAAGGTTAATGTGCTTTTTCTAAATATTCACTAAATGGATTTGAACTCGATCAACTGCAGAATTGCTTGCATCATCCCGACCTATAATGCAGGACCCAATTTAAGCAATTTGATAAGCTCTCTTAAAAAACAGGATATTTTTTTTGATATTTATTTTGTTGATTCTTCCTCTAGTGATCGCTCAGGAGAGTTTGTTAAGTCCAGCGGTTTAAGTGTCACCTCAATTCACAAGGAGGAATTTAATCATGGCGGTACGCGCCAGATGATGGTGAATTTATATCCAAATCATGATGTTTATGTTTTTTTAACTCAAGATGCTTATTTGGCGGATAAAACCGCTATCGCAAATTTGGTTTACCCTTTTATGGATCCAACTGTTGGCGCTGTTTGTGGGCGACAACTGCCCCATAAGGATTCATCATTGTTGGCTCAACATGCGCGCATTTTCAACTACCCCGAGGGCATTCAAATAAAGTCCATTAAAGATGCTCGCAACCTAGGAATTAAAACTGCTTTCATGTCTAATTCTTTTGCCGCATATAGAAAAGAAGCGTTGATGAAGGTGGGCGGGTTTCCATCAAATGTCATTTTTGCAGAAGATATGTATGTAGCAGCCAAGATGCTTATTTCTGGGTGGAAATTGGTTTATGCGGGAAATGCAAAATGCTATCATTCGCATAACTATAGCCTCAAGGAGGAGTTTTCCCGATATTTCGATATGGGTGTATTCCACGCAAGAGAGCCGTGGATTCGTGAAAAATTTGGGGGTGCAGGGGGGGAGGGCCTTAGGTATATAAAGTCTGAATTAAGATTTTTGGGGCTGCGTTATGCATATTTGTGGCCAATTTCTTTGATGCGTAATGCGGCAAAATTACTTGGTTTTAAGTTAGGGCTTAATGAGAATAAACTAGCCGTCAATTTTAAGCGTGCCCTTGGGATGCATAAAAATTTTTGGAGTCAAGTTTCTTGAGTAGCCTGTTTTTAATATGTACAGGTAGTTTTATTGGTTTTCTAATTAAAATAGACTATAAAAATGAAATGCGCAATTATATTTGGCGGTGCTGGATTCATAGGTACTTTTTTTGCGCAATTTCTTCTCGCTGGGAATAAATTTGATAAGGTTTATTTGATTGATATCAATACCATTCAATCTAAGCTTAGTGAATTTCGCAGGAAGTTAGCATTAAGTGATTCTCGAATTATTTCTATTCTTAGCGACGTGCGTGATGAAATAAATATTTTAGAAATTGAAGGTGGAATTGAGCTCATAGCAAATTTCGCCGCAATACATCGAGAGCCTGGACATCAAGATTGCGAGTATTTTGAAACCAATATTCTTGGTGCTGAAAATGTTTGTAAATTTGCAGAGAAGATCGGTTGTCAAAACATTATTTTCACTAGCTCCATATCTCCGTATGGAGTGAGTGAATCTGTTAAGAATGAGTCAACCCTTCCTGTTCCGGTTACTGCCTATGGTGCATCTAAGTTGGTAGCAGAGAAAATTCATCAAATTTGGCAAGCAAAAGATACGAATAATCGCCGCTTGGTAATTGTTAGGCCCGGTGTGGTTTTTGGTCCAGGTGAGGGCGGGAATGTGTCTCGTCTGATAAAAGCAGTTATTCATCGCTATTTTTTCTTTATGGGCAATCAATCTACACGTAAAGCAGGTATTTATGTGAAGGAGCTTTGCAATGCAATGTGGTGGGTATTGCAGGAACAAAAGAAAAATGGAGAGACTGTAAGCCTCTTTAATATGACCATGAACCCTGGCCCAAGCATTGGTGAGTATGTAAAAGCAGTATGTAAAACCCAAGGAATTACCAGGTTTGTTCCAACCGTTCCCTACAAAGTTCTCATATGCATTGCATACTGTATTGATGCTATAGTCAAACCTCTTGGCATTAAACATCCATTTAGTCCAGTACGGATTCGAAAGCTTGTTCGATCTAACAATATCTTACCCACTCATTTGCTTGAGCATGGTTACCAATATCAGTACTCGCTTGATAGTGCTTTTGCTGATTGGAAGAAAAGCTGCCCTGAAGAGTGGCAATAATTCATCATTTTTTAAAGTTTGCTAATTATGGATTCTAAAGTCATTGAACCTACTGAGGCCTTTCCCTATACTCCTCCAACTTCGGAGATTTTAAAAAAATATCCTTATATTTTTGAATTGAAGGAGACTTTGCCGCCACGCTTTTTCAAAGTTTTATTTGATAAGGTTGTAGCGTTAATCTTTTTGCTTATTTCTGCTCCAATTTTGCTATTACTGAAGCTGGCTTTTTTGATTGAAGGTTGGCTAATTCCAGAAAATGCTGGGCCTATGTTTTTTTACTACAACGGAGTAAGTGCCGGGAAGATTATTCCTAAATATAAAATTCGCTTAATTAAGACCAAATACATTGAACCTGAGGGTGCCAAGAGTCATGACTGGATTGCTTACTCGGCTGAATGGACTCCTGATAGTCGAACTTATGTCGGTCAATTTGTTAAGAAATTTTACCTAGATGAGTTGCCTCAGTTTTGGAGCGTGCTCAAGGGGGATATGAGCATAGTGGGCCCACGACCTTTATCGGTATTGCATTATGAACGCGATCGTGCGCAGGGAAATGTAACCCGTTTCCTATTACGTGGCGGCCTTTTGGGTTTGGGCCATATCAATAAAGGTACATCAGAGATGGGCAATCCCGTCTATGAATATGAATATCTTGACCAGTATCTCAAGCGCTCTTCTTTCGGCCTACTTCGACTTGATCTATGGATCATTTGGAAAGGTATTTTGGTCATTGTGAAGGGTGGCGGTCATTAATCATCTGAGGTTGTAAAGCATACCCGCTCTCATGGGTATAGCCATTTCTTTCATTAGGATTGCTTTCTGGCTCTCCTGTTTCGTATTTGGCTTTTTATGTGTCATTCCCACTGTTTATTTGCCGTCTGGATTATTTGATTGGTGGGATAAAGCGCAGCATGTCCTCGCTTTCTTTTGTCTAAGTGGCCTTGGTATATTGAGCTATCCAAAATCCATTACCAAGTTATCTCTGGGTTTATTGATGTATGGTGGCCT
>Ga0164296_1003087_pt1 | contig 15964 bp, 12 predicted proteins | sample GEODES057metaG_FD_113533 | JGI IMG/M metagenome (GOLD analysis project Ga0164296, IMG submission 113533) | Dystrophic lake water microbial communities from Trout Bog Lake, Wisconsin, USA - GEODES057 metaG | ecosystem: Environmental > Aquatic > Freshwater > Lake | place: USA: Trout Bog Lake... | reverse complement strand
TAAAAAGTGTAACTATTGAATTGAAAGACATCGCTGCCGAAATTGAAGACATTGAGCAGCGTACCCATACGGATGAAACCCGAATCATTGCGATCAACGACAGGCTAAACATAATTTATACTCTGCAAAAGAAACATCGCCTGAGCACGATCTCTGATTTGTTAGGGTTACAGGATGAGCTATCGGAAAAAATTGCGCAAGCGGTGCATGGTGATGAAGCCATAGCAAAGCTGCAAAAGCAATTAGCACTCGATAAAGTTGAACTCGAACAATTAGCGAAACAACTAAGCTCAAACCGGACAAAAGTAATTCCGAAAATTGAAGCCGAAGTTGTTAATGCACTTGCCGAAATGGGCATGAGTGATTCGGCGCTGAAGATTAGACAGGAAGTCCGGATGCCGATAGCTATCGGGACCGAAAGTCCGAAAGTCCAAAAGACCGAGTATCTGTCGGATTCGGGAATAGACGATGTACTCTTCCTGTTTTCCGCCAATAAAGGCCATACGCTGGCCGAAATGAGTAAAGTGGCTTCGGGCGGCGAACTATCCCGTTTGATGCTGTCCATTAAATCGCTTATAGCCAGGCATACTGCTTTACCTACCATTATATTTGATGAGATCGATGCCGGTGTTTCGGGCGAAGTAGCTAATAAAGTCGGTATCATCATGGAGCGTTTGGCAAAAAACCTGCAGGTGATCGCCATAACCCACCTGCCCCAGATAGCCAGCAAAAGCGGAGCACATTATTTTGTTTATAAGGATAATTCCTCGGCCACTACGTATACCCGTATCAAAAAGCTTGACCGGGACGAACGCGTACTAGAAATAGCCAAAATGCTAAGCGGCGAAAAACCCGGTGAAAGCGCTTTGCAGAATGCCAGGGAATTGCTTGAAGGGGCCTAAAGGCCTGATTCAGCGTCGAATAATCGGGAATAAGACTAAGAAATACATAATTCGACTTATTTATATAAATTTGCCCACCAATAAAAAAACAACACATGGCTTACAATCTGTTAAAAGGTAAAAAAGGCATCATATTCGGTGCACTTAATGAGCAGTCTATTGCCTGGAAAGTTGCGCAGCGTGCACATGAAGAAGGTGCAGAGATCGTGCTGACCAACTCTCCGCTGGCACTGCGCATGGGCGAACTCAATAAACTGGCCGAAGAATGCAATGCCCCGGTTATCGGAGCCGACGTAACCAGCAACGAGGATATCGAAAACCTTTTTGCTAAATCGAAAGAACATTTTGGTGGGGGCGTAGATTTTGTTCTGCACTCTATCGGTATGAGCATCAATGTTCGTAAAGGTCTGCCTTACTACGAAAATAATTACGAATTCACCCACAAAGGTTTTGATATCTCGGCTTTAAGCCTGCATCGCGTATTACAGATCGCCTTGAAACAGGATGCCATCAATGAGTGGGGCTCCGTTGTAGCTTTATCTTATATAGCCGCACAACGTGTATTCCCTGATTATAATGACATGGCCGATAACAAAGCGGTACTGGAAAGCATTGCCCGCAATTTTGGCTACTACTACGGCACCAAAAAGAAAGTGCGTATCAATACAGTATCGCAATCGCCAACACGTACCACAGCAGGTTCAGGAGTAAAAGGATTCGACGGTTTTATCAATTATGCCGAAAAAATGAGTCCGCTAGGTAATGCCAATGCCGACCAATGTGCAGATTACGTGGTAACGCTGTTCTCTGATCTCACCAAAATGGTAACCATGCAAAATCTGTTCCATGATGGTGGGTTCTCATTTACCGGTGTAACCCAGGCGGTGATAGAACAAATGGCATCTGAATAATTTCAATTGCAATATTCAACAAAAAAGGCGATCCGGAATCCGGGTCGCCTTTTTTATTGCTGGCAAAATACTTTAGTTAGTCGCTACCAGGGTAATTTTTACGTTGATATTCTGCGTAGGCTGCACAGGTGTGGTGCCATCCGCCGATTGTGCATAGATCGTTACATTGCCTGCGTTGTAAGTATAGCTGTATGAAATACCATTGTATACTTCAGGGATCTGCTCATAAACGCCATTGGCGTAAGAAATAGCTACGATCACACCGCCATACTGCGCAAAGCCAGAACCGATAGCAGGCACAGTGATTGGCGCCTGGTACGATTTGCCATCGGTGTACAGTGTCCAGTCGCTTGGAGCCAGGGTAGCAGATACAGTAACGTTAGGGTTGGGTGTAATGTACTGTTTGGTACATGACGAAACAGAGAATAGCACAAAGGTGCAACAAACGATAGTGAGGATTTTTTTCATAGTAGTTAGTTATTTAAAATGGGTTGGTGCTTAAACATAAGCTTTTGTAATGTTTTATTAAAAGCAGTTTCGATATAATACTGTCTATTTGTTATTAGAACAAATAAAGCCTAAAAGGATTAATTCAATTACCGGATTTTACCAGTTATTTGTTGAAACGGCAATGATAAAGTCTTATTGTTTAGAATTGCTTAATGTGCCTCTCCATCTAAAAACTTTACAATAAGATTGTAGTTTCATTAGATTTGTTCATGCATCGGATTATTTTGCTACTCACATTTCTTTTTCCTTTCTCTGTAATCGCAGAGTTTAAGATCACCGGTAAGATCGTCGACAGCGCCGACCAACGTCCCATATATGGCGCTACTATTTTTCTGGCAAGTGCCTCAGCAGTTTCATCTTCTGATTTGAATGGCGATTTCACGCTCAATAATGTAAGAAGTGGTCAATATCAATTGATCATCTTCATTTCGGGCTACCTGCAAAATCAGCAAGTAATTTTGGTAAACAATGCTATCGATTTAAAATCTATTGGTTTGCATAAGATTGCTGAAACACAAAACAAACGCCCCTTATTGGTTATCCCCAACGATGAAAAAAACTATGAAGCTTTCAAAAAAGAATTTCTGGGAACCAGTGATTTTGCCAGGGAATGCAATATCCTTAATCCGGAAGTGATCAAACTGCAATTTGATAAAAAAACGATTTCACTAAGTGGTTCATCGTCTAAATTTATAATTATCGATAACCAGGCACTTGGTTATCGGATCAAGTACCTGCTATCCTATTTCAGAAAAGACTTTGATCAAAAGCAAACCATCTATTACGGTCCGGCTTATTTTGAGGCACTTACCGGAGATGAATCGCAAAAAGCAAAATGGCAGCAAAACAGACTAAAGGTTTATTTAGGTTCAAGTATGCATTTCCTGCGGTCGGCTTTAAGCAATGAATTAGCAAAAAACGGCTTTGCGGCCCGACCGGTGTTACTTCAGGTTAATCCGCTATACGAAGAGGATATGCTCAGAAAAAAATATAATGCAACCCTGGTAAATAGCATACTTGAACAACAGGAATTTATCAAACCTACTACAGAGCCTGCTCTTCACGCTCTAATTTTCGACAATGCGCTGTATGTTACTTATTCAAACACACCGGTTAAAGACACTGTCTTTGATAAAGAAGCGCCAGCGACAATTGTTATCTTCAATAAAAGGTATGCCGCATTTGACAATAATGGGGTATTTGTCGATCCATCAGCTCTGGCCTTCGATGGCTATTGGGGACAAAGCTTTTTGGCTGAAATGCTACCTGTTGATTATGAACCCGGGAAGTGAGCGGACTTTGGGATAAAAGCTTTTTATCGTAAAGTCAGCTATAAGTACCCAGATACCGTAAGCCCCAAACAACGAACAAAATTGACAGGGTTCAGGATGATTGGTTTTCATATAGAGATGTTTATCATTTCGTATCTGTTCATTAACCTAAAGCTGCGGCCAATGTTAGAAAATGTAAACCTCTAAATGTTGCGGGTATTGGATATCGGGAATTAGGTATTAGGTATCAGTGGTATGAAAACAAAAAGCCCGTTTTTTTTTCGAATGCCTTTAATGTAACACCGTTGATCGACTTAACTTTCATCAAAAACGGGCCATTATAATCATCGGAAGGTTTAATGATATTATTTTCAAGATGAGCTATAAAGTTTTTGTCGAAATAGCTTGTATAGGTACCATTAATGACTCCAACACCCGGTATGAATTGAAATCTGCCGATACCCATCACCCCGTCAAGACCGATAGGATATGTCCAATAAGTATAAACATCACAACTATCTTGTCGAATTCGGGCGCTTGGATAGGTTCTTCTCCCGATAACCCTGCGCGGGTAATAACTATTGTTTGTACCTGAAGGGTTTTTATGTAATATGCTGTCAACGATTGTTCCCGAAACATAAGTAGTTTGTTGCTCGGATGCCAGGTCTATTTCACCGTAATGGTATCCATCCGGGAATAAACTACTTTCTGCGTCAATCAAATAAAATTCAACCAAAACCGGACAATCGACCCGAAAATAGTCTCCGTTTCTTTTTATAAGTAATTTGTATTGCAGTGTTTTGATAGGCCTGGTTGAATACTCCCGTTTGATGTCATTTACTGAAAACGACAAATAGAGTGCTTTTATCGCCTCTTGCAACAAATCTGCATAACTTATGATCGTTAGCTTGTTTAGATCTTCGGGACTTAGTTTAGTTTGATTTTTTTCGAGCCCATCAGTTAGCGGGCTCATGGTAACAAGAACATCATTTTTAAATTCGTGAAAATCGTCGAATGATTTCGCTAAAGCCTGACGATCGAGGCCAAAAGGTTTAAAATTATTAGTAGTATAATATAAATTAAAGATGTTAAACCACTTTTCCTCAGTACCATCTTTCGACAAAATGATATGGGTGGATAATAGTTTAACACCAGCTATATTGGTTAGGTCAAATTTACCAGCATCATCATACAAGATGTATTTGCCAGTTTGTGCTTGTAAACTTCCTGATGCAAAAAGAACACAAAAGAGAAATATTAAGTATTTCATTGACTTGAGCAATTGGTTGAAAGTTTATCCGAAGGATTAGTCGCCGTTAACTGAGATAACCAAAACGCATTAAGTTGACTTGAAGAAATTCCATAAGATTGCATTAAATTGGTATATTCCTGATGTAACTCCTGAACCTCAGTTTGGGTGCAATTCTGGTCAGCATTATAGAAGCCGCATAGCATTGCCATTGCCTGGCTATTATACAAGGAATAAAAGCATTTTTATTTTTCACTTTCGCAGCAAACTCCATATGAAAATTAGTGAATAACCATTTTTACCTGCTTTCATTTCTGTGAAAAAATATGCAAAGGCCTGAGTAAAATGCAATCCAATTGACTTATCGACATACCATTTTTGTCTTTAAAATCCAGGAATCCAAGTAGCGAAGTTGCAGTTCCGTCGGGGGCTGGGGTTTTGCAGGCCGATTCCATTTCATAAATCAAAGGCAGTATATAAACTTTGCTCTCCGTGGCTTTACCGTTTATTTGGGCTGGAATCCAAAGGCCATTTGTCTTGCTGATTATTTGCACCAAAACTTCCCTGAAAACCTGAGGTGTATCATGATTCTCGAAGAAAACAAGGTCTTTGATATTGCCAGTTGTATCAATACGAAACTCCGCAAATGTTGCTGATATGAGGCAAATATCAAGTTGATGTTTTTTTACTTCAGCGCTGAATTTATTCTGCAGAAATTTTTGAAAGCCAATTTTGCCACCAGATTTGAAATATGCTTCTTTGAAATTCTGTTGCGCATGTAACACCTTTCCATATGAAATTATTAATATGACGGCTAAGATTCTAATTAAATTTCGATTCATTTTATTAATTACAGTTGGTGCCAATAGTACCTGATTTATAGTTGGTGCTTATAGAAGACATATCATTTAAGTTTAGCAATTGAATAATAGTAAGGGGTTCGAATCAAACAATCCTGCAAGCAAAAACAGTAAATAAAATTGATAGGGTTTAGGATGATCTGTTTTCATATAGAGACGTTTACCATTTCGTATCTGTTCATTATCCTAAAGCTGCGACTAATGGCAGAAAATGTAAACTGCTAAATGTGGTGGGTATTGGTTATCGGGTACCAGGTATCAGATATTTGTTATCAGGTATTAGGTATTAGTGGCCTGAAAACAAAAAACCCGCTTTTGCCGGTTGGCAAAAGCGGGTTTTGAATTGCACAGCGCTTTTTTAATCAAACAATTACAAAATATCATCCGTCAATAAACATTCGAAATAGGTCGCATATTCATCAAAATTTATGGATGAATAAACATTTGGCACCTTTTCATTAAAATATTCCATCGGAAACTCTTCATACCCCGGGTAATATTTTTTTATGATCGGAACGATATGATGATCGATCATATCTTGCTGATGTTTACTAATAGGACGATTTAATGTATGAACTGGTGTTCCATAAAACTTTGTAAAATAAACACAGTAGTATTTTGCTACCACACTTATGTTTACTACACAATAAGGAAATTCTTCATTTCGATTATCAATAGGTAAAAACAGTATCACTTTTCTGCAAAGATCAAAAATACCCCGCAACGAGAAATCCATAGAGTTTACACAATTCAGTTCTTGATAAATTGTATTCGACATTTCTTTGAAAGTACTTTCATCCCCTCGTGCCCGATCTATCAATTCCCATTGATTTAATATCTCTTTAGTATATGGGCTTTTTATGTCTGAAGGATAGATATTAACCGGGAAAAGACTGTAAATTAAATCTAAATACTCTTTCATATTGCTCTTTAACACCCCTCACCGGATGATCCCATCGTATAATAAGCAGGATTTGCCAACCCTGAGGTAATATTATTACTTACCTTTGCACCCAAGGAAGGAACTAATCCGGAATTAGCAATCTCATAAGACAGAAACATCCCGTGTAAAGCTATATAGTTTAAATAGTACATCATATAAGTAGCAAATAATGCGGAATACTTGGGTTGAGCACCAACCGAAAAAAAATCCTGCCCGTGGATCAGGTTAATCTGTTCACTTGCGTAACCATAAGCCTGATAAATAAATTCTTGCAACATAGCAGCTGAAAGACTTACTTTTTTAGAATTATTGGTTGGGTCTTTAATCTGATTGGGTATACTAATGTATAAATTAAATTCAATTACATTAATTTGAGTCTTATACAAAGGAAACTGGGCTAAGTCCATAATACCAAAAAAAACTTCGGTCATGTTTACCTGGCTAGTATTGCTTGTTAAGGGCATTAATACTATACTACTTTTGCAAAGGGGCATGAATCCTTTTCCTAATGGTGCCTGGGAATTGATACCTGGTGAAGGATACCCAACTGTATTGGACGGCGAGTTACCTAAATAAGCATTAGCACCGCCAAAGCCTATCGTTACGTTCCCACCGGAATTGCTGGAAGAAGTAACGGAACTCGAATTACCATTGTCACCTGAGCTTCCGTCACCGATAGAATATTCATTTCCAACCTGGAAGGGCCCTGAACTTTCGTCAGGACTGAAATAACCCGCAACAACGTTGCCGTGTGAATCATATATCTGGGTTACCTGTCCGCTATACTGTGCTCCGTTCACTGTCACAACCGTGTTGAACGGGTCTCCAAAAGTCAAGCCTGCGCCTTCTACGTAGCTCAATAGTGCATCGAAGTTGGCGTCAGAAACAACCGCATTTGAATTGTTATAACCGAATATACCAGGTTTCCCGGTTGTCCCATCGCAGGGCGATGAGGAAGATCCGCTTCCACTTGCTGTAGAATTTACGGACAACCTACCGTTAATTACAGATGAAACGGACGCTCCAGAACCTGTACCGCAAGGTGATCCTGCTGGTGTAGTTCCTTCACCGCCGTTTACACCGCCTGAATACATACTATAGTCCGTGACCTCGCATGTCGTTACAGTGAATATATTACCAATAGGTTCTACAGTGATTGTTGTAACGCCATTGGCTATTACAGTAGTTATTAGTACTACTTCATATTCATCCTCTACACAATTACTAACCTGCGCAACATCCACTTTAAGTTTACCTTTATAGTTCTGCGAAGCTGGTGATGGAGGAGAAGCAGGCGCTGAACCTATGGTCATTGACTGCTTAATACTTCCATTTTGCCAAACGTAGCCGTTGATAAACTGCCGGCCAAGCGTAAAATACAGTACCTCGCCATTGAAACCGCCAGGTATACTCAGGTAATGCAACTGGTTAATAACGGATTGATAACCCGGAGCGTTCAGGCTCTCTACCGTCTTCATGAAAAAATTGAGGACAATGGTATCCTTGTGCAAAACAAATACAGCGCAAGTTTTGCTGGTATATTTATTATGTCCGTTTTGCAGACTGTCGCGCGGCGCGATCAGCGTCGTATCATCCGGCATCGGAAATTCGATGATCTTGCTGCTGTCAGGAAACTCCTGTAAGGTATAGCTCGACCAATCCACATTCAGGGTGCCAACAATATTAGCCATGGCCTGGCTGCTGATATCATTAACCTTTAATGGACTGCTTGTACCTTGCTGGTAGGCCTGCCGTAAACGCGTAATGTCGATTCCATGTCCGTTTAAGACTTTAGTAACAACAGGATTATTTGACGGTATATTTTCTTTCCGGCAGCTATTGATACAAAAGACCAACAATACTCCTGCAAGCAAAAACACCAAATAAAATTGATAGGGTTTAGGATGATCTGTTTTCATATAGAGGCGTTTTGTTCATTAACCTAAAGCTGCGGTTAATGGCAGAAAATGTAAACCCCTAAATGTTGTGGGTATTGGTTATCGGGTAATAGGTATCGGGTATTAGGTATTAGGTATTAGGTATGGAAAACAAAAAACCCGCTTTTGCCGGTTGGCATAAGCGGGTTTTGAATATTTGTATGTGGCGCCATTATTCCTGCGCTTCTTCTTTTGGTGTCTTATTTTCACCATTGTGCCTGGCGGCAACTTTGATCTGCTCGGTTTCCTTGTCGTAATCAACTTCCAGGGTATCGCCTTCTGACAGTTCGCCTTTCAGAATTTCTTCTGCGATCGGATCTTCCAGGTATTTCTGGATAGCCCGTTTCAACGGACGTGCACCAAACTGCGAGTCGAAGCCTTTATCGGCAATAAACTCTTTGGCGTTCTCGGTCAGGGTGATCTTATAGCCCAGTGTATTAACACGGCCAAACAGATGACCGAGTTCAATATCGATGATCTTGAATATTTCGTCTTTACCCAAGGAGTTGAACACGATCACATCATCGATACGGTTCAGGAACTCTGGTGCAAAGGCACGTTTCAATGCATTTTCAATCACACCTCTCGAATGTGCATCAGCCTGGTTGGTTTTGGCAGCGGTAGTGAAACCCACACCCTGTCCAAAATCTTTTAGCTGGCGTGCCCCAATATTGGAAGTCATGATGATGATCGTATTCCTGAAGTCGACTTTGCGACCCAACGAATCGGTCAGCTGTCCTTCATCCAACACCTGCAACAGGATATTGAATACATCCGGGTGAGCTTTCTCGATCTCATCCAACAAGATAACAGCGTATGGTTTGCGGCGTACCTTTTCGGTAAGCTGCCCGCCTTCTTCATAACCCACATAGCCCGGGGGCGCACCTACCAAACGTGATACAGCGAATTTCTCCATGTATTCGCTCATGTCTATTTGGATCAAAGCATCCTCAGTGTCGAACATGAACCTGGCCAGTTCTTTTGCCAGCTCAGTTTTACCTACACCAGTTGGGCCCAGGAAAATAAAGGAACCAATCGGTTTCTTAGGGTCTTTCAAACCTGCACGGGTACGCTGAATGGCACGGGTCAATTTCTTGATCGCCTCTTCTTGTCCGATGATCTTGGTAGAGATCGTTTCTGACATGTTCAGCAACTTCTGACTGTCGGCCTGGCCCACGCGCTGTACCGGGATGCCGGTCATCATGGCTACCACTTCGGCAACATTCTCTTCAGTTACTGTATAACGTTTTGATTTGGTTTCGGCCTCCCAAACGGCTTTGGCCTGCTCCAATTCTTCCAGCAAATGCTTTTCAGTATCGCGCAACTTGGCGGCTTCTTCGTATTTCTGGCTGCGAACAACCTTATTCTTTTCTATTTTGATCTGTTCGATCTTGGCCTCAACATCCAAAATATTCTGCGGCACATGGATATTGGTCAAATGTACCCGCGAACCTGATTCGTCCAAAGCATCGATAGCTTTGTCAGGCAGGAAGCGGTCTGTTATATACCTGGCAGTCAACGAAACGCAGGCATTGATGGCTTCAGGCGTATAAGTAACACCATGGTGTTCTTCGTATTTATCTTTGATGCGGGTCAATATCTCGATGGTCTCATCAGGTGTAGCCGGTTCAACCATTACCTTTTGGAAACGGCGGTCCAGCGCTCCATCTTTCTCGATGTACTGACGATACTCGTCAAGCGTAGTTGCACCGATGCATTGGATCTCTCCGCGAGCCAGTGCAGGTTTGAACATATTGGATGCATCCAGCGAACCCGAAGCTCCACCAGCACCAACGATGGTATGTATCTCGTCGATAAATAAAATTACATCTGGCGATTTTTCCAGCTCGTTCATCACGGCTTTCATACGCTCTTCAAACTGACCACGGTATTTGGTACCGGCAACCAGCGATGCAAGGTCTAAAGTAACCACACGTTTGTTGAACAACACACGCGACACTTTACGCTGTACAATGCGCAATGCCAATCCTTCAGCAATGGCTGATTTACCCACACCCGGTTCACCGATCAGGATCGGGTTATTCTTTTTACGGCGCGACAATATTTGTGATACACGCTCAATTTCTTTCTCGCGACCAACGATCGGATCTAAACGGCCATCTTCGGCAGCCTTGGTCAAATCGCGACCAAAATTGTCCAATACCGGAGTTTTAGATTTGATATCGCTTACTTTTTTAGGCTGACTGAATGAATCGTCTTCCTTAAATTCGTCCTCACCCCCTGTTGGCGAGCCCGGCATTTCGTCGGTCACATCATTCTTATGTGATTCCACTTCGCCTTTGAATATCTCGTAATTAACGTTGAATTGTAAAAGGATCTGCGATGCAATATTATCTTCGTCGCGCAGGATCGAAAGCAGTAAATGTTCTGTTCCGATCACATCGCTTTTAAATATCTTGGCTTCGAGGTAGGTTATTTTTAATACTTTTTCCGCTTGTTTGGTAAGCGGTATGCTGCCGATATTGACGTTAGTGCCAATTGTTCCTTTAACAGCATCTTCAATTGCGCGACGCAGTTTGGTGGTGTCGATACTCAACCCTTTGAGCAGTTTGATCGCGATGCCATCGCCATCGCGGATGAGCCCCAGGAGCAGGTGTTCGGTTCCAATATAGTCATGGCCTAGCCGTAGGGCCTCCTCCCTGCTGTATTGAATCACATCTTTAACCCGTGGCGAAAATTTAGCTTCCATATAATACCTTTCAAAATAATGTACGTCCCCCGTATATCATCTTATTTAACTCGAGGGCGTATTTTTTTACCTGTGCAACAATACTGCCAACTTTTTTGCACCTCAAAAAACAGACATTGTTATGATGCGCAATCTATTAAAGTTAAACTTTATACAAAGAAAATAATGAACAAAAACCTAAAATATTTCCTACAACTGACAGTAAGTTGCTGAAGCTTACTTGTTTGACCTTCTATAAACGCAAAAGTTTAGTACTTGTTGCGATTTTCAGCCTAATTTGGTTGTTATAACAGGCAATTAGTCACGCCATCTGACATTAAGGCATTATAAATAGAAGGTCAATTAATTGCACCTTCTTTTTATACGCAAAGCAATTAAAAATGATTGGCAATATATTAAATAGTTATTAAGATTTCCACAAAAACTTGTAGGATTTTTGCTGCGCGAAGTCCGAAAGTCCGCATTAGTCCGAAAGTCCGAGAGAACACGCTTTTACATTGTAAATTGCTAATAGCAAGACAGGATTGGGGGGGCATATTGTTACAATATGCTTGTTTCGTTGAAGATGTCGAATTATTTATATTTGATAAATATCGTTTTTGTTATGAAAATCATACACTATATCACCTTGTCATTCATTCCGTTCTTTGGGCTTTCTCAGGTAAAAATAGACAGCACGGCCTTAAAAGTATTCTATCTTAAAACTCTTCAAAATAAAAGCTCACATACAGTCTATAGTTTAGGCTCGACGAAAATGCCGTCTATGCCTTATATGGATCCAGCTGACATCATGAGCATTGAGGTTAAAAAACCAACGGATTCAATCAATAAAATGGGTAACAGTATTTATATTAAACTTAAAAAACACCCTTACCATTTTATCACCATTGACGATCTCACAAAGAAATGTGTCCCTAATTTTGATCGTCAAACGCAGGCTGTAATTTATGTGATCGACGAAAAATTTGTACCGTATTCCGCAGACATCATTTTTGAGACAACTTTTATAAAGTATGTTGAAGTACTAAGTAGTTCCCAAATAAAATATTTTAATGGAAGTCTTTCCGATGTGATAATGTTAATGATCAGCACTAAATTCGCGCCGGTTTATCTTTGTGGGACATCCTCTCAATTCTCTATTAAACAATACCAATTCAATTGATTTTCCATCAATTTTGAAGCATATTTGTACCCCATCGCTTGATTAACTAGTGTTGCATTATCCATAAACTCCATTCGCAATCGATATAAACATTAACTCATTAACTCATTCACTCACTCACTCACTAATTCACTCATTCACTAACTCACTCATTCACTAACTAAACATGGACGAGAAGATCATATTCTCTATGGCCGGGGTCAACAAGCTTTATCCGCCGCAAAAACAAGTATTAAAGAATATCTACCTGTCGTTTTTTTACGGCGCCAAGATCGGTGTTATCGGTTTGAATGGTTCAGGTAAATCGTCGTTGCTCAAGATCATCGCCGGGCTCGATAAATCGTTCCAGGGCGAAGTGGTGTTCTCACCGGGCTATACCGTAGGCTACCTGGCGCAGGAACCTGAACTCGACCCCAACAAGACCGTACGTGAGGTGGTGGAGGAAGGGGTTGCTGCCATAACGGCCATTTTAAAGGAATACGAAGATATCAATGAAAAATTCGGGCTCGAGGAAGTATACAGCGACCCGGATGCGATGGATAAACTGATGGCGCGCCAGGGCGAGCTGCAAGACAAGATAGATGCATTGAACGCATGGGAACTGGATACCAAACTCGAACGAGCCATGGATGCATTACGCTGCCCAGAACCCGATACCAAAATAGGCGTATTGTCAGGTGGCGAACGCCGCCGCGTAGCAATGTGCCGCTTGTTGTTACAGGAACCGGATGTGCTTTTGCTGGACGAGCCCACCAACCACCTGGATGCCGAATCGATCGATTGGCTGGAGCAGCATTTGAAACAATATAAGGGTACCGTGATCGCCGTGACCCACGACCGCTACTTCCTTGATAATGTGGCTGGTTGGATACTGGAGCTCGACCGCGGGGAAGGTATTCCATGGAAAGGAAATTATTCTTCATGGCTCGATCAAAAGGCAAAACGCCTGGCACAGGAAGAAAAGACCGAAAGCAAACGTCAGAAAACTCTGGAGCGCGAATTGGAATGGGTTCGCATGGCACCGAAGGCTCGTCAGGCAAAAGGCAAGGCTCGCTTATCCAACTATGAGAAACTAGCATCTGAAGAAACCAAGGAGCGCGAAGATAAACTGGAACTTTTTATACCGCCGGGCCCTCGCCTTGGCAATGTGGTGATAGAAGCCAATGGCGTTACCAAGGCATATGGCGATAAGGTGTTATTTGAAAACCTTAGTTTTTCACTGCCTCCGGCAGGTATCGTGGGCATCATCGGACCTAATGGTGCGGGTAAAACCACGCTATTCCGCCTCATTACCGGGCAGGAAACTCCTGACGCGGGCACCTTCCGCGTAGGCGAAACTGTGGCATTGGGTTATGTCGACCAGATGCATGATGATCTTGATCAAAATAAATCAGTTTGGGAAAATATCACCGACGGTTTGGATAATATCATGGTAGGCCACAAGGCATTAAACTCGAGGGCTTACGTATCCAAATTCAACTTTAACGGCGCCGACCAGCAAAAGAAAGTGGGCGTGCTATCCGGCGGTGAACGCAACCGGGTACACCTGGCCATCACCCTTAAAAAAGGATCGAACGTATTGCTGCTTGACGAACCTACCAATGATATCGACGTGAATACCCTCCGCTCACTGGAAGAAGCTTTGGAAAACTTTGGCGGTTGCGCGGTGATCATCAGTCACGATCGCTGGTTTTTGGACAGGGTTTGTACACATATTCTGGCCTTTGAAGGTAATTCGCAGGTTTATTTCTTTGAAGGTGACTACACCGCCTACGAAGAAAACCGCAAGAAACGTATTGGAGATATCACACCGCATCGGTTGAAATATAAAAAGTTGGTGGGGTGATGGGAATGCGAAGTGCGGAGTGACGAAAGCGGAATTAATATAATAATAATGCCATCCGAAGTTTTAAAACTTTGGATGGCCTATCCAGAAAACCTTTTACCTTTCCCCTTAACCATTTCTCAGAAATGTCAGGCAATCCTGTAGAGCAATTTTCACCATCTAAGCAATTCCGGTTAACTTTTCACAATTTTGAAGAGCCCGGTATGGGCTATAGCGCCTGCAAATTTTATCTGACAGACCTTCGAACAAATGAAACGATCGATTTCGAACCGCTGTGGGCAATCGGAATCGGACAGAACGGCTTAACATGGAGCGAAAATGAAAAATTCCTGATGCTTCCAGTTGCAGGACATCCCATCGAAAGCTTTTTTATCTATAATATCGAAAATGAAACCTTTACTTATTTAAATTTCAATAATTGCTGGTTATTATATGGCTATTGTCATGACGATTATATAGAAATCGAGTATAATGAAAAATTTGAAAGCGATCATTCAAAATATCCAACTAAGGCCTATGCCAAACCCCCGAATTTGCATTTTGATTTTACCGACCTAAAATGGATCGACCTTACTAATATCAATGAATTTGAGGCCCTGAGAAGAAACGATATAATAATAGATTTTAAACCAATTGATCTTGGTTGGCGGCCGTTCAAAGGGCAATTACCACAATCGACCGAGGTAATAGTTTGGGACTTGAAAAAGTTCGCCGAGTATGGTGATAGCCAATCCTTAGATTGGCTATCGGAAATTGCCGACAAGGCAGATGAAATTGATGATTGGAGCAAGGCCTCCAGGTATCTTGGCATTCGACAAAGAAATTAGATGGGATTTGCATAAATTTCCACGAATTCTTCTGAAATGTTTATATAGGAAAAGGCAGCACCTATTCTAATTTAAAAAGCTCCAGTAAATCTAAAATCAATCTTATTCAAAAATAGTCGAAGGCGTATAATGGATCGCATTTCCTATAGGTTATAAAATATTTATATTTGACAACCTAGATCTTTCAAAATGCCTAATACCTACACACAAATCCATATACAATGTGTTATGGCGGTAAAATACCGTCAATCGTTGATCGCCTCAGATTGGAAAGAAGACCTCCATAAATACATAACCGGTATCGTACAAAACAATGGCCATAAAATGATTGCTATAAATACGATGCCAGATCATTTGCATCTGTTTTTTGGGTTCAGACCCACCCAGTCACTTTCCGACTTGATGCGGATAGTTAAGGGCGAATCTTCAGAATGGATAAATCTAAAGAAATTCACGTCATCGCCTTTCAGGTGGCAGGAAGGATATGGGGCATTTTCGTATTCAAAATCACATGTCCAGGCTGTTGTTAAATATATTTTAAATCAAGAAGAGCATCATCGAAAGCAAACCTTTTTGGATGAATATCGAAAATTTCTGGTTCAATTTGAGGTCGATTTTGACGAACGGTATATTTTCAGAGATCCGGAATAGCAAAGCCGCCGATGAACATTATGCACCTATGGCGCATAAAAAGGGCTACCGACATTTGATCCCTACGGGATTTAAACGCCGATATCTGATTCCTGTTGGATTGGGATTATAAAATTTTTTGAACGCTACGGGATTTGAATGAAAACGTAAACCGATGAGCTATTCAATAATTTTACAATCTTTTG
>Ga0164296_1003086_pt1 | contig 15967 bp, 12 predicted proteins | sample GEODES057metaG_FD_113533 | JGI IMG/M metagenome (GOLD analysis project Ga0164296, IMG submission 113533) | Dystrophic lake water microbial communities from Trout Bog Lake, Wisconsin, USA - GEODES057 metaG | ecosystem: Environmental > Aquatic > Freshwater > Lake | place: USA: Trout Bog Lake... | reverse complement strand
CCATCTTTGAGGTGGCGCAGTAAATTGACAGAGCCAAGATTACAAACAGCCGTCTCAGTGTCACTTGTATTAAGTGTAATTTCAGTGCAAAGATTAGACGAGTGAACAACACCAGCGTGTTGTTGGGGTGAGCGCAAGTTACAAGGATCTTTGAAAGTAATCCATGGGTGGCCTGTTTCAAAAAGCATGGAGAGCATTTTTCTCCATAAGTCACTCGCTGGGACTGTCTTACTTGGTTTTAAGTCCCCCGCGCGAGCCAGAGCTTCATATTTTACGTAAGCCTGCTCGAAGGCAATTCCGAATTTGTCATGCAAATCAGGAACATCAGAAGGTGAGAAAAGTGTCCACTCACCTTTCTCCATGACTCTGCGCATGAAAAGATCAGGAATCCAGTTGGCAGTGTTCATGTCGTGAGTACGTCTACGGTCGTCGCCCGTGTTTTTACGCAACTCTAAGAACTCTTCAATATCCAAATGCCAGGTCTCTAGATAAGTGCAAACTGCGCCTTTGCGTTTGCCGCCTTGATTGACTGCAACTGCAGTGTCATTGACCACTTTTAGGAAAGGAACAACACCTTGAGACTCGCCGTTTGTGCCCTTAATGTGTGAACCTAAAGCGCGAACTCTTGACCAGTCGTTACCCAAGCCACCAGCGAATTTGGACAAAAGGGCGTTTTCTTTAATTGATTCGTAAATTCCGTCCAAATCATCTGGAACAGTCGTGAGGTAGCAACTTGAGAGTTGTGAACGCAGCGAACCACTGTTAAAGAGTGTGGGTGTGCTAGACATGAAGTCAAACGAGGAAAGAATCTCATAAAACTCAATTGCTCTTGCCTCCCTATCTATCTCATCAAGTGACAATCCCATTGCGACACGCATAAAAAATGACTGAGGTAACTCAATCCTTTGCTTACGAACGTGAAGAAAGTAGCGATCATAAAGGGTTTGCAGTCCCAAATAATCAAACTGAAGATCTCGCTCCGCTTTTAAAGCCTTTGCCAGTCTTGGTAGATCAAATTGTCTGAGGCGCGGATCAAGAAGATCGTTTTCAATTGCTTTCTCAATGAACTGGGGGAAATATTCAACGTACTGAGCCGATCTTTGTTCTGGCGGAACCTCGCGACCAAAGACTTCCTTGGCAATCGTGTGCATCAAAAGTCGTGCAGTTGCATAAGTGTAGTCAGGATCTTTTTCGATCAAAGTTCTAGAGGCCAATATGGAGGCTTTGTAAACTTCCTCTATTGGTACTCCATCATACAAATTTCTAAGAGTCTCATTCAAAATAGGCTCTGCTTGAACATCAGCGCTAAGTCCTTCGCATGCTGAGATCATCAAAGACTTGAGCTTCTCCATATCTAGCGCTACACGTTGTCCGCCGTCCAAAACGTGAAGCACTGGGTGTGCAGGTTTTGCAGATTCTTTTTGTGTTGAGCGCTCTTGGGTTCTACGCTCTCTGTATAAAACGTAGGCTCTTGCAATTTCATGATGGCCACCGCGCATTAAACCAAGTTCAACATGGTCTTGTACATCCTCAATATGAAAGGTACCGCCTCCAGGACGAGAACGCATTAGCGCACGCATAACTGCTTGAGTTAAAGCTTCAACGGTCTCCCTAACGCTTGCCGATGCAGCGCCTTGTGTGCCGTGGACAGCTAAGAAAGCTTTCATCATGGCAACGGCAATTTTGCTAGGCTCAAACGGAACCACTGCGCCGTTGCGGCGAATGATTTGATACTGAGCTAACCCGGTACTTGGGGTTGATAAATTGATAGAACTTAAATCAACATCTGACAGTAGATTACTTGGAGTAGATCCGACCGTAGTAGAAGCTATTTGCATATTCTTAAAACACCTTTTTGATTTCGAAATTCGTCACAAAGCAGACCTTTGAAATGCAAATGTCTACTGAAAATTGGAGAATGGGATTGCGATACCCCACACTATATCTGGGGTATGCGTAGTTTACAAGACACTAGGGGTAGTGTTTTGCACTAATTTGAAAAAAAATTGAAAATAAATAATTTTTCGAAAATTTATTGATTTATGCGTAGTTTTTTTGCTCAAAAATGATGAACCCCTTAAAAGGCTCATAAACACTATATTTCATTAAAAGAAAAGGCATGAAATGCGGGTTTTGAGAGATTTTGGCTCTGATAGCCTTAAAAATAAATGATTTAAGACTGTGTCTGAAATGTGATCTTGTCTCTTATCATAGATATTATTTATGGCGTGCACCATTTCGGTAATAAAAGTGCTAGGAGCCCATTGGGATAAAACCTAGGTAAAACTAAGTATTCAAATACTTAATTGCGGACTTGGTCAGGAAAACATGAGCTTTGAAGTCCCAAACTTTTTTGAAATTTTAACCAGTTGAATTGATCACCGGGATCTTTTTTTCGTCCCGCAGCAATGTGTTCATGTCCTGCAAAGTGCTCAATCGGATATTCAATTAGTAACGATGCGCAAAGAGCACTTAGAGTTTCGTATTGTCCCTGCTCAAAGGTGCCGCCAAATTCAGCCCCCTCTAATTCGATTCCAATTGAAAAATCATTGCAGTTATTCCTGCCTTTGTAGGAGGATTCACCTGCATGCCACGCTCTGTCCGAGCAACTTACGAATTGGATGAGATCTGAATTTCTTTTAATTAAGAAATGAGATGATACTTTTATGCCTCTCAACCCCTCAAAGTAGGGATGCAAATCATGGTTGAGTCGGTTGGTGAAAAACTCTTCTATGTGACCTGTGCCAAACTCATTTGGGGGCAAACTAATTGAATGGATCACAACCAACTGAATCTTTGTAGTTGCCGGTCTTTGTCCAAAGTTTGGAGACCTGACCTGCTTGGCGAACCGGTACCATCCATCAAACCATAACTCAGAATCTGGATGTTGCATTTAGTTTTTTTCTTTTGCTTGGAGATGGTTTGAGCAGCAGTATGGTCCGAGATTTCCGATAACCGCATCAGATTTTGGAAAATGTACACCGCAGTGATTACATTCAATCATGATTTGTGGTCCATTGTTTGAAAATTCCGACTTGGCTGCTTGGTGACTTTGCTTGTTACGACGAATGTAGCTATAAACAAAATACAAGACTACGATTAATATGAGATATTTCACAAACTTCTGGCCAAAATGACTTCCAGTACGAACCTAGATCCTACATACGACAATAACAAAAGAGCTGCCCCAATGTAGAGCATTCTAGAGGCTAGAGTGCCCCTCCAGCCAAGCTTACTACGTCCTAATAGGAGAGTACCTGTTGTTATCCAAGAGAGAATTGCAAAGACCGTTTTATGATCAAACTTGAGTGCTTTAGCTGGTCCATAGAGTTCATCGGCAAACCAGATCCCTGCGATCAGTGTGGCTGTTAGAAGTACGAAACCAGATTTGACAAACCTAAAGGTCAGTCTCTCAAGCGTTAATAGGGGCAAACCCGTTTGGTTGTCTTGAGCAAGCCGCATTTTTTTCTCCGCTCTTTGCAAAAGAATAGCGTGAACTACGGCCACTGCAAATAACCCATATGAGGCCATACCAAACATCAAGTGCAAAGGGAGCCAAGGTGAGGACTGCAGATGCAGCGGATGGCCTATAAAGGACATACTCAAAATTACGCTAAATGCACCCAGTGCAGCCAGGCCCCCGTGGACCCTCAATTGGGGGATTTTCCAGTGCTCTATTGTGTATATGACCAACACCATCCAAGTTGTGGCCGATAGTGCAGGGGCGAAACCAAACTGCGGTTGTCCGTCCTCTGAAATCATGCTGCTGATAATGCTCAGTGCATGAAAGAAAATACCTACAAAAAGTACTTTTAAGCCTGTAGTTTCATTGTCGCGTCGAACCCAAAGCGCTCCAACCGCATAGATCAGCGCTGCCAAAAGGCTGGTCATCAAAAAGAAAGTAGAGAAATTGTTGACACTCATAGAGGATAAGTTTAACTGAAGCTATCATTTTCACAAAATTGCGGAAAATATATCCTGTTGTTAGCTGGCTTCAAAGAATTTCCATGAAATTTAAGAGCTCAATAGCGCTAAAACTACTTAGATTGCGTTCTTGAATTGCTCCATGAAACGTCCCAGTTTTTGAGTCGCCTCAAGAGTTACACCGTTATAAAGGGAGGCCCTAATACCTCCAATTGAGCGGTGACCACTCAGCCCGGAGAACCCTTCGTTTGATGCAAGTTCTAAAAATCTAGCCTCTAACTCCGGGGATTGGAGATTAAATGAAATATTCATCAAAGACCTGTTGGACAAATTAACCGAACTTTTATAGAAGCCCTGGCTTTGATCGATTTGTCCATAAAGGGTAGAGGCTTTTTGTTCATTGATTTTTTGCATATTGACTAAGCCCCCAATTTCCTCCACAAGCCATTTGGTAATTAAATTTACGACATATATTGCAAATACTGGCGGAGTGTTGAAATTTGAATGTGCTTTGGCTTGTACCCTGTAATCCAAAAAGGCTGGGAACTCATTGGGCATCTGCTTCATTAAACTGTCTTTGATCACAACAACGGTTACACCTGCAGGACCAAGGTTTTTTTGAGCATGTGCGTAAATCAGAGCATATTCATGGGCCTGAATTGGAGCAGATAAAAAATCAGACGACATGTCGCAAATCCTGGGGACATTGGGTAACCCCATCAACTCTTTAAACTGAAGCCCCTCTACTGTTTCATTTGAAATGTAATGAAAATAACTAGCTTTGGGGTCTAGTACCAGTTCATCATTCCTCGGGAGTAGGGTATATTTTTGTCCCTTGCCACTCCAAACTACTTTTAATTTATGGCTGTCACTAGAGTTAATACCCAAAGAAGGGTGAGCTCCTTCAATTGATTTGGCACTCCAGTAACCCGTATCTAAATATTCTGCTGGGTGTGTGGGGTTGTTGTTAAAAGCCGCAGAAATGGTTGAAAACTGCTGTGTCGCACCACCTTGAAGAAAAAGTACATGATAGTCACTAGGCAGGGAGAGTAGGCTTTTTATACGATCTTCGGTGTCTAGCACAAGGTCAGTAAACCATTTAGAGCGGTGGCTGATCCCTAAAATTGACAGCCCCACACCCGGCACCGCATGAATGGATTGCTGGACTTGTGATAACACCGATTCAGCCAAAGCGCCAGGACCGCCAGAGAAATTAAGCAAATTGCGCTGATTTGGTGTTAGTTTGTTCAAAGTGCTGGAACCATTTGATGTGATTAGCAAGTAGTTTAAGTCATCACAGTGAATTCGAATTCATTCATTAACGCAAATGGCTCAGTAGAGCTAAAATTGAATAATTAAATCGCCACATATTCGTGTTTTCCATTAATCTTAGATTTTTTAGAACGGATCTCAATCCATGGCCAGCCTTCTCACAGATAAGCTTTCCGGTTTAGTCAAACACATCAGCGGGCAAGCCCGCATCACTGAGTCCAACGTCTCCGATATGTTGAGAGAAGTTCGAATTGCCCTCATTGAGGCCGATGTAGCACTACCCGTGATAAAAGATTTTATTGCCAGGGTTAAAGAAAAAGCGCTAGGTCAAGAAGTTATAAGCTCTCTTAAGCCGGGACAAGTCCTGGTTAGCATTGTCCAAAAAGAGCTCGCAGCAACTATGGGTGAGGGGGTATCAGATATTAATTTAGCTGCACAACCCCCTGCTGTTATTTTGATGGCGGGATTGCAGGGCGCGGGTAAAACCACAACCACTGCTAAGTTGGCTAAACATTTAATGACAAAGCGAGGCAAAAAAGTTTTAACTGTTTCAACAGATATTTACAGGCCAGCTGCAATAGAGCAACTTAAAACAGTCACTGCTCAAGCCGGTGCTCAGTGGTTTGAGAGCACCACTGAGCAGCGTCCCGTGGATATTGCGCTCGCAGCATTAGATTTCGCAAAAAAACATTACTTTGATGTCCTCTTGATCGATACAGCGGGTCGTTTGGGAGTCGACGAAGAGTTGATGAAAGAGATTAGAGAGCTTCACGCTGCTGTAAAACCTGTAGAAACACTTTTTGTAGTTGACGCGATGCTTGGTCAAGACGCGGCCAATACAGCCAAAGCTTTTAATGACGCGTTGCCTCTTACTGGCATTGTGTTGACCAAACTAGATGGAGACTCAAGGGGAGGGGCTGCTTTATCGGTTAGACAAATAACCGGAGCACCTCTAAAGTTTGCTGGAACAAGTGAAAAGATTGATGGTTTAGAGGTCTTTGATGCTGAAAGGCATGCCGGGCGAGTCCTTGGGATGGGGGACATTGTTGCATTGGTTGAGCAAGTAACTTCGAATGTGAATGTGCAAGCTGCCGAGAAACTTGCTCAAAAACTTAAAAGTGGCAGCGATTTTGATTTGAATGATTTCTTGGCTCAAATTCAGCAAATGAATCAAATGGGTGGGCTGGCAAGTTTGATGGAAAAAATGCCCTCTCAAATTGCTGCTAAAGCACAGGGTGCAGATCTATCAAAAGTAGAGCGCGATATGCTCAGGAAACAGGGCATTATTCACAGCATGACCCCAAAAGAGAGAAGTAAACCAGAGCTAATTAAGGCAACACGCAAACGACGTATTGCAGGGGGCGCAGGTGTACAAGTTCAAGATGTCAACCGCATGCTCAAAGAGTTTGAGCAGATGCAGCAGATGATGAAACAAATGAAAGGTGGGGGCCTCATGAAAATGATGAAGCGCCTTGGAGGTATGAAGGGTATGGGGGGTATGGGAGGGCCAGGTTTCCCCGGCATGCCACGTTAAAGTACAGTTACTTTAAAGTTTTTAACTTAATTAAACCAAACTCTCGCTAAGCACTAACTCCCCTCTTAAAGAGTGTGCAAGTGCTTGTGTGATTTGGACTTCAATCAGTTGACCAGTTAACCGCTCAGGTCTTGGACCTGCTGCAAAGTTAACTATCCTGTTGCAATCAGTTCTGCCCATCAATTCACTGGCGTCTTTGCGAGAAGGTCCCTCGACCAAAATACGCTGTACTGAGCCAATCATAGAGTTACTTATTTTCCCAACGTTTTCCTCAATCGTCGCTTGCAAATGCTGAAGTCTTTTAAGTTTGACTTCATGGGGAGTCGTGTCCTCTAAGTTTGCGGCAGGCGTGCCAGGGCGGGGGCTGAATATGAACGAAAAGGAGGCGTCAAATCCGGTGTCAGTGATCAATTTCATCAACTGATCAAAATCTTGATCAGTTTCTCCAGGAAACCCAACTATGAAGTCTGAACTTAAGGCTAAGTTAGGACGTATTGCTCGAAGTTTGCGAATCGTACTTTTATACTCTAAAGCTGTATAGCCTCGCTTCATCGCCATCAATATCTTATCGCTCCCGTGTTGAACTGGCAGGTGCAAATGGCTAACCAATTGAGGAATCTTGGAATACGCTTCAATCAGTCTTGGCGTGAATTCGTTTGGGTGACTGGTTGTGTATCTTAGGCGCTCAATTCCGGGGATCTCTGCGATATATTCAAGCAGTAAAGCAAAGTCCGCAATCTCTGAGGTGTCCCCCATAATGCCTCTATAGGCATTCACATTTTGACCGAGCAGATTGATCTCTTTAACACCTTGCGCAACTAGACCGGCGATCTCAGTCAAAACATCATCTAACGGTCTATTTACTTCCTCTCCCCTGGTGTATGGAACAACACAATAGCTACAGTACTTGGAGCAACCCTCCATAATGCTTACAAAGGCTGAGGCTCCTTTGGTTTGGGCCGGGGGGAGGTGATCAAACTTCTCTATCTCAGGGAAACTGATATCTACTTGAGGTTTCTTAGAAGTAGATCTGGCTTTTAACAACTCAGGCAATCGGTGAAGTGTTTGAGGGCCAAAGACGACATCAACGTAAGGTGCACGTTGAATGATGCTGGCACCTTCTTGGCTTGCAACACATCCTCCTACAGCTATTTGTACGCCTTTCTTCTTTAAATGTCTGACTCGTCCAAGATCAGAAAACACTTTCTCTTGTGCTTTTTCACGCACTGAGCAAGTGTTAAATAAGATGAGATCTGCTTGGTTGACATCTGTTGTAGTCTCATAACCATCACTTGCAGCCAAAACATCGGCCATCTTGTCAGAGTCATACTCATTCATTTGGCAGCCAAACGTTTTAATAAAAACTTTGCGGCTCATAATGAATAACCAAATTTGTTTTTGCAGCGTTGCATGGCTTATACCCAGGGGCTGTAATTAAAGGAGTGTGTATTGTAATAGATTGCATTCTTTAAGTGTAGTAATATTGGATTTATGCGAAATTAACACTGCGTGGAATACAAAATGATTTTCAAAAAAATAGTACTTTTTACAAACACAAGTGGATATGCACAGTTCAAAGAGGAGGAGATTGAGCTTGATCAGGGAACAGAGAAAGCTAAGTTATCATCTCTTATGCAAAGCGGTGGTTATCAGCTAAGGGAGAGTCCAGTTGGCTTTAAGAGCGAATTTCATGTGACTCCTGTAGCACAGTGGGTATTTATTTTGAGTGGGCAAATGAAAATTGGCTTGCAAGACGGCTCAAGTAAAACCTTCTCTCCTGGCGAGCATTTTTATTCTTCAGATCTCCTGCCTAGTGGTGCCGTCTTTGATCCCAAAATACATGGACACTGGAGTTGTCAAGTCGGAGATCAGCCCTTGGTGACTTTGTTTGTGCGAGACTAATTTAATCTTCATCAAATTAATTTCGTGGTCCTTTTTTAAAAGTTTAATCAATATGCATGAAACAAATTGGTCTCCAAGCCCTCGCTATCCCGATCCTTCTGTTGAAATCTTAGATGATCGATTTTTAAAATACAGACTCTTTCATGCCTCAGTTGAGCGGCTATTTACGGGCTGTAGGTGGTCCGAGGGACCGGTATGGTTTGGAGATGGAAGGTACGTCCTTTGGAGCGACTTGCCAAACGAGCGGATCATGAAGTGGGATGAGAGTTCTCAATCTGCTAGCGTGTTTAGAAACAATTCAAACATTAGCAACGGTAATACAAGAGACAGGCAGGGGCGACTGATTTCCTGTGAACATGCGGCTAGACGCGTTACACGAACTGAATACGACGGAACAATTACAGTGATCGCAGACACTTACCAAGGCAAGCGTCTTAACTCGCCCAACGATGTGGTCGTGAAGTCTGATGGATCTATTTGGTTTACAGATCCGCCTTTTGGATTGCTTGGGTGGTATGAGGGCGCTCCCGCAGAGCAGGAGTTACCAACCAATATTTACAGGGTCGATCCCATCAGCGGCAAAATCCAGGCCGTCTGTACAAGTGTTGAGCGTCCAAACGGCTTGTGTTTTTCACCCGATGAGCGACTTCTCTATGTTGTTGAGTCAGGTGCAACGCCCAGGCGAATCAGGCTATTTGATGTGAGCGCTGAAGGGAATTTATCCAACGACAGAGTTTTCCTTACCACTCAAATGGGAGAGAGTCCAGACGGTTTTCGTTGTGATGAGGACGGAAACCTATGGGCAGGATGGGGTATGGGGGAGAATTTAGATGGGGTTCGTATTTTTGCCCCTAACGGCGACCCAATAGGGCATATACATTTGCCAGAGCGATGCGCAAATCTTTGTTTTGGTGGCGCAAAGAGAAACAGGCTCTTTATGGCGGCAAGTCATTCTTTGTACGCAATTTATGTCAACACCAGAGGTGCTACGAGTTGCTAAGTTGACTCAGAAAGTCGTTGGATCAATAATTAGCTCTTAAGTATTGGTTTTTATCGATTAAAGCTTTAGACTCATCGAGCCGATACTCTTAGGACGCCGCTATTTGCATCCTCCTATTTTTTGGAAAAAGTGCAAGTTGCGTGCCCCTTCTTTATCCATTATCTGAATGTGAACTGCTATGAAAAAGTATTTACGCATCATCTTAGAAGTTCTACTCGCCGTTGTGTTGGTGGCTGTAGCGGCTTTTGCATATACAAATTACTCTGGCAAAAAGCATATGTCAGATGATTTGACTCAGTCAACTGAGGAGTTGGATCAGACCAAAGAAGCACTAGATAAGGCCACTGAAGACCTAGAAGCTAATAAAGAAAAGATTGCGGCCTTGATGAAAGACCAAATTCAACTCAACGCTCTTAAGTCAGCTTTTGCAAATGGTGTTGTTTTGGCAGATTTGGATGCACATTATAAAAAAGAAAAATCGATTGGTGCTGACAGACAAGTAGGACTGGGTGCTCTTCGTATGCTTACCAACGGTGTGGATGATCCCAGCACAATCAGTGCTTTTCAAAAGACACTTGAGCTTGCGGAATGGAATACTAGACTACAGACCGTTTGTGCAGCTCAAAACGGTTTAGTGTCTGCAGGTCAAAAAGTAACCGTTCTAGCCGATTGCAACAAAGATGCAAATCCCCCTAGGGAAGTTGAAGAGGCTCAAAAAAAAACTCTAAGTGAAAACGACTTTAAGTGGGGATACGACGGAGATGCAGGTCCAGAGCATTGGGGAGAGAATTTCCCAACTTGCGCAAAAGGCAAGAAGCAATCCCCAATGAACATTATTGGTCCTTTTGAGAAAGCCAAAGAAACCTTGACAGTGGATTACAAGGAAGGCGCACTCAAAATGGTCAATAATGGACACACAATTAAAATCCTGCCCGAGCCTGGTAGCACGATGCTCGTTAATAAGGATCTTTATGATTTAGTTGAAGTTCATTTTCACCGTCCAAGCGAAGAGGAGGTGGATGGTAAGAGCTCAGCTATGGTGATACACCTTGTACATAAAAACAAGAAAGGTAAGCTTGCTGTAATGGCAGTCTTGATCAATGAGGGTAAAGAAAATCCAGCTATCAAACTTCTCTGGACTAATCTCCCACCTAAAGACAAAGAAGGTCAAGAATTCGCACCGCCTAAAGTTGTCTTCAATCCTGGCGCACTCCTCCCCTCCGATCTCAGTCATTTCACCTATGAGGGATCCCTCAGCACTCCCCCTTGTACTGAGGGTGTGATGAACTATGTTTTAAAGGCATCAGTTGATTTATCAAAAGGACAAATCAATAAATTTCCTTTTAAAGCCAATGCCAGACCGGTTCAAGACTTTAACGGTAGAAAAATTGCTGCAACCGTTACAAAGTAAAGTCCAATCGTTTGCCGTTTTGTGAGGGCATTTTCGGTTCATGGTCCGCTGCGAGCTGAATATTTAATGACACCTTAACTGACTTAATTTAGTAGAGGGTTATCTTCAAACGCGGTGAAAATGCCAAGTGAAATAAAAATAGTTGCCGTTAGGTGTTGACCCATTTATGGGCTTATATCTTTATTAACTTGGAGTATCAAAAAAAGATTGAACTTAATTAAATTTAAACGGTGCACGGTACATCCATACTGGTCTTCCGTCGGCACCACAAACCACAGCATCAGGAGTGATGAGTCTGGCCTCAAACTCTAAGCTAACTAACCAAGCGCCAGGTTTTAATTCAGCTGCAGCTTTCTCAACCGCCTTGGGCATACTCTCGGGGCGTTGGAACATGTAAACCAAGTTGTAAGTGGACCAGTCGGCCAGCCAAATATTTCCTTGTCTTATATTGGCCCACGGACAACGAATTGCACAAAAAAACCTAAGAGGCCAACTCATCTCCAACCCAAAGAGTTTGGAGTTTGGATAGGCCCCTCTAAGCGCCTTTAGCCCGTCTCCAAGTCCGCATCCTGCGTCTAATATCTTTGCTCCCTCTCCCCCCAGTTCCGCTTGACCGAGTTGGATGTGTAGCGGCATTTCAATCAATGCTTTAGACGGGGTAGGAAATAAAGGCGCATCACTCCATGCATTTAAGGGGTAAACAAGAGCAATCAAAATCACCAATCCCAACCAAGCAAGGGGTGGGAGTGTCCAAGAGGCTTGAATAAGTAGGAGTTGAGATAAGGGAAATCCAACGACGATTAAAAATCGCCTCCAAAGTGTTGTGCCCAAAGTGGTTAGGACCACACTTAAAACAGTGGCTCCTAAAAGTGCCCATTCGTTGGAACCGAATAAACTTAAAAGTAACGAAAATAAACCCCACGACATTCCCCAAGCCAAGAGGGCGGGTAAGGGCCAGGTGAGTATTTTCATTCAGACGAAAATATTAATTGCCAAAATTAAATCAATTCCAAGTAAACCAACTCCAATTAGACCAACTCTATATTCCCGGGTAAGTCCACCATTCCAAGTTCGCTTACCAGTTGCAAAGCAAGCAAGTTTATAGAGACTTCAATCGGTCACTAGAGGGCACAACTCGTGTTAAGCGAATACCGTAACGGTCGTTGACCAAAACAACTTCGCCTTGAGCAACAACTGTGTCATTGACCAATAAGTCAAGTGGTTCACCCGCGATGCGGTCAAGCTCTACAACACTACCTTGAGTTAGGCGCATCAGATCTTTAATTTTGATTTGGGTGCGTCCGACTTCAATAGCTAATGAGACAGATATGTTTTGTAAAACCTCAGGGTCAATGTTACCTGGGTTGCTCATCTCAAAGTCAGCAGCCGAGGGACCAAGGTGGGGTTTTTCTGAACCAGTAGGAGTTGCAGAAGTCGCATCTGTTGCGTCTTTTGCATCCTCAGCGCCGTCTTCTGTGTTTGGATTTTCTGTTGTATCGTTCATATTGCTTTCCCGGTTTTAATCTATTCCAGGGACTATGACATCTTCTACACGCACTGCCACATTGGAGCCCCGGGTTCCAATGTTGACACCAAATGCGGGAACGCCTTTGGCAATGAGTTGTGCGTGTTCAGGTTTTTTGAAGAAAAGAAGATCCCCTTCCTTCATGGTTTTTAAGTGGTACAACGTGGTTTTGAGGTTGCCCATCAGTACTTGAATATCAATGTAAGCATCTCCAACGGCAACAGCCAAGTCTTGGCTCCACTGTTTATCAGATTCCTCGTCACCGTCACCGGTTTGAACGCGGTTTCTAAGGAGCTCTCGCATCGGCTTTAGGGTTGCGTACGGGTACACGAGATCCATAAAACCTTTGCCCCCTGAGGAGGTGGCGTCAGACTCAAATCTACTGAGCACCACCAGATCGTTTTCATCTGCAATTTGCGCAAACTGTGGATTGATCTCAGAGCTCACTTTTTCACAATCAATATCAACCACTGCAGACCAAGCATCCTTTAATGACTTAAAGAACACCTCTAAGATGATGTTGATGATTCTGTTTTCTGTTGGTGTGAACAAGCGTCCCGGTGGTAGCTCGCCAACACCTTTGCCAAATCCACCAAAAAAGCTATCCAGGGAACTGAATACAACGTTGGGATCAATGATCACAACTGAGTAGCCTCTAAATGGACTAATCCTGATGGTATTGACCGCAAGTGGCGGTTTTAGCATCTTTAAATAATCACCAAACTTAAGAATCTGAACTCTTGAGGGGTTGACTCTTGGAGTGGTCCTTAAGACCTCTAACAAACCCAGTCTGAACATACGGATGAACCGCTCATTGATCATATCAATCGATGAGACATTTACCCCCAGTGTGCTGTTCTCGCTAGCAAGATCGTGCTTTCTAACGCGCACAGACGTATTGAAACCTGTATCCGTCTCCAGGCTCCCGTCTTTGAGTCCCTCCGCTAGCGCGGAGAGCTCATCTTGAGATAAAAGGTTAGCTCTATTGGTTGCCATAAAGTCTTATTGCATTACAAAGGAGGTAAAGAAAACTTCCTCGATACCACCGAAATCTTCATACTCTTCAAGTAAACCATTCATGGTTTCTTTGATTTTTGCTGCGAGTTCCTTTCTGAACTCAGGCTTCTTGGTTTCAGCCTCTGTTGTTTGACGCATCACATCAAGCATCGCTGATCTTAAAGCAAACTCGTGCTTTTTAACATTATCAAACACGCGGTTGTCATAGTGAGTCATCAAAGCGATTTGCACGACCATGACTTTCTTTGAGTCGGTGATGTTGGTCATCAACTCTTTATCAAGTTGAAAGTAGTTTTTCTCGAAACGAGTTTCCTCTGGAGCCTCTTTTTTGATCTTAACGGGAGCTTCGTCTTTGGCCTTTGTTGCAGCCGCTTCCAACTCTTCCAATTTATCCATGGCTGCAAGCTCTGCTTTTTTCTCGTAATAGCCCGAGAAAAATAGCGTACCAAAAGCAACACCGATCAATAAAACGATTGATCCTACGGCAACGCCTGCGATCAGGAGGATCGGTTTTTTCTTCTTCGGTTCTTCTGCGCCGTCTTCGGCTTCTGGGGCTGCGGGTTTGGCTGTTGCCATTTTTATCTCCTGTTAGAGCCTAATGAATTAGGCAAGAATATCAAGTTGTGAGTTGCTACTAGACAAAGCATTTTGTTTTGTATCGTCAGCAATTGGAGTTTCTTCAGTTACTTTAGCAACTGAGCTTGAAGGATTACTCTGATAGCTGTAGGGTACACCAGAATTTTGTCCAGAACTAGAGCCTGAACCTTGTCCGCTGGTTTGACCAGATCCTACTTGAACTGAACTTTGATCAATTCCTGAACCTTGAAGTGCATTTCTGAGCTGATGGCTATTGGTGTGAATCAAATTTTGAGTCAATGGGTTATTGGACTGGAAATTGGCTGCCAATTTACCGTCCTTCATTTCAAGTTGAATGTCTACAATCCCCAGACTTGACGGTCTGAGAGCAAACTTCATCTTCCATTGGCCTTGCGCAAACTGCTGTTGAAGCCTGTTTGAAATCTCAGCTGCGAATTTGTTACTCAACTTCTCATATGCACCCGCCATATCGGTTGGGACATTGTTATTGCCTTGAGAACCATCAGGGTTTGAGGATGAACCTGAATTAGTACCGTTGTTTGAATTCTCAGATGATCCACCTAAATTTGAACCAAGTCCTTCAGGGTTCAAAGAATTAAGTGCCGTATTCATATCCAAAGTAATTGAGCCAGAAGCCCCTTCATTTCCTGTGCTGCCCAGTGCATTTGTGCTGCGCGTTGTATTTGCAAAGTGTGCTTGTAGCGCCTCAACGTCCTCGGGTCTTAAGCTGGCCTCCATAACAGAGAGGGCTTCTAAGGTGCTAACTGGGCTTGCTGAGGCGGAACCCGATGCGCCGTTGACAGCTCCTGCAGAGGTAGAAACTGCCACCTTTGTGTTTAACTCAGCAAGTGTCGCCGCTGTTGCTTGGCTTTGAATGCCGATGGCTCCAGGAGCCTGATTGATTTGAATTTGTAAGTTGGAGACTTGATTCAAGACGGAGGCAGTTGCGTCCGAGGGAGTGTTTCCTGTTGACAAAGTTCCTAGAGCCTGTGAGTTGGCATCTAAGCTAGAGGTGCTTGTTGTATCCGCTGTGGTGCTTGGAAGGGTAGTACCTGTGCTGATTAATGATTCAGTAGATGCGGGCTGTGAGGATGCCGCACCTGCTGGCGTTTGTCTAGCTGCCTCAGCTCCGAAGAGCTGGTGCATTTGAGAGTCGTTCAAACCCATACCACGTGCATATGAAATTAAACTCTGCGGGCTGGTATCCGTTTGAGCAGGCGTGATAAGCTGTATCTTGTTACTGATAGATACTGTCTTAAGGCTATGCCCGTTGAGGGAATCTGGAGAAGTTGCGCTGTCTTTTCCTTTTAAAGCATTTTGCTGAGCCAAGAGTGCAGCCCCAATGGAGGGTAAAACAATCGGCAAACCGTTTGGTAATGAGCTCGCAGCGTTTTGCGAGTTGGCATCCCCAAGTTTTCCGTCTTTAGAGGACACGCTAGGATCAGCAACTTTATCATTTGCCCCTTGAGATCCATTGCTCATTAGCCAAGCGTTGGTGGAATATGGGATTCCTTGTCCGTTAGAGGTGCTAGAGGATCCAGCGTTACCCGTTGAACCACCTTCCAAAGAGTCCCCTAATATATTAGTGGAGCCTAAGTAATGTCTATATTTTCCATGATTAGAAGGATTGCTGGCTTGGTTTGTGCTCGAGGAATTAGCTGAATTTGTAGAGCCGTTGCTGGATTCTGAGCCATTTGTTCCATTAGTTCCATTCGTCCCGCTCGCACTGCTAGAACCGGAAGACGAACTGTTTGAATTCGTCTGGTTATCTTGTGAGTGTTGGGT
>Ga0164296_1003085_pt1 | contig 15968 bp, 21 predicted proteins | sample GEODES057metaG_FD_113533 | JGI IMG/M metagenome (GOLD analysis project Ga0164296, IMG submission 113533) | Dystrophic lake water microbial communities from Trout Bog Lake, Wisconsin, USA - GEODES057 metaG | ecosystem: Environmental > Aquatic > Freshwater > Lake | place: USA: Trout Bog Lake... | reverse complement strand
GCGCAGCGCCGGAGCGAAATTTAAGAAGTTTAGTGCCTCGGCGGACCCGCCGGCCGCTGGAAATAAGAAGTTAGAGTGTCTCTCGGCGGTCTCCTGCCTTCTTAAAGGTGAGCACCCCCTGTAGGTTATGCGACATAGTTCCGCGCCGCGCTCGCAGGGCGATAGTCGCTATGCAAGCCGCAAGCGTCGTGCGCTCATGTCGTCTCGCAGGCAGAGCGCTTCCGGGGTGAACTACTGTGGACATGCAGTATATTTCTTGTGGCGTGAGACGCCTCGTGCGTCCTCCACGCTGCTGCTATCACGCCTCATATGCGTCATCAAGTCGACGCAGACCTACGGGCCTGGACTTCGCCTCCGTGCCTCACAGCGCACTTCGGCCAGACGTGCTGCTCGCCGACGGGACATACATCGCGTGTAGCGTTGCTTCTTCAAGCACAAAACAGACGCACGTGACAGCTGTTACAGACACCCTAGCCCGCTTGCTGGACGCAGTGCAGCCCCGCGTTGCGGCTGTGGTCGCGTTCGACAGTGGCCGTCGCAAGGCAATTGTGCCAGGCAGTGTGGACGCGCGGCGTGCGACTCAGCGCGCAACCACTGGCGCAGCGCCTGTGTCGACTCAATATGTTGACGTCCGGGGTGACCCAAGCCGGTTTACAGACGCACTCGCAGCAAGAGGCCTCCACAGTGTGATTGCCCCACTTGATGCTCAAGGCGACGACGTTTTGTTCGCGCTTGCGCACGCATTACGGGACTGCAACAACCTCCGCTGCCTGGTCGTGTCTGGCGACACAGACGCAGTTGCGGCGCTGCGTCGGGGGCCACCGGGCGCTTGCGTTGACTGGTTGCGGGTCGCACCGTTCCCATGTTCGGCCTGGCCACAGGTCTTGACGCATGTCACCTGGCATGATTTCCTCCACAAGTGGAAATTCTTGCCGCAGCGTTGGGCGCTCTACGGATGTCTGGTTGGAAGGCCACGCGATGGAGTGCCCAAGGTTGGTGGTGTTGGGCCGTCTGCTGCAGCCGCGTTGCTCCGCGCATTCGGGTCAGATCCCGCGGTGGGCAACGCGCGTGTGCTAGACAACATGATTGCAGCCGCACAGGCGGGCAAGTTGAAGGGCTACCGCCCGGAAGTTGGTGCTGCGTTTCAAGCAGAAGACGCGTATCAGACGCTGGCTGCACATCTGGAGCGACTGGCGCCGCGGCTGCATGCGGCGGATGGCGCGATGCCACAACCGTTGCTCACCTTGATCGAGAACGCAGCACGCATTGCCTCTGAGACGACCCGTAATTGAGCAATGTGCAACACACACAAAAGCTCACATTCTCAATCAGCCCGTCCTCAATATAAGGTGCACCCCGCTGTCTGACTCCACAGGTCCAGACATCTCGCCCACTGCCAGCGCGAAGGTTGCCTGCTCAAAGACAGGCTGCATCTTCCCACGCCCAAACACGCCTAAATCACCTCCCCGGTGCGCGCTGCTACAATGAGACTCCACAGACGCTAGAGCCTCGAAGGTAGCTTCTCCAGACTTGAGGCGCGCCTCGAAAGTGCGCAGCATTGCAAGCGCTTCTTCCCTGCAAGACAATTTCGAACGTCAGAGAAGAACACGCAATCGCAGCGGGTAGACATCCATCCACGCACTTCGTACGCGTGATGACAGTCTCCTTCCAGCTGGATGGACGTCGGCTGTCCCTGTGCTTCACTAGAATGTGGCTCGCCCGTACAGTCTCACCATCGCCGCCTGCTGCTGCCTCTCGGGACCGCTTGACACCAGCGGCATCTGATGGGCGCTTGGCGACGCCACTGCATTGTAAACGTCGCGCGATGGATTGTCAGTTCCAGGGGGGGCTGAATGTACGTCTTTTCCAGTTATGCACGCGTGTGTGAACGCACCCGCCACGTGAGTCGATGCGGACGGTATACACCCACGCAGCGTGCTCGCCGCCGAAGCGGACGCGGAAGCCGTCTTTGAGGCCAAGAGGGCGGTGCTTTTCGAGTTGAAGGCTATCCACTTGCGTGCCTCTGGTGGAGCCCAAGTCGATGATGTACACCTTCCCAGTCTCGTGGTGAACCACCGCAGCGTGCACGCGGGACGCGGCACTGCACGCACCGGCGTGGTGTGTCAGCTTGTCAGGTTGGTTCGCCAAACAACCACTGCATTGCGCCGTCAACGCTCTAATCCAGTACCCGCGCACCTGTCGTCCACGTACACATCCACCGCCTCCCGCGCGTGTCCAAACGTGGTGTGTGGCCGCTCGTCCAGGCGGACGGTATCTACAGGTACCGAGTCCGCAGACTCACCCGCCCGCCTTCTCTCCAGCCAGCACTTGTGCTGCGGCTGCGACGCCCAACTCGGCGGCTTGAACTTCACTCCCTCTGCTGCCATCGCTCCCGCGAAGACACGTGTCTCGATGCCACGTTGGCGCGGCAGATAGAAGAGCATTCCTCCTTCGACAGTTGCGTTGCCAGACGCGCACTCGACATCGGACGGTGTGCATGCACCCGCCGCTGACGCCTGGGAACCATCCGCTGTGTTTAGACGTCATCACTGCGCTGAAGGCGTGCCACACTGCGAATCCTTTCGCTAAGCTCCTGGGCGCCTGCAACGACCAGAAGTCGGCGCTGGACGCCTGCTTCCGGGCAGAGGTGCGTGAGCAAGTGCCCGTGTCAGCACAGCGCCACTGCTCGTGTGTGGCTCGTGCGTCTGCGCGTGACCAGCCAGAAGACTCCCCGTCTTGTGGTAAGTCTTGCCTCTCACCACGCAACCCCTCTCTACTCTCCCTCTCTGCAGAAGCAAGTGAAGCGCAAGGCGAACCACGAGAAGGCGAAGCGGTCGCAGGAGCGTCTGGCAGCACGCCGGGCGCAGACGTCCTGACAGGCGAGCGGTGAATGGTGTCGGACAAGGCCGCGCCTGGTGGTCGTGGCCCGCGAGTGCTGCTGTGCGTCACTGGCTCTGTAGCCACCATCAAGGCGGCTGAGTTAGTGACCGGACTCGTGGCTGCTGGTGCCTCTGTGCGCGTGGTGGCCTCCCAAGCTGCTTGCCACTTCCTCAACACGATACCACAGTCAGCTGCCGGTGCTGCAGAGCAACACTCGCTGTTGCTATGTGCTGGCGTGCCGGTATACACAGACGCAGATGAGTGGTCATCTTGGCAAGGCCGGGGCGATCCAGTGCTTCACATCACGTTGCGCCGTTGGGCTGACATCCTTCTCATTGCGCCACTGAGCGCAAACACGATGGCGAAGCTCGCGCACGGGATGGCTGATAATCTAGTCACGTGCGTCGCTCGTGCGTGGGATCAGCGCCGCCCAGTGCTTGTGGCGCCTGCGATGAACACCGCAATGTGGGAGCATCCACATACAGCAAAGGTAAGCGCCATCAACGCAACTCAAAAAGTGCCGTATCTTTTCATACTAACTCGCTCTACCACGCAGCATTTGGCTGAATTGGCGACTCTTGAGATGAGAATAATCCAGCCGGTGGAGAAGCGCCTCGTGTGTGGCGACACTGGCATCGGAGCCATGGCGGATGTAGGCAGCATCGTACGCGAAGTGACTGCTGCGTGGAGGCTGCACTGCGAACGCGAGAAGATAGGCGCAGAAGCGGTGAGGCAGCAGCAGGAGGATGAAGCTATTGGGGCGCAGGCAGAGCTAGACCGCCTTGCGCACAGACAGAAGTCATGAAAGCTGGTGCGAGTCACAACTACTAGTATTTAGCTTCCAACGAAGTCTGCACTCCGCGTTCGTCTCTCTGTCTGCTTTTACTTGGGAAAGGTTGGACTCCTCACTTCTGCTCCCACAAGTACGTGTGGCCGTGCCCAGAGACAGGGAGCCACTTGTCCGGCTGGTCCACGAGGCGCACCCAGCCTTTGACCTCCTCAACGCCCTGGAACACGAAGCCGTTCCGGGGCCAGTTCCTGTCGCCGTCGGTGGAGAAGCTGCCGTATGCGGAGCGCTTGCGGAAGAAGAGGCCCGTGCAGCCCTCGCTGCTTGCGTCAAGCTTGTACGTCTTCGCAGCGCTGGCCATCGCAATCTGTGAGAGTGCGTGCTGTCAACATCGTGCGATGGCCAGTCTGTCTCAGTGCACAGTACACGCACCCGGGAAGCTGCGCGTGTGCGTGTGCGTGTGCGTGTGATAAAGGAGACGGATGCGGTCCTGGAGGAGACACACTGCATCCCGCCGGGATGATCCCGGGGAGGGTAGATTTTGATTTTGCGTCACAACTCATGATCCGACCATGAGTCATCCACCGCTGCGCGGCGCATCCATATGCAGGCTCCATCGTACTACTTGAAGCGATCAAGCAGTATCTTCCCATTCTTCTGCACGCCTGCATTGCTGTCATGTGCGCGCATCGCAGCCACCACGGCCTCGATGGCGCCAGCGCTGCCCGCCTTCACCTTGTTCTCAGCGTTTTTGCACGTCATGTTCTTGAGCGCCCAGCAGCCTCGCTGCTGCACGCCTGCATTGCTGCCATGCGCGCGCATCGCAGCCACCACGGCCTCGATGGCGCCAGCGCTGCCCGCCTTCACCTTGTTCTCATCATTGAATGTCATGTTCATGAGCGCACCACAGCCTCGCTGCTGCACGCCTGCATTGCTTGCATGCGCGCGCATCGCAGCCACCACGGCCTCGATCGCGCCAGCGCTGCCCGCCTTGACCTGGTTGTCAGCATTGACTGTCATGTTGCTGAGCGCCCAGCAGCCTTGCTTCTGCACCTCTGCATTGCTGCCATGCGCGCGCATCGCAGCCACCACCGCCTCGATGGCGCCTGCCTCGCCGGCCGCCACCCGCTTTGCTTCATCGTCGCCGCCGACGATGGACTCCAGAGCAGCGAATGCAGGGCGCACGACGTCTGCACTGTGGCTGAACGTCTTCAGGAGCGCAACAACCTGCCAAGTGTTCTTCGTTGAAGTGGCGAGCTTCATGTCAGCGACAGCCCCCGTCACGGCCTTGCTGCAGGAGGCAAGCTCCGACTGACGCTTGCACTCTGCGTGGTGCTCTGCAGCATCCTGCTTGTGCTTCTCAGCATCGCAGCGCTTGTACTGCGCACAACACCCCACGACGCTGCATCGCTCCATGCGTTCTGGGCACTCACCCTCATGGGCTTCCATCTCATTCGCCCGCAGCTTGGTACCGCAGCCGCGGCTGCAGGCCACCAGCTTGAACAGGCAGGTGGGCTCGTGCGCCCTCATGTCGGCCGCGTTACCCGTGAAGGGCAGGCCTCCGGATCAGCCTCCCAGCCAAACTTACCTTGCCGGACGCCGTTGTTGCAGTTCAAAATCTCTTTCTCAATCAGGTTCTTGATGACGATGCTGGTGGTGCCCAGATCGTCGACCTTCAGCTTCTTGAAGCCTTTGATCGGCTCGCGGCACAAGTGACAGCGCCTCTCTGGCGAAGCGAAAGCGTTGCCGACACATCTCTTGCAGAAGGTATGACCGCAGGGGAGCGTCTTCGGCTGCAGGCCGGAGGCAGTGCGTGAGCTCAGGTCAAGCACTAGGCACTGCGCGTTCAAAGACGCACGTCGTTGAAGACTTCAAAGCACACAGCGCACGTCAGCTCCTCCTTGGGTTCCTTGTACACACGGACGCCGGCCGGGACGGACTCCCGGGGGCGCTTGATGCCAACCGTGGCCTGCATGGCACGCACTCTGCTGCACGAACGCGAAAAAAGTAAGAGTGCTGGCGCAACCCAGGTGAGCATGTGGTGGGGACAGAGGCGCTTGCGGGCACAGTGCGGGGTGATGCAGCGCGGTAGCAACCATCCCAGAAAGTGTGCCTAGGCCTAGGCGATCTCGCGCCTCACTGACGCACACCGGGCGCAGCGCAGCCACGCAAACGCCGACCCACGTGCTGCACTCCCGAGCCTAGCGTATGCCAAGGGGTGACGTTGAACGCTGGCCGCCGCGCATGCGCAGCAGCTCGTCGCTCTTACAGTCTGGGCGCCTCAGCCTTGTGACCAACCCACGCGCGCTGGGCGTGCGTCGCAGCAGCCCCCACGCAGCTCCACCGTGACACAGCTGTCATGCGCGTGTGACGAGGTGCAGATGCACACACCTGGTGGCTTGCTCAGCTGGTGGCTTCGCCTGTTCAAGGATGCAGGCGCTGTTAGTCGAGTCACTCGGCTGGGGCCCACAGCGCGCGTGCGCGTGCGTCACGGCTGCGTTGACTGATGACGTGAGAGACTGAGACACACCTGTGAGGGCTGGACAAACGGTCCAGCGAGAGGAATCACTTTGCATTTCCCGATTTCATCGTTGCAAGCGCGGATCATAGCGCTGACCTTGTTGCCCGTGTTGTTGCGGAGTTGGCCCTGGAGGCAGCCCCGGCGGCGGGCGCGGTGGTGGCAGGCCCGGCATGATAGGCACCGGCGCACCCTGCGGCCCCATGAAGAAGCCACCAGGACGCATCTGCCCGGGCGGTGGGGGCGGCATGCCCATCGACGGCAGTTGCTGCTGCTGCGGTAGCATTCCACCCGGTGGCGCACTCATCCATTGCATCTGAGGTTGCATGCCATTGCCTCCCATCTGTGTTGGCCCTCCTCGTGGCGGCATTCCCGGCGGCGGCCGTGGCGGTCGAATGGCACCACCGTGGAGACCAGGCATGCCTTGTATGAATGGCATGCCTCCACCAGGCGGAGGAGGTGGGCCCGAAGGGAAGCCACCCATTGGTTGCTGATGTGCCATCAATCCACCGCCGCCGAGGTGATGTTGAGGTGCCATCATCGCTCCAGGTGGCGCTCCACCCCGGAAGGTCCACTCAGGCAGATCGTCAGGTGCGCCACCGCGGGGCGGCGGGCCTGGTGGCATGCCCATCGGCGCCGCTGTGCTGGACGACAGCAACGTCTGGAGCAGCGTGGACGAGATGACAGGCACACCACCAGGAGGAGGAGCGCCAACACCGGACGGAGGCAGCAGAATGTCTGCAAGAGACTTGAATGACGCCTGAATGTCCGGCCCCTGGGGGTCAACACCACCACCTGGTGGGCCCAGCGCCGGCGGCGGTGGCAGTTCCCCGCTAGCTTTGCCCCGCCCAGCAAGTGACGCTGCAGCGGAAGCATCCACATCAGGGAGGCCGTCATCATCGTCGTACTCACCCCCACCGCCACCATTGCCATCTGTGGGAGACGTAGGCAGAGGCAACAGCTTCGGATGTGCTGCACCGAGGCCTTTGCGATGGACGAGAGCGAGAAGTATTTCACCCGGGCCAGCTGAATCCATGGGCGGAAGGCCCTCGCTGCCGAGCAGCTTCGCTGCCAGCTTGCATCGAGGCGGCAGGAGGTAGACTTCAACGCCCGAGGATGTCTGCGCTAAGCCAGCACGACCACGTTGTGAGTAGCCGTCACACAGGACGTCTACCTGTTGCTGGTCCTGCGCCGCGTCTGGACGACAGACTGCCAGAGTCAAAGCCTTGGTGGTCGACTTTCCGCGCTGAATGTGATGCAGCACATACTTCTCCACCTCAGACATGTGAGTCCGGCCTTTCACATGCACCTGGGCAGGCAACACGCCACCGCCTAGAGGAGCCTGCTCACCACCGATGGGATGTGCAGTCACGCGCACACTAACCGTCGGCACGCTGCTCACCACAAAGACGCCACTCCATTCCGCCGGGCCGCTAGCTTGGGCAACGCCAGTAGGTGCAGCGCCGTCGGCGTTGTGCGTTCCGGCGGCAGACGCTGATGCATGCGAGGGTGTTGCATTGCCTGCAGCTGCTGCCGCCTTCGCGCTGGCAGACGCGCCATGATGCTTGGCCGATGCATGCGTTGGTGTCGACACCGGCTTGCGTGGCGCCGGCGCTGAAGAAGACAGAGCGACGACTTTGAGGGCCATGGCAGGCATGTGCACCTTCACAGCTGCAGAGCTGCCATCGGCATCCCCTGCTGATGGCGCAGGCGGCGCAGCGCCATGCACAGTGTCTGAATCGTGCCGTGACGCTGCGAAAGCTTCAAACGACAACGCGGAGTGACCGATGTCTGCACCCGCAGATGGAGAGGCTACACCACGGGGCGAAAACGCATCATCCCCGTCTGCGAGAGTGATGGCATCCCCATGCCCGGGATCCAGCGTCATGTGTGTATGCACTGCCGCGTGCTGGGGTGACCCATCTTGAGTGGGTGGCACAATGTCAGGGAGAACAACAGCTCCACCAGGCACACCGCCCCCTGCGCCGCCGCCGATATCTACAACCTCCTCACCCTTGTGTGTTTTCCGAAGCCGTCTGCCCAGCTTGTCAAATTCCGGATCGGAATCCATGATTACTGCTTTTACGGCTTCCTGGGCTTTGCGCTGCCGCCATTCCGCCAGCTGCTTGCTCGCCAACTCCTCCGCGGCCATGCTGGCTAGACGATGCGGCGGCAGCTCGCCCAGAAGGACGCGGGCGCGCAGGCCTGGATTGGACGCATCCTTCAAGTTGAACTGCAAGCTGCGCATCCTGTTCTTGTACTCCTTGGTCAACGCCTTACCGTGTGTGTCGAACACCGCGGCCTCGATGCTGGTGCCTAACTCACGCGCATGTGCTTCATCAGGGACGTGACTGCCATCGCCACCGTCCTCGCCAGCGGCTTGTTGGAGCATCTCCCGGCGGGCAAGCAGTAGCGAGTCCGACAGCATTGTTGCTATTTTCTCGCGCTGCTCCTTCTCACGCTGCTGCTCCTCATCGTCGTCATGTTCTTCCTCAGCTGCTGCGGCGGCGGCTTTGCGTGCGCCGCCACCGCCACGAGAAGGCGCTGCACCATCTGCTCTTGCCTCGCGTCTACGTTTGGCTAACATGCGGCGGTACTCGCGCTCCGCATCATCAAGCAATGCCTGGTCTGTCGGGTTATCATCATCTTCCTCCTCCTCCTCGCTCTCAGGCTCGCCTTCTTCGCCGCTGGGCTGCGCCTCGTCTCCGTCGCCTCCACCACCCCGCTTCTTATTCTGAGATTTCTTCTCCTCCTCTGCAGGCGCGATGCCCTTCAGCGCAGCCATCTTCGCAGTTGGCTTCCGCTGCCGAGGCTGTGTCACAATCTCCTCGTCCTCCTCAACACCATGCCGCCGCTTCCGTGACGTCTTCTCCGGCGGCCCATTTCTATGCGGCAAATCTGGATCGTAATGTGACACATGTCCTGCCCGGATGGCCTCCACCAAATCCATCTCCTCGATCTCGCCCTCATCTTCGCCGCGGTCATACCACAGCTTGGCCACCTTCCTGTCCGTGTACCGGAAATTGACGCTCTCCACGCGAGCCACCCACCAGCCCAGGAACGGAGGCGTTGGCCAGTATGTGGCGATGAGGCGGCCTGGAGCGAATGCAAAAGGCAACGAACGTCAGCGATAGCAGAGAGGGACATGGCATCGATGGTGTACACGCGCCTTTTAGTGCCGGCGCCACATCCTGTTCGGTCAGCAAGTTGCGTTTCTTACGCAGCACCAACTCCGGCGCCGCGGTCTGCAGGCAGGGGAAAGTCACAGTCAGCACAGTGTTCTAATGGTCAATCAAAGCGATGCGCAAGAAACCACGCACCGTCGCCGCGTCTCCGTGTGTTTCTGCTGCTGCCGCCATGGCGGTGACGCACCCACGTGGTCTGCGAAGTGGAAAGAAAGAAGCAGGATTGTGTTAGGTCCAGCCGCCTGACGACAAAGAGGTCGATGTGAGGCGCACGGCAGCGCAGCGGCATCGCGCTCGTGCGTGTCACAGCCACACACGTCCGTCGTGCGACAGACATGCGTGATGCGTCAGCACCGAGCCCAGGGGCACACACGCCCCAAGGCGTCGAGCAATGAACGCTGTCTAGGCACAACTGCCACACTCCCCCTTTTGCGTGACGGCGACAGGCGCGCGAGCGCGTGCAAGACCCGGCTGTGTTGCGCGACACAGAGGCGTGTACTGGACACAAGGCACACCGCACGTTGCGCGCGTGCGTTGTGTGGTTGCGACAGACACCAAGCCCAAGGGTGAAGGTTTCCAGCGACAACAACAGGAGACACAAAGCACTCCATGGCGTCGTGTGTTTTGTCTGTGCCCATCCTAGTACCGTATGTGCGTGTGTGTGCGCGCTTGTCGCGTGTTTGTGTACCTTCACTGCGAGTTCTCGTCTTCGCCTTCCGCAGGTCTTGGACGCACAGCGCAGCTCTCTCTCGAAGTAATAGGGACACGGCGACACGAACAGGGCAGCTGCGGCAGCTGGCGGATTCCACCACGAGAAGACGCGCCCAGCGGTGAGAGATTGCAGCGGCGAAGGGACTCGTGCTCATGTGCCAGCGTGGACGGAGGAGAGCTGCCTTGTCGGCGAGCCAGTATCACGGCTAGGTGCTCACAGTTGGGTCTGCTCGCTCATGCGCCTCGCCGGGGTGCCGGCGGTGTGTGCGGGCGCATCGGGCCGCCAACTCCATGGTCAGTCCAGCTCCGTTTGCCCGCCGCAGCCGCACGCTCCAGCGGCTGGAGTGGCGGCAAACAGACGGAGACGGGCTCATGTGCCGCACGTAGCTGTGCCACACACGTCGCCTGCGGTGAGCGGTGACAACGGCAGTGCAGGCAGCTCCGGCAGCGGCAACACGCACGGCTGGAGCGCCTCGACACTCGCAATTCACGGTGGTGCGTCTCGTACTGACTTGTCGCCGCGTCCAAGCGGACTCGCACGTGCTGGACAGCGTCTGGAACGGGTGCCGGCCAACAACCTCGTAAGAGTCTGACACATCCATCGTTTGGCCGCCTGGCCTGACTCGTGACTCACCAGGCGAACGCGGCGGGCGGCCGAAAGTGTCAGACTCGTTGACGACGCCCATCGTGCAGACCAGCACGTACACGTTCCGGGACACGGCGGAGCTGATCGCCTTCCAGGCATGTCCTCGCCAATCTCTACCCAATCGCGACCCCGCGCACTCACTTGCGCACGTGCCAACAGGACGGCAAGCACCAGAGTTTCGAGTACGGGCGCTATGGGAACCCAACCACTCGCGCGGCGGAGGACAAGCTCAGGTGAGTGACTCTTGTCACGGCCTCCTGGTGCTCCGTCACACTGACGCGCCCTGTGTGCGATGTTGCGCCTCCAGCGCGTTGGAAGGAGCTGAGGACTCACTGCTGAGCGCGTCTGGCATGAATAGCGCGACGACGATGCTGCTAGCGCTCGTGCCTGCAGGAGGCCACATCGTGACTACGACGGACTGCTACCGCCGCACCCGGCAGTTTATACAGACGCTGCTGCCCAAGATGGACATCAGCTGCACGGTGATTGACCCCAGCGACTTGACAGCGTTGAAACAGGTGCTGGCGCAGCGCAAGGTGAGCCTCTTCTTCAGCGAGAGCCCCACCAACCCGTACCTGCGCTGCGTCGACGTGCGCGCCATCTCCGCCATGTGCCGGCCCTGCGGCACAATAGTGTGCATCGACAGCACGTTCGCGACGCCGTGCAACCAGCGTGCGCTGGCCCTTGGCGCGGACCTGGTGCTACACTCTGCCACCAAGTACCTGGCTGGCCATAATGATGTCCTTGCTGGCGCCGTGTGCGGCAACAAAGACCTTGTTGCCCGAGTGCGAGCGATGCACAACATCTTGGGAGGTGTCATCGACCCGCATGCAGCCTACTTGTTGCTGAGAGGCATGAAGACTCTATCGTTGCGTGTCGCACGCCACAATGACAGTGCCATGCGCTTGGCGCGCAAACTGGCTGCACATCCCAAGGTTGCACGAGTGCACTACCCTGGGTTGCCTAGCCACCCGGATCACAGCATTGCGGTGCAGCAGATGAGTGGCTATGGAGGCGTCGTGTCCTTCGAGATTGCAGGCGACTTGTGGACGACCGCCAAGTTCATCGACGGCTGTCGGCTGCCGTACATCGCGCCCAGCCTCGGTGGCGTGGAGTCCCTGATCGAGCAGCCGACCATTATTAGCTACTGGGACCAGGGGCCAGAGAAGCGCGCGGAGATTGGCATCAAGGATAACCTCGTGCGCTTCAGCACCGGCATCGAAGACTACGAGGATATCGAGGCCGATTTGCTGCAATCCTTGGAGAGGCTGTAAAGGAGGGAAACGCTGCGCCCGCTGCTGCGACGCCTTTTGGGGAAGGGGATGGTGTGACTTCACGTGGCACACTGTAATAGTCCGCGTATATGTTTTCGCCACCGTATCATCACGTGCCGCGCTCATCGCCCCTGCCAAGCGAGATCCATGTGCTTGTTCTGGTTGTCCAGCAAGCTCTGCGGCGCCACATCCAGCGGCGGCCGGCATTGCGTGCTGCCATCCCAGAAGCGTGTCAAGTTGAGCTTCATCTCTGGCAGCGCGTGCTGGTTGCCGTGGAGCCAGGCGCAGAGGAAGCACATAGCTCTGCGCTCAGCCACCTGGTTCCTGTGCCAATGCACATCATGCACTGTCAACTGGTGGGTCAGCCGCCATGCGTGGTAGCTGCGGTACAGCGTGTAATTCGCAGCCACCACCTGCAAGTACGCCCCCAACTCGCGTGGAGAGTCGAACCAATCAGCATTGATGTAGCTCCCCGGCGGCGCCTGCATCGCGTAGTCGCTGTCATGCATGCCTCCCCTCACCACCGGGATAGCGCCATTCATGAGCGCATCCACCCAGAACTTCTCCGTGATGTAATCCTTGCACAGCCGGTTCTCAAACGCCAAGTAGAACTTGTACTTGTCCCGAATCAGGTGCGCATGCCGCTCATGTCCCGCCCCACCCAAGATGCCCCACAGCCCCGAGCACTTGCCGTACACGTCCACTGGGATGAATGTCCGCAACTGCTTGATGTACTCCTCCCTCCGGCTTGCTGTGTAACAATGGCTGACCGTCCACCCCGCTAAGCGTGATTTACTCCTATACCAGTCCTTTATCTGCGCCTCTATCGCACTCTCGTCACCACCGGGCAGCTTTGCGTCCACGGCGCTGCCGTAGGTGAACAAAATGTCACTGTCCATGCGGAACGTCATGCTCAAGTTGAACATATTATCCAACACCGGATGCGGCTGTGGAAAGGGGCACATGTGAGTGAGTTAAAGCCGCCTCGAAATAAGAGTGTGCTGCAACTCCGGCAGAGCTGTACGAGGACACACGCACCGGGAACAGTCCGGCACTCGCGTTTGCAACCCTGTCCCAGTTCCCTGGCGCCTCTGCTGCTGACCAGACCCACACAGCATGCGGGAACTGGCGAACACGAGGTAGCTCGTCCACGCGGCTGGTCCAGACAGAGTGCCAAAACACTGCGGCCGGGCAAGGCGACCCCACAAGCGGCACTCAGTCCCGGGGCGCAAGTTGTATACACCCACACGCGCTTCACAAGACGCACCTGCTGCTGCGCGCGACTCCCGACTCCGGTTGGTGGTCACTGCGCACTGTAAAGGGCAGTCCTGTGTCTCACCCACCCATGTAGGGGGTTAGCGCCCCGCGCGCTGAATGGAACGCGTGACCGACAATGCGCACGCACATCAAAAGTGTAGTTCTCGCTCACGAAGTCGCGTCCGAAGAACTTGTCGTGGAGGAGAATAAGCGGGCGTCTGCTGATCCAAGGCACCGTCTTGCGACTACTGCTCCACGGCACACTGGAGTCACCCTGTGACGACTTGCGCGTCCACAGAGCCTCTCGCCGCGGTATGTCATGCGCGTGCCCGTCACTGAAGAACAGCGCGCAGAAGGTGGCGACCAGAGCAAGGGCGACCCGCATGCGGCGTGAACACGTTTTGTTACTGAGCACCCATTCTGCCACGCTCACGTCATGTGACACACCACATAGCGTAGCACCGCAAGAAGGAGAATTCGAACCGCACCTGGAGTGACACGGTGGCCGTGGAGCAGCCCAGCCACGCATCGCAGAGACGCTTGACGCAGCGATGGACGACCAGGCTGAGGTACGAGGGACTCACAGCTAGCCCGCACACGCTGTGATCCCAGCAGCCCCAGCGCGCTGACAGGTGCTCCTTCGTCTTCAGGACTTTGGCAACGTCTATGGACAGGGAGCAGCCACCGGGTGCGCTGTGTTACCAGCACAGACACGCTGGCAAGACACGCGGCCCTGACTCAAACTCTCTCCGACCCCCGCCGTGCGAGCAGGGCACCTAACGATGTCGCGTCTCTCCAAGCCCGACTGGCGGCTGTTCAGCAAGCGCTTGACGGCTGGGAGTCCGTGTTCCGGGACGACCCCTGCTGCGAGGGCGGCCCACCGGGTGCGCCGCTTCGCCTCCGTTTCACGCGCCGCGACGCCCTTTGATCTCACCTCGGCGCTGCCCTCGACACAGCGCCTGCCCGTGTCGCCGACGCCTTGCTCGCCCTCCGCGGCTCCGAGCGACTAGCGAACGAGGCGGCAAAGGAGGCCGGGAAGCGAGTGAACGCGCTGACACTGCGCTGCGACGCGCTGGAGGCTCAGGCGGCAGAGTTGCGTGTTGCGCTGCACAGCTGCGTCCCGAGCGCTGTGTCCCGACCAGCGATGCAGGGCCCACCTGTGGACAGCACGTTGCTGCTAGATCCTGCGGCAGCGCGGGAGCTGCAGCGTCTGCGCAGCGCGTTGGAGGCTGCTCAGGAGGCGTGTAAGGCAAAAGACGAGGAGATCGCGGCGCTGGCATTCAGCAAGGAGTCGAAGCAGGGGCGCATGCTTATGGCGCGTGTGCGGACCTTGATCAAGGAGAATGAGGAGTTTGGCGCGCAGGTGAGCGAGGGCAGGCTGCACGCGTTGGAGACACAGGTGGAGATGCTCAAGGCTCATGTGACGCAGCTGAAGCGTGAGCATGCGGAGATGACGGCCACTGCGCAGGCACTGGCGGCTGAGAACGAGGCGCTGCAGCTGCGTGCGCTGGGCAGGCCACCCAATGGTGGTGAGGCTGGTCCATCTGCTGCCGCTGGTGACGACCATTTGAGGGGCGGTGGTGGTGCTTCAGCCATGGACGCGGATGCGGCTGTGCACGCACCTGATGCGCCGGCTGCGGCACCGGCTCCGGACGGTGGGGACAAGGGGAATGGGCCGGAGGAGGAGGCGCCTGCAGAGCGGCCCGCGAAGCGCACGCGCGGAGCGCGCAAGTAGCCCGATTTCACGATGAATGGCATACACTCATACAACCGCCGTAGCAACACCGCGATGAGGCTCGCCCAGTGACTGCCACATCTCACATTCAGCGTCTCTTCGCCTGCTCTATTGTGTGAGCCATGCACGGCGCTCTTCACAGCTTTGCTGGCACATTGCCCGTCCCGCGCACGCGTCAGCCGCACAGAGGCAGCAGGCAGCAGTACTATCAAACCACCGTCCCCCATGCTCTTCCCGGCTGGCTGCAGCGCTTCCGCGGTGCATCCGGGTCTGCAGACGGCTCTCATTCCACCACGTCTGTGACGAGTGCGCAGACGGACGAGGCTGCTGGGTACAAGAAGAGAGCGGAGGAGTCAGCTCAAGCCGGTGTCCTGACCCTGCGCCCACCTTCAGGCGGGGACCCGCCTCCGCCCGGTTCCTGGTCATGGACGCTGAACTGGGACCCTGTCCTGCTACGCACTGACGGCAGCCCCGAGGCGCGTCTGAGTCGGGGTGCTGTGCAGTTCAGTTTGGCCTGATGAAACACACATGTGGGTCTGCATTTCTGCGCCTTGCACAGGTTATCGTCGGCTCCTGTCCCCGCTGCGCAGCTGATGTGGACCGTCTGGTGGACGAGGCGCAAGTGGAGAGCATACTGTGCCTGCAGGCGCGTCAAACAGCCACTTCCCAGAGTACCTCGTCCTAACTGAAATGCTGACAACGCACCTCCTCCCTCCCCCCCGTGTACCACCAACCTGCCAGTGTGATGACTGCTGGACTGCTCTGAAAATAGACGCAGCAGGCGTACGCGAAGCGTGTGCTCGCCGCGGAGTCCTCTGGCTCCGGGTCGCAGTGCGTGACTTCGACCGCTTGGACCAGGCGGCGATGCTCCCGGAGATGGTCCGCGCATTGAACGCATCCGTGACGATGGGTAGACGCACATACGTGCATTGCACAGCTGGCATCAATCGCGCAAATCTCTGCACTCTGGGTCTG
>Ga0164296_1003084_pt1 | contig 15969 bp, 15 predicted proteins | sample GEODES057metaG_FD_113533 | JGI IMG/M metagenome (GOLD analysis project Ga0164296, IMG submission 113533) | Dystrophic lake water microbial communities from Trout Bog Lake, Wisconsin, USA - GEODES057 metaG | ecosystem: Environmental > Aquatic > Freshwater > Lake | place: USA: Trout Bog Lake... | reverse complement strand
TAATCGTGTAGGAGGATTGACTACATAGAAAGTAGTCAATAAGTTGATTTTACGGTGGGTAAAGCCACAAACTAATGGAAAATTAATTCGCTAACTCGGCGTTTGAAATCTTCCTTGGTGTAATACAAAAATAAATCGGCATAATAATGGATCTCCGTCATTTAATATAGATGCATATTGGAGACATTGTAACTATGATGATATTGAAGATAATGGGTTATATGAAAAACATAAAAAAATATATAAAATTTGATGTTATTGATATCAATTAATACAGAAATAATATAATCCAATATTGGAAATTATAATACCCATTATAGTTTGAAAATTAGGATATAATTGATATATTAATAATGATCCAATTATAATAAAAATTCTTTTATAAATATTAAAAACAGAATAAGTAATTGTATTTGTAAGACTAATTACATTATAAGCACATATACTATTAATTGCATAACTAATACTTGATATAAATAAAATAATATGCGTATCAATAGAAATAGATTGTAAAATATCATAATTATAAATAATATCTGGAAAGGTAATAATAGAACAACCAAAAATAGATAAAAAATATATATCTTTTCCAATATAATTTAAAGTATTAATAAAATAATTTTTAGATATTATATTTTTAAATATATGAAATAAATTAGATAAAATACAAAATATAAGACCATAATGGTTATATGATAAATCACCAATATTAGATAAATAAATACCATAAATAATAGGAAAAATCATTAAAAACTTTAAAAAAGATATACTTTGTTTTAAAATAATAAATGATAGCGAAATCGCCATAATAGGTTCACATGATTTTATAATATTAACTAAAGAAATACTTAAATATTTTGTAGCTACATTTCCAAAATAATTTCCAAAATATTGTCCAAAGATCAAAATACCATAAGAAATAAGAAATTTTTTATTAAATTTTATTAAAGTATTTTTAAAATTAATAAAAGGTAAAGTTATCAATAATGTTTGTGCCAATTGCATACTAGTAGTTAAAGAATTTGATGCAATTAAAGTAACAGCTTCTTTATTATAGAAATTATATAAAACACTAAATCCATACCATCCAATTATATTAGAAGTTAAAATTACATTGTTATTTTTTAAAAAAGTTTTAGTATTTAATAATATTTTATTAGGAAATTTTTGGATGATACATAGAGGAATATGCTGTTTTCTATTTAATTTTATATAATTGGGTTTCTTATTTGATAAAGATTGAAAATTAGAAAGAATCATATTAAGTATAAATAATGTAAAATATTTTTATATGATTTTGTCGGATTTAACAAAATATTGAGCATTTGAAGTATCATGTAACAAATAATCAATATAATTAATAATTATATAGTATGTTCATCTTTTGAAAATACTCTTTTAACAAAATAATACTTTGAATCGTCATATACATTAACCGAATAAAAGTCATAATTAACTGCAGAGAATCCATCAATACCAAAAACAACAAAATTATTTAATTTATATAGTATTACACCTAAATATCTTTCACTTGAATGTGAGTCATATTTAATTTTTGAAATAATATTTTTAGTATAATCTAAAAATTCTTTAAGTTTAGAAGAATGCAATACAAAAGAATTCATTGGACATATGAAACTTTTATCAAAATATTGCAACAAATTTATATCTGCTAATATTTTTTTAACAGAATCATAATTTAATTGATCATTTTTATTATAAAATAGCGGACATGCAAATATATTATTATTCTTTAAATTATTAAAATCATATTTATTCTTTAATATAAAGGTATCTTGTGTAAAAATACAATAATTATATTTATCAATTAAATCATTATCAATCATATAATTAATTGCAACTTTATAAGCACCAATTTCATATTTACAAATAGTATTATTATCAAGAATAATAACATCTTTATAGTCTTTAAGTTGATCTTTAATATCTTGAATATCAATTGAGTTATTATCAACAATTATAGTAAATGTATTTGAATAAAACTTTTGTATATTATCAACATAATATTTAATAAAAGTAGGATAAGATCTATAATACTTACATGCGATAACAAATATTAATGAATAGTTATCTTTTTCAATCATATATTATTTATAAAATATATTTTTATATCATTTAGAATTTCAATAACTTATATATCTATTGTTGAATCATTTTTAGCAAATACTTTTTTAACAAAATAATAATCATTAATTTGATCATATAAATTTACTTGAAAAATATTATATTTTACTTCAAAATTATTACCATCAATGTCATGGTTAGAACAATTATTTATTTTATATAAAATAACACCTATTATTCTTTCACATGCTTGTGAATGTAATTTACAATTAATAATCAAATTATCTGAATAATTTATAAATTCTTGTAATTTATTTGTAGCAAGTATAAAAGAATTGTGAGAAGCTAATCTAGCATTACTATGATATTCTGATAAATTTAATTGTTTTATATATATATCTACAAGATTAATTGCATAATCCATTGGATTATACATAATAGAAGAAACTTTGATATTATTATTAATTAAATTATTAAAATCATATTTATTCTTTAATATAAAGGTATCTTGTGTAAAAATACAATAATTATATTTATCAATTAAATCATTATTAATAATATATTTAATACCTACATTATAAGCACCAAGTTCATATTTAGAATTAGTATTATTATCAAGAATAATAACATCTTTATAGTCTTTAAGTTGATCTTTAATATCTTGAATATAAATTGAGTTATTATCCACAATTATAGTAAATGTATTTGAATAAAACTTTTGTATATTATCAACATAATATTTAATAAAAGTAGGATAAGATCTATAATACTTACATGCGATAACAAATATTAATGAATAGTTATCTTTGTTGAATATCATCATATAAACATATAATATTTATTATTTTATATAACAATGAAATTTTTTATTGGACCAATGAGTAAAAACGTAGTTGATACAATAATTGAATATTCTTTACAAAATAAAAATTTAGATAAAGAATTTATATTTATACCATCTAGACGTCAAATAGAATATAACGGGGGTTATGTTAATAATTGGACAACAGAAGAATTTGTAAAATATGTAAAATCAAAAAATAAAAATATATTAATTGAAAGAGATCATGGAGGTCCTGGACAAGGAAGTATAGATGATGATGGGTATGAATCTTTATTAAATGATACAAAATATATGGATATTATTCATATCGATCCATGGAAAAAATATCAAAAATTTGAAGATGGATTACAATGGACGATTGATATGATTAATTACTGTTATAGTAAAAATAAAAATATAGAATATGAAATAGCAACAGAAGAAGGAATTAGATTATTTGAAATAGAAGAATTAGAATTATTAATAATAGAATTACAGCGCAAATTATCAAAAGAAGTATATAATAAAATAAAATATTTGGTAATACAATGTGGTACAAAATTAATAGAAAAAACAAATATTGGAGTTTTTGATAAAAACAAATTATCAAAAATGATCAAACTAGCAAATAAATATAACTTAATTGCAAAAGAACATAATGGTGATTGGATATCAAAAGAAACTGTTATTGAAAAATCAAATTTAGGATTGAAATGTATCAATATTGCGCCTGAATTTGGTGAAATAGAAACACAAACAGTATTGCCTTATCTAAATATTGATGAATTTTTTACAATTTGTTTTAATTCTAAAAAATGGGTAAAATGGGTATCTGATGATTTTATACCATCAGATAACAAAGAAAAATTAATATTAATATGTGGACATTATGTTATTTCTTATCCAGAATTTATAGAATTGAAAAATAATCTTAATTTTGATTTAAATCAAATTATATGTCAAAATATTACTAACAAATTAAATTATTTATATGAATAATTCCCACGGAAAAATTTTATTTGTATATAATTCAAATTGTTTTGCAGCTTGAAATGTAGCTAATTTTTTACCTGTATATGTTGTTGATATACAATCTATAAAAACATTTGATTCATGAACTTTAATATTTTCAACAGGAGTACAATTAAAAATAGTTGAATTCTTAATATTATCTATAATATTCCAATTGATACGAGTAACAATATTATATTTAATATTGAGATCATAACAAACAGCTTTTAAAGAATTAGAATAGCCGCCATTTCCTAAAATATAAAAATCATTTTTTATACTATTATTTAATAAATAATTTTTAATAGAATCATAATCTGTATTATATCCATATAAATATTCGTCAATAATAATAACAGTATTGCAAGAATTTGTTTTAATTACATTTTCATCTTTGAAATCTAAATATTGAATAATATCAATTTTATAAGGCATACTAATAGCAAATCCTTTAAATCCAAGACATTTTGCAGCTTTAATAGCTTCAATTAAATTTAAAACTTTAAAAGATTTATATATAGCATTCATTTTATAATATTCAAAGCATTTATTAAATATATAACATCCATTATTACCAGGATTTATTGAAAAACTACCATATAATTCTGTATCTTTAGTAATATTCATTTGTATATACTAATAATGTTAATTTTATATATGTATAACTTATGATTCCAATTCTTGAAAAATTAATTTTGATTTACATAATAGAAATTTATCAAAATCATTAATATGTAATGGTGCCATATTTAAATATATTAAAGCAACCAATAGTTTTATTTTTTTAACATCTAAATTATTATTAATGAAAAATTGATTAAATTTATTAGATAAAAATTTTAATAATGTGTCATCGATATAATTATTAATTCTAATAGTATTTTTATCAATTATTTTAAAAGAATAATTATTAGAGTCTCTAATTTTTAAATAATTTAAAAGAATACCACCATATATTTTTGCTATATCATAATATAAATCACCATATTGTGTATTAGTTCCATAGTCTTCTCTCCAATCAATTAATTTAAATTCATTTAAATCAGAATTATATATAATATTATCAAATTGAAGATCACCATGAAATAATTCAGTAGTTAATGTAGTATTAACTAGATTATTCCAATCAATATTATCAATATAGTGTTGAATTGGTTTAACTTTAATATTATTAATATATTCAATATTATCAAAATTATTAATAACATTTGATAATAAATTGATACGTGCCATAGTCTTATTTTTATAAAAATCAATAGTATTATTTTTAATCAATTCTGAAGATTTAAATGTTATATTAACAAAATGTTTTTCAAACCAATCAATAAAGTTATTATAAATATCTAAATTATTATATTCATATAATGTATTTCCTTTGAAAAATTCATAACTATAAAAGTACTTTTTTTTTGATAATATTTTTGGAATATACTTTTCTAAATATTTACTTCTTTCAATTAAATTATCTATTTTAATAGGATTATTAATTTTTTTAATAAAAATATTATCTTTAATATACTTAAATTCATTTTTAATATTCTGTAAATATAAATTTGATCCTTCTACTTTATTTATTAATAAGTTATATAGGTCTAATGTTCCAATATCATACCAATCAATATTTTTAATTTCAAAATTAAATAATTGAATATTTTTTAATATATCAATTATTTCATAATCGTTTCCTATATTTTTATGAAATTCGTCCCAAAATAATTTAAAATCATTTATATATAAAATACCAGTAAATGCTTTATTATATCCATTTTTATTTTTATTTTGAATATCCATAACTTTACCATTAATAACAGAAACAGTAGAATATAACTCCGATAATTCAGTATCATGTAAATTAATCCAATTTTTATTAATATAAACTCTATCTTGAATAAAACTTTCAGTATAAAAATCACTTACACAGAAATAAAAAGGTCTTTGTAATTCATTAATACATGATAATAAAGAATATGCAGGACCTTTATCAATATTATCAACGTCAATTAATTTAATTTTGCGATCATTATGATATAAATCGACATATTCTTTTATTTGATCTTTTAAATAACCTACCGCGATAACAATATCAGTATTAATATCAAATTTTTCAATAATATGAGATAATACAGCTTTATTTTTAATAGGTAATAAACATTTACAAGTTGTTTTTGATATATTACCTAATCTAGAACCATAACCAGCAGCTAAAATACAAACAACTGGATTTAAATGTTCAACTTCAATTTTACCATTATTTCTATTATATTCATCATTTATTCTGATAACATCATCAACTTCAGGAGTAGATACTTCTTGTAAAATTACATCAGTAATAGCAATAACTCTATGTTTTCTAGGAGGTAATACAGTAAAGAAATCTCCTTCATTCATTATAAAAGTTTCAATAATATTATTATCATTTTCTAACCACACTTCTGCAGTACCTTTAATGATATAATTCGTTTCTAATTTAAAATTATGATATTGAAAACTAGTTTTAAATCCAGCATTAATTTCAATTCTTTTATAACAATATTTATCATTAAGTGCTAACCATATCTCTTTACCCCATGGTTTTATTACTATTTTTTTATTATTAATATATTGATTGTTATCCATATTAGCCATAATTATAATATAAATATAATGTTTATATATCTAAATCTTTAAATCCTTCATTTCTATTAACATTAATAGCATATGCTGTATCTCTATTAGTATTTTGTTTTCTATCATTTATTAATATTCTATCACCATTTGATATACCCATAATTAATTGATCATATATAATTCCAACTTTTAATAATTGTTCTTCAGTTAATTTTCTTAATGATTCTTTTCTTCCAGTTGTAAGAATAATTTTATAACATTTTTTATCCCAATTTTTAATAGTTTCTATAACATTATCTAATAATTCTGGTTCTTCTTTTATATGTAACAATATATCACCTTTATGTTTTAATAAAGTACCATCAATATCACAAAAAATAGTTTTCATAATAAAAATAATTATAAATATTCTTTTTATATCATTATATTTTAATCCATAATGGATGCATGATATATGTTAACCATTCTATTCCTTTTGGATAAGTAACTATAAATCTTTTATTATTATTAAAATATTTTAAAATACATGGCCAATAATGATAAGTACTATTTGTTAATATAAAATGATCACATTGCATTAAACCATAAAAATGTATCACATCGTCTTTATTATTTCTTACACCATTATGATATATAATATTAATATAAAATAGCTCATAAATATTTGATATATAATTATTAAACCAATTTTTCATCCATTCTATATCATCACTAAAGACATGCATTATATATTTATTTTCATGATTCAAATTTAATGACTTAATTGCCAATTTATAATATTCTTTATCAACTGCCCATTCAGAATGATTTTCTTCTTTAAATCTACGATTACATATTGCAATATTAACAAATTCTTCTTTAAAATTTTTCTTAAATTCAATTATTTCTTCTTTATATTTATCTGGTATGATAGATATATATTTATATAAATCTTCAATTACTGGATATATATATTCAATATTCATTGGTAATCCATCAATAATTATATTATCGTAATCATTTAAATTTTCAATTAAAGATATATCTTTATAAACAAATTGATCCAATTTTAATATACAAGATTTTGAATTACTAATATCTGAAATATATTCTGATGATAATAATAAATTTTTTAATATAGTATCTAAATATGTAGGTGAGTTTATATATCCAATAGAAATATCATCTTTTGGAAAATGAAATGTTTTATTTAATTTTTTAGAAAAATATAAAATTGTAGCTACCTGAAATAATTGATTTCCTAGACCACCATTAAATGATTTTAATGATATTGCCATTTTGTAGTATATTTATATAAAGATTATACGCTTATATTATTTTAATTAAATGAAATATAACAGTCAATCTCATCAAGATGAATTTGTGTTATTAATATTTAATTTCAAGAGAAATTGATTTTTTCTTGAAATTGGTTCTAATGATCCAATACATATAAATAATACATATATTTTAGAAAATGATTTCAATTGGAAAGGACTTATGATTGAATATCAAAACATTTTTGTATCTGGTTATAATATTCATCGACCAAATTCTAATTATATAATTAATGATGCAACAAAAATAGATTATAAAAATGAATTAATTAAATATAATTTTCCTATTAATTATATAAATGCATTAAATTACGGTGAAAATATTAATATAGATAATGGATTTTTAATATCATGTTATGCTTTTTCAGAAATAGAAAGAAAGCATCAAACAAATTATATTAATAAATTATTTAAAAAAATAAATCATGGATTTTTTGCATGGAATTTTATTAATGTATATGATTTTGGTAAAAGAATTATTAAAACAATTACTAATATTAGTTATGAAGATACTGGTGTAAATTATGTATATTTTTAGTTATTCTTTATCTAATTGTATATTTGATTTCATTCCTCCAAACAATGACATTTGATAAAAAAAACTTGGCGCTGTCCAAGTAAATTTAAAATCTGGATTATCTTTACACATTGTATCTAAATAACAATCATATGGTTCGCAAAAATCTTGTTGTGTTAACATATAGTTAAGTAATATTTCAACTCCCTTTTTATTAAATAATATTGAATCTGCATATCTTGTTCCATTTTTTCTAATTACTCTTATTTTATCTTCTGAATTTGTAAATTCTTCTTCATAATAATCTTTAAATATTCTATGTTCTTCTCCTGATCCAACGTGGCATGAATTCCATTTCTCCATATTATTTTTTAATTTTTCTGTTAACAATGAAAAATCATTAATTGATGGTAATATATTTATATCACTTTCAAATATACAAAATATACCTTCTAAATAATTTCTATCTATTTCTTTTAATATTGCAATCGTATTGAAAAATAAAGATAATTCTGATCTTTTCATTGGATTTTTTCTATATGTATAAATTTTGCCACTTTTTGTATAATAATTATATTGTGAGTCTGTTATTGTATGTTTATATGTTGGACATATAAAATCTACATGACATGAATTTAAATATAATTTATTAAAAAAATCAGACATATATTTATATCTGTCATTTTCAAATTCAGGATTACTTATACAATATATATGAGATACGTCTCTAAATATTGATTTCTCATTTTGTTTTAATAAACATCTAATATTATTTGCAATAGTATTAATTGTTATCCATAAGTCTATCGACTTAGGGCTTGACTCTAGGCTTGACTCTGATTGTGCAAAAACAGGTCTATTCACTATTTCTAACCATTTCTTATCATCATTCATTATAGTATCAATTTCTAATAATGTATCATCATAGTTATTACTATTTACTGTTATAAATCTATCTTTATTGAAATAATCTTTAACTCTTTCTGTACCCCAATAAATTGGTATTATTTTTGAATTAAATCCATGAATTATTTTTTCAGTTATATAAGTATCTTCTATTGAATTTTCCATTGATATTACAAATTTAAAATTTGATATATAATTGATAAAATCTTCATTGTTTCCATGTGGTATAGTTAATCTACCACCAATATTATTTTTATATGCACCAGCATATGTTATGTTATATTTTTTATCTAATTTTTCAATGAATTCGAGGCGTTTTCTATAACCTTCATTTGTATTTGATATTAGTACTAATATTTGTTTAGTTGGTACTGTTTCTATTAATTTATTATTTATATCTTTTAATTTATCAATTAATCCTTGACAATAGATATATGGAAAGAATTCAGGACAATTTACAATATTTTTATTATTTCTTTGGGAATATAAAATAATAGTATATTTATCAATGTTTTCTCTTAATCTACTTTCACCTGAAAATAAAATAGTATACTTCCAATTTTTTAAAGATAATGCAGATGGTCCAAATAAAGATTCACATAAAATATCACTATTATTAATATCACCAATTTGACATTGTTCTTTAAATGATTTTATAAATAAATCTAGAAAAAATTTTACATTTACAGTATCTGTTTTATCAATAAATCCTGGCCAAAATGCATTAAAATATATTTTCATAATATTATATTAAAAATAAATAGAAAAATAATGTTTATATCAATTATTATGTTAATTGAATTGTATTACCTGGTAAATTATTAAAGTTATTTTTAACTACAGAATAATTTTGAGTAATTTCTGCTTGTGATAATGCTCTATTATAAATTCTTATCATATTAATATTACCATTAAAAAATTGATTGCTATTTGCTGGATTATATCCTATATATAAATTACCTGATGTTGGTAAAGTAGTTAATGATGTTGTTGCTGATTGTCCATTACGTTGAAATACACCATTTAAATAATAAGAAAATGTTGTTCCACTAATTGTAAATACTACATACTGCCATGTATTTGATGTTGGACCTTTAGCATTTCCATCATTACCAGTTGCAGTCGCATTTGACATCCAATATACTTGTGGTTGTCCTCCTGTTAATCCAGTTGATATATATATATTACTTGGAGAATTTGGAGAATTAAGTACTGTGCCATTTCCATAATAAAATAAGAATGGGTAATTTGTTGTTTGATAATTTCCTAAATTTGGTAATACTGAAATATTCATTAAACATTCAAATGTAAAACCTTTTGTTAAATCAAGATTTGCATTTGCTGATGATAAATATGAAGATGCATTTAATAATCTAATAGACATTGGACCTGGTGATATATATGATGGAGTACCATTTACTGTTAAATTGTTACCAGTACCACTTAAATCAGGCACATTTGTTCCACTAGTTGTTACTGAAAAATCATAATATGCTAATAATCCTGACGTTACATATAATGGTGGTGGTCCATATGAACTACTTCCTCCCATTATTTTAAGACTTGCACTAGCTGTACCATTACCTATTTGTTGAGTTATTGCTTGAGGTGCTTGAGTTGGTTGAGCTGCTTGTTGAATTGATTGTATTATTTGTTGTTGTGATGCTGCTGCTTGAGGTGGAGGAATTGCTGGTGGTGGTGGAGGTGGAGGTGGAGGTATTGAAGGTCCTGGTTGTAATCCTTGTACTATACTTTGAGTATTTTGTTGAATTATACCAAATTCTAAAAGATATAGTTGAGTATTATTATTTAAATACGGACTTGCTATTTGATTTCCATATTGATCAATGAAATATCCTTTGATATTATATTTATCACTTTGAATTAAATCTATTTTCATTATATTAATTGAATTGATTCTTACATAATTATGTTGACTATCTAATGATATTTGTAAACCATTTGGTGATGCATTTGTAACTCCATATGTATTATAAATAGTATTTGTTGGTTGTCCTATTTCTGCTAAAGGTAATGTATTTAATACAGTCGTTGATGTAATATTTTTTAATATTAATATTGGAGTGAATACATATATTATATTTATTCCTTTAGTAATCGGTGCTAAAAATGCTGTTGCAATTGCAGAAGATAAATCACCTGGATAATTAGTTACTATATTTATATTATTACTAAATAATGCAGCTCCAGCACTAGATCCAGTTATTTCAGGTGATAATGCTAATTGATTTTTAATTTTCCAATTACCATCTGATGGTTGGAAAAATATTGTATATGTACCAAATAATGAACTAAAATCAATTGTTATATCATCATTATTATAAACCGTATTATAATAAAATAGTTTTTGAGTTTTATTATATGTAAATGGTAATTGATTAGAATTCGGATCTGTTTGATCTTGATATTCAATTAATATATTTGAATTATCAATATTTATTAAAGCTATTATCGTATAATTTTTTGTAAAATTTAAAACTGATGGTTGCGTTATTTCTAATAAAACTCTAAATGGAGTTCCTACTCCAATACTTGGACCATTATAGAAATCTACTCCAAATACTATATTAGTTGGTGATACATAATAATAATCTGCAGAATCTAATATTAATGCTGATTTTAAGTAACTTAATGGAGTTGGTTGTGAAGATATAGCTATTTGTTGTGTAGGTCCTGTATTTGAAGATGGTATTATATAAGAACCAGATGGCAAATTAACAGATCCGCCATTCATCCCTATTGAACCATTCATCCCAATTGAACCATTCATCCCAATTGAACCATTCATTCCGATTTGATTATTAACAACAGCTGCTGGATTTGGTGCAACCATTTGGACAGATCCAAAATTAAAATTACCTGCAAAATTTGGAGTACCTGGTGAATATGTTGGTATAGCTACACTTAATGGTGAATATGATACAGTAGATGGTTGAACAGGTTGACCATTTTGTGAATAAATTGGTGTAGCAGAAATCATGTTTTGTATAGTGTTATTTTGTTGGCTATATTGGTTTGCTAAAGCTGCATAATTGTTTTTTTGCATTTGAAATGCCATTTCTGAATTACTTGCATTTGCAAGTAAATTTTGATATTGATTCATTAATAAATTATTTTGTGAATCTAAATATGCATTTTGATCATTTAAAGTCACTATTTTAACATTTTTACTATCATCTTGTGATAATTTTTGAATTAAAAATATACCGAGTACTACTGCTATTATAAAAAAAAAGATTATTGTTAATATATATATAATATACATTACTTTCTATATACACTTTTGAAAATTTAAATATACTATGGTTTAGCGAGAGCTGCAATAATAGCTTCATTATTTCCAAAATCACCTGGAATATTAATTGAAGATAATGGTGTATTAGATTTCATTTGTTGAACTGCATTATTATTTGCATTTATTAATGCATATGCTTTAGAAGCAGTTGCTGGATCATATGTACTAATACTTGAAGGAACAGCTATATTATTTGCACTATTTGAAACTTTTGAATTAACTATTAAAACATACATTAAATATCCAATCAATCCTACCATTAATAAACTAATGATGCCTATAAAAATTATACTAAGTTTCATTGCTATATATTATTTATATAATTTATTTTTTAATTCCTGCTGTTAATGATGCAAGTAATGCATTTACATCTATAGACCCAGATCCAGCTGAAACGGGACTAGCAACTGCAGCTTTCTTTTTATTATTAACAAGTTTAATTGTTAAATAAATACCTAAACCAATAATACCTAATATTAGTAAAATTATTATTATATTTTTAATATCAAATTTCATTTTCTATTCATTAGAAATATTATAATTTTCAACCTCTTCGCATAATTCTACTAATTCTTTAATTAAATTATCTAAATCATTAATCTTTGATAATGACCATTCTTGAACTTCAATGCTACCATTTGATTGTCTGTGCTTTTCTTTTATCAATGTAAGTACTTGTCTTTGTATATCGTATATATTACTAAATAATGTCATAATAATAGTAATTATTATTTTTTAATATTTTTAAACTTATGCACATGGATCAATTTGCATCAAAGCTAATAATGCACGAAGACCAGGATCAATTGAACAAGGAGGAGATGCTGATGCTGAACCTGCTGAACCTGCTGAACCTGCTGAACCTGCTGAAGAATTTGCTTGAGGTTGAGAAGATGCTGCTGATAATACTTGTGGTGCAGGTGGTTGAGAAGACGCTGCTGATAATACTTGTGGTACAGTTGGTTGAGAAGATGCTGCTGATAATACTTGTGGTGCAGGTGGTTGAGAAGATGCTGCTGATAATACTTGTGGTGCAGATGGTTGAGAAGATGCTGCTGATAATACTTGTGGTGCAGGTGGTTGAGAAGATGCTGCTGATAATACTTGTGGTATAGGTGGTTGAGAAGATGCTGCTGATAATACTTGTGGTATAGGTGGTTGAGAAGATGCTGATCCAACAATTGCTGTTGTATTTAATAATTCTGAAGAAGTTGAAGCTGTTCCTAATAATATAGATCCTGATCCTTGTGAAATTGCTGATCCATTAATATACGTTGATGATAATCCTGGAGTATTTGAAGGAGTAATTGTTTGTGCAACAGAAAATGATGCTTGGGCAGACGCTTGAGCTGACGCTTGAGCTGACGCTTGAGCTGACGCTGTTCCTGATGCACATGGTAGTAATGCATCCAACCATGGTATTCCAGTACATGGGTTCATACCAGGTGCATAAGATGGTGTAATAGGTGCAACAGGTGCTGGAGGTGTTGATTGTTGAACTAATGTTACTTGAACTTGTGGCTGTTGTGGTATTTGAGCTGCTTGAGCTGCTTGGGCTACTTGAGCTGTTTGAGCTGCTTGTGCTATTTGGACTGCTTGAGCTGTTTGAGCTGATTGAAGTGATTGTGATGATACACCTGATGGATTATTAATATCTAATACTTGGTCTGTTGGATTTAATGAAATATAATTTGTTGTTGTATTAATACTTCCTGATATTCCTGCTTGTAAAAATCCTGTTCCTAAAGATCCATTTGGTGATAATATAATACTTGGTGTTTTATAATTTTTAACTACTGGTATATTATTTTCATCATTAATTGGATTTTTATAATCACTATTAGAAATAATTGATGTTGTATACCACATTACAGCAATAAGTATAATTGCTAAAATAACCACAAATATAATCTCAAGGATCATTATTACAATTAACCTATAAAAATAATTAGACAAACTTAAATAATTGCATACAATTGACCAAGTGGTGTCAATGGAGGCATAGTTGTTGGAAAATGTTCATATGAGTTGAATAATGTTGATTGACCCATAAAATCTTGATTATCAGCTGACATAGTTGACATCGATGAATCTAATGGATATGATGTACCTCCAACATTTATTGAAGTTGGAGTAGTACCTGTTTTTGTTATATTTGCATTTGGTGGGACTAATAAAGGTCTTTCTTTCCATGTATATCTTTCTACATATGGCTGTTGGTCCATCCATTGCATTGTTTGTATCATAAATTGTGCAGTTGTATTTGTTGATTGTGATGCATTTGCTAAATTTACAGTTATATCAGTTGGATATGACCAATCAACATTTGGTTGTGTTGGATGTGCAGTAGGGCAACATGTTGCATTCCAATCAGCACATGAATATTCAGTTACCCAAATTGGTAAATTATATTTATCATATACTGCAGCTATATAATTTGTAAAACTTTTAACTTGTGGAACGCCATACCAGTGAATACATATAAAATTTGGGAAAGGTGATCTTACATATGGTGATTTTTGATGTGTGTCATAAACTTGTAATAAAAAGTTATCTAGCCATATTGCTGGATTTAAAGTAACCATATTTGGTACAGATGTATTACTTATATTAATAGTTCTAGAACCTGCAACTGATGGTTGAGGCATTGAATTTATATTTTTACCTGTCCCAGGTGCATCACTTGGAACTTGAGTTGTACTTCCATACATAACTGGACTTCCAAGTATTGGTGGAGTTGTATAAGATGATACCATAGCAGATAAAACAGTTGGCCAATATTGTAATGCAACTCCTACTGTCATGTTTGCTTGTGCTCCAGCATTTACACCATCTGGTTCATTATATGTTAATAAATAGTTATCAGTTACTGAAATTGGTAAAGATTTTATGTTATTTAAAAGAGTTGTAATTCTAGCAGGTGTGAAAGCTGCATCTAAACTCCATATCATTGGTGTAAATTTAACACTAGTTGGAACAGGAGACATAGATTGTGTTGGACCCCATGTATAATACCATCCAGTATTAAGACTATTCACTTTTAATCCACCAACTGGATCTTCATTTCCAACGACAAAACCTTTCTTTTTAGACGTTGTACTACTTTTAGCAAAAACTTGTAATACAGAAGAAGCTGATCCATTATTTTGATTAATTAATTGATTAATTATAGATGCTGATGCATTTGCATTTGGAAGTTTAGATGCAATACCTGGTATAAATGATGAGCTACCTCCTTGAACACCTGGCATGTTTGGAATTCCTTGCATAAATGATGAACTTCCTCCTTGAACGCCTGGCATATTTGGCATAAATGATGAACTTCCTCCTTGAACGCCTGGCATATTTGGCATAAATGATGAACTTCCTCCTTGAACGCCTGGCATAT
>Ga0164296_1003083_pt1 | contig 15969 bp, 11 predicted proteins | sample GEODES057metaG_FD_113533 | JGI IMG/M metagenome (GOLD analysis project Ga0164296, IMG submission 113533) | Dystrophic lake water microbial communities from Trout Bog Lake, Wisconsin, USA - GEODES057 metaG | ecosystem: Environmental > Aquatic > Freshwater > Lake | place: USA: Trout Bog Lake... | reverse complement strand
TAGCACGGTGCAACCCTCCGACACTGCCGCCGAGCTTCGTGCACGCCATGCGACCTGCTTCAGGGCACGACCGCTCGCAGCAAGACCGCCAAGGTCTGGGCACACCAAGTTTGAGGCGCGTGTGTGTGTTCCACACCTGGCTCAAGGCCCTTCCACAGCGCCGTGGCGCCCTCCTCACGCGCGACGGTGGTCAGTGTGCCGACAAGGCCCCTATGAAAGCAACGGCGGACGTGCTGTCAGCACGTCGAGGACAGGAGTTGTTGCCCTGCACGAGACTCAGAGGTCCCACCGCCTGTGCAGCGCGTCGGGGCCCGCACGCACCGGTACTTGGGCGTCTCTCCCGGTTTCAACAAGCCGCCCTGCATCTGGAGACGCACTTTCGCGGTGTCCAGAGGAAGCGTGGTCGCCTCGGCGATACACGCTGCGATGGCACTGCACGCAAAGCTGGGAGCCAGCGGCAGGGCGGGACCTTTGGCAGGCGGCGACATCGAAGCCGCTGGATCAACACGGGATGTGAGAGTTGCTGCGAGGTTGCAGAGCGCTCCTAGAGAGAGACCTTGCGAAGCACAGCAGTGCCACAGTGTGCACACGTGGCATTCCTAAGTCGTCCAAGTGTGCCTGCCGCAATGACTGATTCAGAGCTGGACTCGCTGCTTGACGGTGCGTGTCGCGGTTGAAGCGTGCATGCTGTGCAACTGCAGTTGCTCACTCACCTTTCTGGCGCACAGAGGCACTGGGCGACTTCAAACCAGCCGCAGCGCAGCCAGAGCCCATCACGAAGAAGCAGTCTGCCAGGTGTGTGCTGAAGCCCAGCCTCGCTGGTCGAGGTGAAGCACCAGCAGACTGCCTTTCTGGTTTATCTAACCGATCCTCCAGCGCTGCCAGCGCACGAGGGCCACCCGCGGCGCCTGCTTTCGATCCCCTAGGACGCGCGAGTGCATCGCCTGGCGCGAAGGCGAAAGCAAGCAAGGCCACGAGTGGTGCACAGCAGCCAACGCAGTCTGCAAGTGCCCAGAGGCCGCTTTCGACTGAGGACGTGCAGGCAACGCTAGCAGCTTTGGAGGCACAGACTCGTGTGACGACTGGCAGCAGCGCCGGCGCAAGCACGAGCGGCGCTTCGGGGGTACCTGAGGGCCTGTTGCGTGACCTCGAAGGCCTGGACGAGGAGTCGTACCAAGCGCTACTCCGCGAGTTCGAGCACATGGGTGGTGACCCTGGCCTGGCTGGGGCGCTGGATTCATTCATGTCCACTCTCCTGTCAAAGGAAGTGTTGTACGAGCCGCTGCGGCAGATCAGCATGCGCTACCCCAGCTACTTGGCTGCTGCCCGGGAGAAGGGAGTGGCAGCAGACGCGCTGCAGCGGTATACTCGGCAAGCGGCGCTTGTGGCGGAGCTCCTGTCCGTTTTTGACCGTAGCCCGCAGGACGTGGACCGCATCATGGCGCTGATGCAGGACATGCAGCGCTGCGGTGCGCCACCGCCTGAGATAATGCAGGACATTGCGCCGGACCTGAAGCTTGGGGAGGACGGCTTGCCCGCTTTGCCAAACGATCAAGAGCTTTCAGAGCTGCAGCGTGCGGGTGGGTCGGAGCTGGCGGACATGTGTGCACAGCAATGAGCCACAACTGCATGTAACGATGCCGTCGCGACATTCAAAGCAGCTTCAGTCATGCCGCACGTGCACCACAAAAGCTCCCCGGAACACCAGCACATAACGCCGTTAGCTTACCCCACTTAAGAGCTTGGGACCAAAGCACTTTCTCGCGTTCACCATGTTTGCTCGCAAAGCTTTGAGCTGCGGCGTGGGCGCACCTTCTATTCGCGGCCGCCGCGTCTCAGCGCGCCGCGTGTTTGCTGTGAAGGCAGCATCCTCAACCGAGGAGAAGGCTGTCCCTATTGCCGTTGCTCTTGGACTTCCAGTGGCGGCTGTGGCTGCCAGTAGCGCACTTATTTCATCGGGGGCAATCAGCCCTGCGGGTATCGACGTGCGTTGTGAAGGAAGAGGAGTTGAGCGCGCCGAAAGCTCTTACTTTCTGAATTGAAGTCGGTTGTGGCTGAAATGGGTTGTCCTGCTGCACGCTTCGGCGCCTTGATCTGACTCGCATGTATGCACTCAGGCGTACCTTCATAGCACTGCTGGCTTCGTGTTTGACGCAAACGCGGCGGGCCAGGTGCCAGAGTGCGTTGGGTTGCTGCGCGAAGCAGACTTCCTGGTGGCGTACCTCTGTCACCGCCACCGCCTCGCGCTGACTCCTTGAGGGTGCAGGTTTGTGACGAAATATTTCCACGGATTGAACATGGCGACAGTGCTGGGCGCCATGGGCGGCTATGGAACATACTTGGGATGGCAGATCCGTCAGGGCAAGGGCAGCGAGCCCACATTCGGGACTCCGGACACTGCAGACGAGCTGCACCCCAAGCTGATGCTCGGATGCTTCCTCTTCTTCGCTGCCGGGGGCCAGGGAGGCCTCCTCTTCAACCTGCTCCAGGGCAAGCCGCTGCTTGAGAGCCCGCATGCTGTGTCTGCGCTCGCTGGCCTCATGCTGCTGGGAGCCAATGGCGTTCTCGGCAGCGTGATGAAGGACTCGCCGAATCTGCGTACGACGCACGCTTTTCTGGGCACCGCGTTGATGGGTTTGCTCGCAGTCCACGCAGGTTTGGGACTGCAGCTTGCTTTGGCGGCCTAATAGATGTCACATTCAAAGTGATTACTTGTAGGCAAGATGGTAGCTAAATTATCGCCCACACAAGCAGACCGCAGTCTCCTCGAAGGTCCCATGCTGCCTGCATTCTAGTCCTGTGTCGATTGATTTGTTGCTGCACTCGTGCGCCCATGATGACAGCTGGTCTCAGAGCGCCGCGCGCGTTGGTACAGACGCAGTGCAGGCCAGCAACTAGGTTGGCAGCGAAAGTGCCTTGCTTCCGCTATACAGCTCTTGGCGCACACGTGTTGCTTCAACAGGCACGCTTGTTTTGGCGTAGCGCGCTGTCGGGCTTCCGCGCCGCGCCTCGAGCTGCGGCCGCAGCAGATGCCGTTCTTGACTCTGGCAGCTTGTGGCTTGTTGTCGGTCTTGGTAACCCGGGCGCAAAGTATGAGCGGACACGACACAACGTCGGCTTTCTCGCCATTGACGCACTAGCCGCCGCGGAGGGCATTTCCGTAGCAAACCAGCAGCTGCGAGCTCTGGTCGGCCGAGGCACTGTTGCTGGGACGCCCGTGCTGCTTGTGAAGCCGCAGACGTTCATGAATAGCAGCGGCGAGGCCGTGGTGCCGCTGCTGAAGTACTATAAAGTGCCGCCGTCACGGTGTCTGGTGCTATATGACGACCTTGACATTGATGTTGCTGCCTTGCGCCTACGCCAGAAAGGTGGCCACGGCGGCCACAACGGCATGCGCAGCATTATCACATGTCTCGGCGGAAGCCAGGATTTCCCGCGGCTGCGCATCGGCATTGGGCGGCCGCAAGGCAACCGGCAAGTGGTGGATCATGTGTTGACAACCTTCGACAAGCACGAGAGTGACGACGTTGAGGTCAGCATCCAGCAGACGATAGACATTGTGCGGTCAGTGCTGTCAATCGGGGTTGAAAAGGCGGTGTCGCTGTCAGGTGCAGCAGGCGGTGTGGCGAAGCAAGCAGCGCGACCAAAGCCAGACAAAACGCAAGTGACTTGATTCCATTACTGAGACAGTGATCAAACTACATACGGTTCTACCACAATGGTCCGGTAATGAAGGCAAAGGAAGCTGAACTGGTCGCCTCTGACGAGGAGGCCAGCCCGCCTTACAGCGGACGCGTAATTTATTATTACATAGCGCGCGCGTCTAGCTGCTTCGCCCACTCAATGAGTGCCGCGTTAACTTGCTCAGGCGAATCGTCATGTGGACAGTGACCTCCGTCTGCGATCTCTGCCATTGTTGCCTCTGGAGCGAACGCCAGAATCTGGGCTGCTTTCTGCGGCTGCATCCACGGGTCCTGCATGCCCCACACAAGCTTCAAAGGCACCTTGCGCTCCTTTGCGGCTGCAAGCAACGTGGTGAGCGGTCGCTTGCTCAACCGACCGGCGTCGGAGATGCGCTGAAATGCCTCCGGTGCATCTTCATCGCAGGCGGGCATGTAGATGCTTTTCACAAGCGACGCATCCACCCTGTTTTTGTTGACGTACACAGTCTTCAGAATGGGCTGGATCCGCCACTTCGTGCTAATGAAAATGCTGTTGACAACCCATCTCCTGAATTCCCGCTTCACAGCAGCAACCAAGCCAGTGTCTTCTTGCAAGTCAGGAGTCTTGTCTACCGATGGAGATTGCAAATCGTCGAGACGACCAGCGGCATTCAGCAGTGCCACGCCACGTGTAAGCTCTGGCGCCTCGTACGCGGCGCCCAGCGCAGCAATTGCACCGATAGAGTTGCCAGCCAAAATTGATGGGCGGCCGATCACCTCCCGCATAAAATCAGACACAAGCTCTGACCACAACTCGCTCGAGTACTCGATAGCAGGCTTCGCGCTCAGACCATAGCCAATGAGACAGAGAGCGTAAGTCGGGTGCCCAGCGCTGGCCAGCGCTGGGACATTATAGCGCCAGTGATAGGAATTGGCGCCGAACCCGTGCACCAGGCAGAACGGAGCGCCTTTGCCACCGCTCCCACTAACTGTGTAATTGATGGCATGGCCTCGCCAGCACCACCACCTCCACCCATCCTTGCCGGGATAGACCAGGCGTGTGAGACCAGTGGATTCGCACCGCTCCGTTGCAGGCTCCCTCGACAGCTCTGTCTCGCTTATAAGCACAGCACCAGGCAGCAACCGAGTGCGCTTACGACCCACAAGCCTCGCTTCCCGAGCCCCTGCCTGCGAAAAAAGTGTGCCGCGATGATGATGCCCTAGTATCACTTGCTGGTGCAACTGCGCACAACTCATGGCTCTGTCGTCGGGGCCAAAAGGCTCTGGCTGCGCGCCACGTGGCACGCACGCTTCCCCTCCGCGAAGCCAATGAACGCCGATGAGGCTCGTGCACGGGAAGCTGGGCGGCGCAAGTTGGACGAGTTCCGCAAGAAGAAAGGCCAGGGCGGAAGCAGAGGCCAGGAAAGGCAAGCGGTTGCACTCCCCGAGGCCGCCTCTGGCGGCACGGCTATCGAAGTTGACTCTGCTGCCGCGCTGCCTGTTGCAGAGGAGGCACCAGCCTCGAACCTGAATGCATTGGTGGAGGAGCGCGACCGCGCCATCGCACAAAGAGATGCTGCTCGCGACGCCGCTGCAGAGGCGCACGCAGCAGCTGCGTCGTCTGAGGCTCGGGCAGCCAGCAGCGCTGCCGAGGCAAGTGCTCAGCGCAGGGCTGCAGTGGAGGCAGTCGCCGCGCGCGTAAGCGCTGAGTCCTCTGCAGCCGAGGCGTGCTCGCGGGCCAGTGCAGCTGAAGCAGCGGCTCGAGAAGCCACGAGTCGAGCAGCTGCTGCAGAGGAGCGCGCCCAAGCAGCGGAGGCACGGGCCACTGCCTCCGAGTCGCGCATACGCTCAGCGCTGGCTGAGAGGGATGCAGCTGTACGACGCTCTGAGGATGCCGCCACACGCGTGCGTGTTGCTGAGCAAAGAGCTAAGGAAGCGCTGTCGGAGCAGTCGGCAGCGGAATCAGAAGCTGCACAACTGCGGGCTGAATTAGCACAGCTTCGGTCGCGTGAGTCCAACGTGTTGGGTGATGACGCCGGTGATAATGCAACACTAGCAACCAGCTTGCCGGGAATGAGTGATGACGATAAGGCTGCCCTCGTTGAGGAGCTGTGCTCTGTGCGGCGCAACGCACAGCGAGCAGAAGCTAGATGCATTGAATTAGAGGCTAACATGCGGGAAGCAATCACCCGTGTCCAGGCCGCTGATGCAGAGGTTGCGGCATTGCGTGCTGAAGCCACCGCTGCGAAAGCGTCCGCTGAGGTCGCACGCCTCGAGTTGGAGGCCAGCACAAAAGAAGCAGCAGCCCAAGCAGCCGCTGCGCACGCTCAGCTGGTGGCGCTTCAGCAGACGTGTGATGCCTTGCGGGAGACGGCTTCGACACCATCAGATGCTGCCACAGCTGCCGCTGCTCGCATTTCCAAATTGGAGGCTGTGCAGAGCAGACTGCTCGCTGAGATTGATGCACAGGGCGCTGAGATTGAGCGCCTCTTTTCGGAGCTGAGTTCCCTACGGGCAGAACAGACGTGCATGAACGACCGGCATTCCGAGCTAACTTCTCAGAATGGCTTGCTGCGTTCTCGTCTCCTGGAAATGGGCGACTCGCCCACGCCGCGCAAAGGGCGTATCTCCTTTGACGATGGCCATCTTACGCAGCTTCAAGCAGAGCGTGATGCGCTGCAAGCGGCAGTGTCGAACGCGGTACGGCGCGAGGAAAGCCTTGGTCGGCAGCTTGCAGAGGCACGCATACAGTTGTCCATGGCCCAAGCTGGCGCAATGGTTGGCGCAGATGCGCCGCCTGCGCTTTCATCTATCCTCGCGTCTATTGAGACAAGGCTTCTGCGGCTTCAGACCATCCAATGACGTTGAATTTCAATCCGATTCTGGGACGAGTCGTCTATTTCAAAGATGTGATGAAAAGAAGCGCCAGAACTGAAAGCGTGATGAACACGGGAATAGCGCTGATGAGGTACACTGCGCTGAATCCCACCCACTTGGGCAGGTAGTCCGACAAGTCAGGCGCTTCGTTCACCTCGCCCTCTGCAACCTCGTCCATTTTGGAGCGTGCCAGTGCCTCTTCCATCCGCTGCGCCTTGGACGTGCCCGTGTTTGTCACCTCCGCATACGGACTGGGTCCGGTATCGCGCAGTAGGTCGTCGTTTTGCAGATATGGCCAGTTCTGGAGCTCAGTGACGAGCCGCCTCAGAGCCAGCTTGTCTTGGGGCACGCGCCCCGCGCTCACGTCGGTCAGCGCGTCCAGGATCTCGTCGCGCGATACGCCCGAAGCGACCTCTATGCCGTACTCCTCTCGTCGCTTCGTCGCGCGCGGATCCTCGACCATCAACACCAGGCGCACTTCGTTCAGGCTCATGTCGCGCCGCTGCGACAGCAGCTTCAACACGCGCTGCGCCTCCTCAACAAGCTGCTCGTCTGTTTCCAGAGTCGAAGCAGTTGTGTCTACTTCCGACTCTGAACTGTGGCGAGAGAGACTCACCCTTCTGGGCTGAATGCGCACTGCTGCTGGTAAGCTCGCCAACAACCGGTGTGGCCTTGTATGTCTACTGCTTGACAGGCTCCGGGGCATCAATTTGGCGCAAGTATTACGCGCGCTAGATGGGTGGTTCATTTTGAAGAGATGAGAGGCTAGAGTGAGTCGGCGGAGGGACACTGCATGCATGCTGAAGCCCGTAAGTACCCCATCCGTTCCGTCATGCATCATCAAGCGGGGCGGCCGATGAGGCGCCGAGGCCCTCTCGCTGGCGGAGCAGGCCTCTTAACGTCAACCACAGAGCCAGTTGCCACCGACTCGACAACTGCTGGACTGCTCACTGCCGGCGCAGCCTCTGTCAGCGCTGATGCAGCAGGCTGAGGCCGCGAAGCAGCCAGTTGTCTACCCGATGGCATTGGCTTCGAAGCTGGGGCAGGGCCGGCTGATGCAAACGCCGCCGCTATTGCAGCAACACGCCCACCTGCTGGCGGAGCACGCACTAGCGCAACGCCCGAGTGCATTGCTTCTGTAGCTGCTAGCGCGACGGCTGGCGCCTTTTCTTGCTGCGCTGCGGTATCGGGCGGTGCTACTTGTACCTCCTCATCTGCAGGACGAGCAGGATGAAGATCGACGTCATCGAACGTGTCACCGCCCGCCACTGCTGTTGGAGCAAACGCCTCTGCCACTGCTATCTCGCTGTCAGTCACGGCAACCGGCTCGGGGCGTGCAGGTGTCTCTTCTGGGTCAAGTTCTGCAGGAGCCTCCTGCAGAAATTCTACAGCTTCCTCCGCAGCAGAAACAGACACATTATGCTCCGCGGCAGCTTCTTGCACTACCTCGGACGTAGTGCAAGCTTCCGGCGCTAGCGGCTCCTTGGAAGTCGTATCATCCTCGTTGTCCGAGTCAAACAGAACAGAGCGCTTTGCAGGCGAAGGCACTGTGACGGCGGAGGCTGGGGCAGGTGTGCTGTCGACTGGTTCCAACGACGCAACAGTTGTCGGCGCATCATCGAAGATGGACGCGCCTCTCGCAACAGGCTGCGGCTCTGCTGCTGGCTTGCTCAGCAGATTCAGCGTGCTCAGCAGCGACTCCACGCGCTGCACGGACTCGTCCTGAACCACGTCGTCCGAGAAAAGCATGCCCGTTGTGGCGGCTGCGCCTGCAGGCGCGGCGCTCACAACCAGCTTCTTGGCATCCAGCGACTCTGCACTGCCAGCCTTGGCTTCCAGAGACGCCAGCTTTTGCTCCAGCGCCGAGAAAGACACCTCGAACGACTCCGCCTCGCGCTCAGCATCGACAGTGGCGGTGCGCAGCTCGTCCAGTTGTGCTGACATCTGGGCCCTCACAGCCTCGCTGCTCTGCTCAGCACGGGCGAGCTCAGCAGCATCCTCCTCCGTCTCGCCGATGCCCGAACCAATATCCAGAATGCCGGTGCTCCGGCCACGCTGCGCAGCAGCAGCTGGAAGGGCCTGAGGGGCCTGTGTCTGCGTGATTGAGATCGCAGGCTTTGACTTTGCCCCACCAAACAGCGGACCACTGTCATCATCGTCCTCATCATCGAATAGTGACTTTGCTCGCGTTACGGGTTGTGTTACTGACGGCGGCGCTGCCGCGGTGCATGGCGGCTGCAGCGGCGGCGGAGGCGAAACAACAGCAGGTGCTGGCTTCTTGGCAAACAGGCCATCGTCCTCATCCTCATCATCGAAGAGCGGCTTCTTTGCAGAAGTCGTCTTCGCCGGTGCCTTGGGGCCGAACAACGGGTCGTCACCCTCGTCCACGTCGCCAAAGAGGACAGCCTTCTTGTCCACTCGAGGTGGCGCTGCCACCGGCTCATCCTGCGTTTGTGCTGCAACAGGCGGGCTTGCTGCTGTTCTTGTGGCTGCCACCGGTTTGAACAGGTCAACTTCTGCATCGCCATCATCGTCTTCGAAGAGAGCACTGCACGCAGCTACTTTGGCTGCTTCTGATTTGGCGGGGACAGCAGGCGCCGCACTTCTCTCCGTTGACGCGCTCGACGGCGATTTATCCGCTGTCCGCCATGGCGGCTCGAAGGGGACTTGTGTAGTTGCAACAACAGGCACGACAGTATCGCTGCTCTTCGGCTCCGCTGGAGCTGCAGGCTCGTCTGGTTGTGTATTCTGTCGGGTGCGCAGGGTTTTGATTTCATCCAGAGACAGTCCAAAAGCAGTGGCTAGCTCCGCATCTGTAAGCTTTGCTACCAACTCCGGGCTGAGCGCATCCAAATTTCCACGCGGTCGGGCCGGAGCGTCACTATTTTGACCCGCTTTGCGCAGCGGCGGCACATGCGCGGCGGGCATGGAGCCCGTGTTCGGGCGGAACGCTGGCTTTGTTGATGCACCAGGTTGGCCTTGCTCAACCTCGGTGACGTCCCGCAGTGCGTGGCGCAAGCGTGACACTTGCGCCTCGTCCAGGCCCAGCAAGTTCTGAGAACACCGATGTAAGTGGATGCGTCGTGCGGGCGGAGGCAAACACAACACTGGCTGCGTACTCTGAAGTCATCGTCTGCTAGTGTGACGAGGACCGCGCCGTTGATGCCGTAGTCCCAAAAAGGGCTCGCGTCTAAATTTAGCGACAAGGCCCACTCGCAGACTTGACTGCGGAGCGTCGAGATTGACGGTGGCAACCGAAGGATGCGTCAGCAGATCGCGCCCCAACAAAAACGCTGCTGCACCTCAGAGACAAAGCAGGGCACTCTCGGACCTGATAGAGAACTCAATGAGCGGTAAGGGGACGTCGCCCACATACTGCTTGGGCGGTCTTGCGGAGTCTGTGGGATGCACCACAGGCTCCGCATAGCTGGGCCGCGTTGGTGGCTCATACCGACGCACAGGTTGCGACTCCTCGAGCCCCAGAAGCTGCGCTGTGTCGCTCAGGACTTCCTCAAATCCACGCAGCAAATCGTCCATGACCGGCTTGGCGAAGAGAACGCGCTGCACGTCAGCCTACCCCGCTATTCCGCATCGTCTCACAGCACAGAAGGAAGCGTGACTACAATTGGTAGTGATGTACAACCATTACTCTGAAATGGGTGAAGAGGAGTCTCTAGATGGAGCTCACTGGCCATCTTGTTCAACTGGATGGTTCTCCACCGCCTCAGCGATGACATCCGCCGAGTCGATGCGCTTAATGCCTCCCTCGGGCGGCTCGATCACCACGCCGATGCCCTTGGTGCGCCCTTCGCGGAATACGAAACGTGTCCCTGCGACGACGTACTCGGGCCGGCTCTTGAACCTGAAGCGCACAAGTGCGCGGTCACCGCTCCTCAGCAACTCGCGGTCCATCAGTTCTATGGTTGCTGTTTGCCTCAGCACGGAGAGGTGAATCACTGCCTCGTACTTCTTGCTGATTGTTGTGCTGTGTGTCAACACGCTGATCTCCGCGTAGAAATCCCACGTGCTGGCTGGATTCTTGGATGGCGATGCCAGGACCATGCCCTTGCGAACAGACGTACGCTTCACCTTCTTCAGCGCCAGTGCAGCTGTCTGCCCAGCAACAACGCGTGATACAGGGGAGCCCTTGTAGTGGATGCTCTTAACCGCCGCCGCCTTGAACTGTCCGTCTCCTGGGTCGGGGCCAAGCATGAGACGGGTGGAGTCGCTGATGCTGCCGCTTTTGAGGGTGCCCGCCACAACTGTGCCCACTCCAGGGACGCTGAACACCTCGTCGATGAGGAACTCGGCGTCACCGTCCTCTAACGCGCCCCAATCTTCGCGTTGGGGAAGAAGATTGAGGAACATGCGCAGGCGGGCGAGGCCGCGGCCATCGACTGCACTGATCAAAAATATGGGCGTCAAGGCATCGGCCGCCATGTTGCGTGCAGCGGTGACCACATCGTCGTCGGTTTTGATCAAGAATGGCCGCCGACGGACGCCCGGCTTGCGCAGTGTCGCGCTCAGCTCTGCCACCGTCTGTTTCAGGATCTGCTCTGGCGCCATGTCAATCTTACTCACCACAAAGAACGCGGGAATACGCAGAGCGAGCGCAATGCCGAAATGCTCACGCGACATGCCAACAAGGCCCGCATTGCCGCCGACAATGACACACGCATAGTCTGGCACAGCGGCAGTCAGACCGTAGCACGTCGTCTTCAGATACCGCTCGTGGCCGCACAGGTCCACCAGCGTGATTATTTTACTCGCATTATCGATGACCTCGCTGGTGCCAGCGCGCAGGGTGTTCTCCGTATTCAGGATGACGCCCTTGGAGTCGATACAGACGCAGTGCTGCCCTATGCTGCTCGTGCGCCCTGTCTGCTCCTCGTGCGCGTGTCGAAATACCCTGCTACGAGCAGCACCACGTCCGTCGTCAAGGACTCCTCGGGTGAGTACGCCGACCAGAGTGCTCTGCAGTGGGCGCCACAACAAGAGGGTGTCAGGCACACGCAAGCGCGGTGAGGAGGTGGAAAACAGCTGCGACAACAACAGTGCGCGAGCATCGACGTGGACGAACCTTCCCCGCGTCCACCTGAAACAGCAAGCGTGGTGCTTGTTAGAAACAGGAGGCGGGATGTGTTTGCCTTGTGACAAAGCAACCCGGCAAGCGCCAGCAGGGCTCTCAGTGGGGCACGCACGTTGCCGATAACACACACGCGTATCTCTCTCAGCTCGTCGCGGTTGCGCACGAGCACGTCAGCCGCGCCCGGGGAGGGCTCCCGAAGAACAGAAACATCAGCAGTGTGCTGGACGCTCGCGTTTAACGCCTGCAGCACCTCCGAAAGAGCGCCCTCGCTGCCCGTCTGCACCTGCAACACAGCCTCGCCCTTGAGCTTCAAGGTGCGCAGGGCAGCATGCACCAGCTCATCACTGCTTTGGTTACTCATAGCCGGCGGCCAGCTCTGGCTCGTCTTTGTCTTAGTAGTCGCTCTAGAGGTGGTGAAGGTGGCAGCGCACTGGGTGTAACAGGCATCAGACACGAGACGGGAGATTGGTCAGCCGAGGGGGAAGGCGGGTGATTCAATTGCGGGTTCAATCAGTCGGCTGCCCCGCCCTCGCCGTCGCCTTGCAATTGGTCCATGTTCTGCTGCTGCATGTCCGCAGCCCCCTCATCCTGCTCATCGACAGCCATCGGATCCTCGCCACCAGGGTTGTCGCTCTCTCCAGCAATGAACAACTCGAAAGGCAACAGGATCTTCTCAAACTGGCCCTTTAAGATATGGCCTGCAGCGGACTGTGCGTCCAGGTCGATTTTGCGCTGGAGTGTGTGGACCACGTCTCTCCACTTGCGTCCATCGCAGCAGCCATTGTAGCCGCCCCGTTTCTGAACCTCGCAGAAGATGTGGTACAGCTCTAGCGGCTGGAAAAAGTAGGTGGGCACACGCAGCGGCTTGCCACGGAGCTGCCAGAAGTCGCTCAGCAGCTGCAGGAACGCCTCTTCTGTTTCTGGCGGCGTCACCGGCTTGGAAGCGCCACGCAATGCCTGACGCTCCTTTGCCTGTACCATGGCTACCAGTTGAGCCTCACGCACGAAGGCGCGCTGCGAGGCCCCCTGCAAGCGCGACATGTCCACAGCCTTACGGAACTGGTTGGACTCGTCCTCGTCCATCTGCCACGGTGACAAGCGCCTGAACTCGCTCAAGCGACGCCGGTGTATCTCGTAGTCCCACTCTACCTCGTACGCTGCCCATGGGTCCACATCGATGTACCGCCCTCCGTCAGCACAGCTACCAGCGCTGACCTCAATGCGCAGGTGTATGCGGATGATGGTGCCCTTACTGTAGCTGCCAGTCCGCCGCGTGCTCGGCCCCGCATCAGCGGAGCCACCTTGGGGGAAGAACATCTTGAAACGGTCTCCTGGCTGCCACTGGGTTCTCATGCCCGCGTCAAATGATTCTCTGTCAACCACGAAATCGGGAAGAGGCGAGCCTATGGCGATGGGCACGCAGAGGCCCTGCGAGAAGCCGCCCCCAAGGTGTTGCAGCGCTGATGGCTGCGGTGCAAGAAGGAGCCAGCACGTGTGCATGGAGGCCAGGCAAGACGGAGGCTGCAAAGGATCGCCCCGTCGGTACGCAGCGCATTCCACCACAAACCGCTCCGTAGGCCGCATCGTGCTCCATAACGATGGTTCCACGTGGATCTGCAAATGCTCGCAGTGCGCGCGCAACCCTGTGCGAGACACCACAACAACCTCGCCCGGCAGCGGCAGGTACGGCAGCGGCGGCGTCTGCGGCGCACGGCACATGCGGAGAAATGAGTCCCGAGACATCAAGTTGCCCTTGACGAGATGGTCTTGCAGCTGAGACACAGCCAAGGCGACAGCTGACAGCGTGCGGCAAGCAGAGGCCTCAGTGCGCCATGCTTGGCGTCTGACTGCCCAGTCTGGCACCAAGGCGCCATGCTCCGTGAGCATGGTCTCTAGCTCTTGGAGCACCCATCCGGGCAGGACACTTCCAGGGGGTCGAACTGCCGCGGCACCAATCAAGCGATGCTGTTGCAAAGCGGTGTGGTCGAGCGACCACAGCGGCACGGCGCTGAGCAGCATCTGCACGCATGCCTGCACCTGATCTTCCAAGCCTGCGCCAGTGCCGGCACCGGCGACTGTACCGCCACGCAGCAACGGGGCGACAAGGCCGACATAGCCGTCTGGCCCAGTGTCACTCATTCCCTCGCGCCGAGTGCGACGACCTGGAACAGGTGATGGCATCGCAAGCCAGACATCGCGTTGTGCATCGGGAATAGGCGGCAGTCGCCGCAAAGCGCGTGCCAAGGTACGCTCTCCTGCGTTTGTCAGGCCGCCTTTGTTCAACCAGGCGAGAAGCGCGTCCAGACGCGCCCAAGGATACCAGCCCCACGAAGCGGGACCGTCGCCCTGCAAATCAGCTGTCTCCTCCACGAAGATGCGACCCCAGGTGGACGCGCCCCCAAACAGCCAGTAGCGACGACCCTCAAGGTCCGTCCCCAGAGGCCTTCCAGGCGATGGGCTCACGCCAGAAGCCCAAGCAGCCCACGCATCCCACGGACGCATGCTATCCACTGATGCCGCAGTGCGACCTAGAGATTCCCACGGAAGGTAGGACTGCAACGCGTCGGCTGCGTCCTCCACCCGTTGCGTCATGTGGTCTCGAAACGAGTTGTTCTCGAGAGCCAGCGCGACGAGGCCCTGCAACAGCGCGATCCGCTCCGCAGCGTCGAGGTCTGTGTAGTCGCACTCATTCAGACGCTGCGCCGCAGCAGCGGCGTCTTTGTCCACAATTGAGCGTGGGGCGCGCTGCAGGGCCATGCGAGTGGCCTCAGGCCACGGTCTGGCCCCTGCTGGCGCCTCAACTTGCGCAACTGCAGGCTGCGATGCGAGTGAGACATCAGAGCCAGTAGCGACGCGGAGCAGCGCGGTATGGAGGTCGCGTAAAAGTGCTCCTGAGGCGGAACCTGCTTCTGATGCGATTCGAATCCGCTCCTCTAGCTGCGCGCCATCGCCAGCAGAACCGCTGTCTGTGGACAGGGCCGCCGTCAGGCGCGATAGAGGAAATGGAGCGACTCTGAGGAAAGCGCCACAAGAAGTGAACAAGTCGTAGAGTGCAAGCATTGCGCCCACGAGCGTGTCGTCGATGCCGAACCCCCTTTCCATGGCAGGAGGCTCTGCTCTGTTGTGAGAGGCTCTTGCGCGTTTAGCGGACATGCCAAAGCGCCAATCGATGCGCTTGAGTAGCAAATCGTTGCGGTGGACCATCACTGCCTCGTCAAGCTCCGGCTTCGCCACTGCAGCAAGATGTGTCAGGTCGCTCCGCTGACTTTCTGACAGCTGACCGTATACATGCTCTTCCAGACGAGCCACAAAATTTGTTGTACGCGCGTCTGGCTTCGCTCCAGGAACTGCAGCCTGCACTGCTCGCGCCAGAAAGCGCGCTTCGTGCAGCATGACCGCCTCCGAGTAAACTGTTGCACTGTCGCCACCCAGCGCACTCGCGTCCTGATCAGGCGGCTCCGGGGCAAGCACCTGGGGCAGCACTGTGTCATACTTTGCCTGCGGTGCTGTTGCCAACGCAGCCGCAGCGCGCAGTGCCAATTCGAACTTGCGCCGCGTAGATGCAAAGTATGGCGCAAATGCGGGCGCAGGACGCAGCAGGCGGTACCACGCGGTGGGCGTCGCCAGCCAGAGTGCGCCGCGCGTGTAGTCGATGCACCAATCTGTCACTTTGTCGAGGCGCACGGCAAGCGTCGGTTTGCCTGTCAACGCAACACGGGTCAAAGATGACGTCGCGGGGAGTCGCCTCGGGTGGTGAACAAAGTGCAGGCGTCCAATGGCACACCTGGTCGAGGGTCCATGTCGTCTGTGGGCTCCAGGAGCACGCCCCGGACACACAGGCTGGCCGCGTGTGGTGCACCACTCCCACCCGCCTCCAGCGCATCTAAGCTGCAGAGCTGTCCCTTCGCGTTGAGCACCGTGAAGTCGTCTAGCAACCGCAGCGGCGGACCCCCTATAGCGCTCGCGCCTGCTGCATAGCTCGCCGGCACCTGTGCTTCTGCGACCCTGTCAACCGGATCCACGATCTGGGGTGGCTCGCTGTCCGAGTCGTCGTCGCTCATGACGACGGAAACAGCGAAGGCCCAAATTTTAGACTGCGCTGCTGGCTGCGCGCAGTGACTGCAGTTTCGGGGGCATTTGGATTGCCCAGATTCAGCACTACTGTCACGCATGCGTCTTTGCTGCATTTCTCTGTCTAGTGCAGGCGCGCAAGGTCTTCCAGACGTCGCACGAGCTCATCAACAGCGACCCCGGACTGTGCGGCGACGCTCTGCTGCTGATCGCGCGGCAGGTCGAGGAACAGCCTGGTGAGAGCGCACGGTTCAGATGTGTCTCGCATGT
>Ga0164296_1003080_pt1 | contig 15978 bp, 14 predicted proteins | sample GEODES057metaG_FD_113533 | JGI IMG/M metagenome (GOLD analysis project Ga0164296, IMG submission 113533) | Dystrophic lake water microbial communities from Trout Bog Lake, Wisconsin, USA - GEODES057 metaG | ecosystem: Environmental > Aquatic > Freshwater > Lake | place: USA: Trout Bog Lake... | reverse complement strand
TTGAGTCAACCCTTGGAGATTTTTGCAGTTTGGCACGGGGGTATGAGTTTTCACGGGGGCATGCTAGGGGTGATTGCTGCCATGGCGGTGTATGCCAGGCACAAAAAATTGCCATGGTTGTGGATTACCGACTTTATCGCCCCCTGCGTTCCAACCGGACTCGCGGCTGGGAGGGTCGGGAACTTCATCAACGGCGAGCTCTGGGGGCGTGCTGCGGATCCGCAACTGCCCTGGGCGATGGTGTTTCCCCAAAGCGGATCCTTCATTCCCAGGCACCCATCACAGATTTATCAGTTTCTACTCGAGGGGCTACTTTTGTTTGTGGTCTTGTGGTGTTTTGCCAAAAAACCAAGGCCCATAGGTTGCGTCTCCGGCGCATTCTTGATGGGTTACGGATCCTTAAGATTCATTGCTGAATACTTTAGAGAGCCCGATGCCTTTTTGGGCTTGTTGGGGGGCGGTCTAAGCATGGGGCAATGGCTTTGTTTGCCAATGATTATTCTGGGGCTTGCAATGTTTGCGATCAGCACAAAAATGAATGTGTACCTGAACCACTCCCCAATCGAGGCTTTGGATTAAAGCTGCAGCGAGCCCAATTCAAGGTGGACGAGAAATAAGATAGCTCCACCAAGTGCGTGAGCGCAGCGGTAAAAAGCAAACGCAAGCTTAAAGATGTATTTTCCTTGCAACATTTGAAATTTAAAGTTGAGCAAGTGAAATTAAAGTTTATTATCAGAAGCATCATATTGAGCTTAACCAAGCTGATATGACCCCTTTCTTCTCCTATTAACCTTTTAATGCGCACAACGTTCACTATGTTTAACCCCTCATTTCAACGGACCTGCCCATGAGAGCAGGAGCTTGGCTACAAAACAGCGTTCAACGCTTGCTAGGCAATGTGGGGGCAGCGAGTGCGAAACCATCCACTACGCAGGAGTCCAAGCCACCGACGGTGCTTGCGCCCAGAGTGTTGCCAGTTCCTCCAAGAGCCCTGAGAAAGCCGCTCCTACACCTTCAGTCTATCGTGGACACCAAGGTCAGTGAGGTTGAAGGGGGGAGGCGCGCTGAGAGCTTTAGTATTTGGTACGCTGGACTTGAGCAGGCTAACAAAGAAGAGGTATGGCTTTTGATGTCAGAGTACTTCGGCCCTGACGTCACCGAGGTGAGCGGAGCGCGTCAGGCTTATGAGGAGGCTTTGGGAACAGCAGATGAGGGTACGGCTGAGATTCGACTTCGCAGATCCCTGATCTCACCCCGTACACGACTGCTCCAGCGTTTTGCGGCTTACTCGGGTGGTATGCGTTTCTTGGTGGACTTGAGGGCTCAAATTCTTCCCCACCTTAAAAGCAATAAACGCTTGGTAGCCCTGGACGCTGAATTAGAGCAACTCTTCTCAACATGGTTTGATGTAGCGTTCTTGGAGCTCAGACGACTCAGCTGGGACTCGCCTGCCTCACTCGTTGAAAAGCTTATTCAGTATGAGGCCGTGCACGATATCCGCAGTTGGGGCGATCTTAAGAACCGATTGGACTCAGACCGAAGGTGTTACGGGTTCTTTCACCCAAGTTTACCCAACGAGCCACTTATTTTTGTTGAAGTAGCGCTCTTGAACGACATCGCCGACAGCATCACACCGCTTTTGGATGAGTCCGCTGCTGCGCAAGATATAAAGAAATCAACAGTGGCTATTTTTTACTCCATCAGCAATACACAAAATGGTTTGAAGGGAGTAAGCTTTGGGGATTCACTGATTAAACGTGTTGTTCAGGTTTTAAAGGATGAATTCATTAAGTTGAGGGTTTTTGCGACTCTGTCCCCCATCCCAGGATTTAGGACCTGGGCGACCAAAAATATTGAAGAGTTGTGGTCCCACTTAGATGCCAAAGAACTGGCTGCTTTGGGGCGTGCTATGGGCAAAGAGCTGAAGGACGATAAGGATCCTAAAGAGGGCAAGGACACTAAGGCTGTCAAAGAGCTCCCAACTGCTCAAGACTTTTTAGCCATCTCAGAGCAAGCGCTCACCTGGGATGAGAAGTCCCCACTTCGTATTTTTATGACCCGCTGCGCGGCAACTTATCTAGGCGCGTCCAAAGTTGGCTCCAGTCCAGCAGACGCTGTTGCACGCTTTCACCTGTCCAACGGCGCACGCATTGAGCGACTCAACTGGGGAGCTGATCCATCAACCAAGGGCATGCGTCAATCATGGGGACTGATGGTGAATTACTTATACGACCTCAAGCGACTGGATAAACACAGACGAGCCCTGAATGCAGGCTCAATCCCGGCGTCCCCAGCAGTTGAGGACTTGATTATCAAATTAAAGTAATTAGATGACCCTTGCCGCTATCCACTTGCAACCCCAGCCCCAGCTCCAGATCACGCAGAGTTCCGTGGACAAAGCGCATTCGCCTGATGGAGACTCCAATACCGTGCTCACCAAGTCTAACCATCGCAGAGCCTTTATCGCTGGTGCGCTGGGCGTGAGTTCGGTTGGGCTGTTGGGGTCATTATGGTCATTTGAGTCATTTGGGCCTCGCTCCGTGAATACTTTTGATGCCCCCCCAGCGAGCAGGCATGAGCAGAGTAAGCCCTATTCAAGCGACACTCAGCGGATTGCACAGGACGACTGGTGCCTTTGGATCAACACGCTATTTGTCCCTCATAAGCTTGATGAGTTAATTGCCAAAGTACGCGCAAATCCTGGGCGATTTGCGTTCAACTACGCTCAGGTTATGGGGGAGGATGCTCAGGCGAGAAAAATGCATCAATTTACCAATCACCACTCCCTGCGTTTGGAGGAAATTACATTTAAGAGTTGGGCCGCGGCGCACCATGCTTTATCTAAGGGTGTTGTAGATATGTTTTTTGCACCAAGCGGTCTATTCGCGGGTCGGTAGTCGACAACTAACTACGAACTGCCGCTCATCCCTTGCTGCCTGAATCTCATTGAATTTCTATTGCTTTGTACAAAGCACCTTAAAGCTGGGGGCTCATACTCATAAGGCCTTTATTGTTGTTTAGCGCCTAAGCATGGTACCGAGATTAAAATATTGCGATTAGTCTTTCATAAAAAAACATTCAACTAAGGAATCCTCATGTCTGGTCCACTCTCGCATATTAAAGTTCTTGACCTCTCCCGCGTACTGGCAGGTCCATGGGCTGCGCAGAATTTGGCAGATCTAGGTGCCCAAGTCATCAAAGTGGAGAGGCCCGGTAAAGGGGACGATTCACGTGCCTTCGCGCCCCCCTACCTCAAAGACACAAAGGGCCAGGCAACTAAAGAGTCTGCCTATTACTGCGCTGCCAATAGGGGCAAGAAATCAATCACCATAAACCTCTCCAGTGAGCAGGGACAAAAGCTTGTGCGAGAACTGGCTAAGGATGTGGACGTGATCGTTGAGAACTACAAGGTCGGAGACCTCGCACGCTACGGCTTGGGGTACGAGGATATCAAGGCCATCAATCCGGGGATTATTTACTGTTCAGTCACTGGATTTGGACAAACGGGACCCTACAAAGACAGGCCGGGGTATGACTTCATGGCCCAGGGCATGGGCGGCTTGATGAGTGTTACGGGTGAGCGCGATGATTTGCCTGGTGGAGGCCCTCAGCGTGTAGGTGTGCCCATCATAGATATGAGTACTGGAATGTACGCAAGTGTTGCTATTTGTGCTGCGATCGCGCACCGCGCCGTAACTGGTCAGGGACAATGGATTGATGTATCCCTCTTGGACTCTTGTGTTGCGCTCTTGGCCAACCAAGCAATGAACTTCTTTGCAACGGGTGAATCTCCAAGCTCATTGGGTAACGCCCACCCCAATATCGTGCCTTACCAAACCTTTAAAACCGCAGATGGTGCAATCATCCTTGCCTGTGGAAATGATAATTTATTTAAAAAATTCTGCGAACTCGCTGAATGCACTCACCTAGCCCAAGACCCCCAGTACGCAACCAACGGTGAGCGTGTCAAAAATAGAGAGGAGCTCACACGGCTACTTAATCTTGTGTTCTTAAAACACACCACCAAAGAGTGGGTGAAATTACTCGATGAGGGTGGTGTTGCCAACGGACCAATCAATAAGATCGAGGAGGTTTTCCAAGAACCCCAGGTCCAAGCGCGCGGTATGCAAATTGAATTACCACACGCAGTAGCGGGCAAAGTAACCCTGGTTGCATCCCCTATGAAGTTCTCTGAAACCCCCATTAAACACGAGATGCCACCCCCTGCATTGGGTCAACATACAGATGAGATTTTGAGCCAGTTATTGAAGAAATCCAGCGATGAAATTGCTGAGTTAAAAGGCGCCGGTATTATCTAAACTTCTAAACTTCTAAACTTTTGAGTTGATGAACCGTAGGTGCAGCGTCAGTGTGCTGCATCTGCTATTTTTTGTTGATACGCTACTTTGACTGCTTGCCCTAAATCGAGCACCGCCATGGCGTAATAACTGCTCCAGTTGTAGCGCGTGACCACATAAAAATTCTCAGTTCCAGCTAGGTACTCCCTCGGATCATTGCCGTTTTGCAACTCAATCAGTGCGAGTTGTCCGGAGTAGTTCTTGCCCTCTGCGCTGAGCATTGCGCCCTTGGCTTCAAAGGCCTGCGCGCTAAAGGTTGGCAATATATCGGGCAAAAGGAGTGCCTCCAAATCTATTACGGGAGAGCTTATATCAACCGAGAAACGGGTTGGAACGCCAGCTTTCCAACCAAACATTTTGAAATAATTTGCGATCGAACCAATCGCGTCCTTACTGCTGTGAAGCAGATCTATGCGCCCATCATGGTCATAGTCCACAGCAAACTTAGCCAAACTGCTGGGCATGAACTGGGCAGCGCCCATAGCGCCGGCGTAACTGCCCAGGACTTCGAGCGTTGCGCTGGGGGAGCGGGAGAATTGCTCTTTTAAGAAAAAACCAAGTTCATTTTGAAAAAAAGTTTGTCGCTCCATAGCTCTTGGGTGCTCCTGGGGGAACGCAAGACTTAGCGTTGCCAGTGAGTCAAGCACGGGATAGGCACCCATGTGTTGGCCGTATAAGGTCTCGACCCCAAGGATACCGATAACGATTTCAGGCGCTACACCAAAATCACGCTCTGCTTGTTCTAAGGTCAATGCATTTTTTTGCCAAAACTGGACTCCCAGCCCAATACGCTTTGGCTCAATAAAGCGAGCTCGGTATGCGTGCCAGTTCTTTTGAACGGGGGTTGGCGCTGGCATCATTTGTTGTACCGCATCTGGAATAAGGTGTGCGTTGGCGATTTGCTTGATCACCCATTCTTTGGGTAAATCCTGATCCTGCGCAATTCGCGCGCCCAGCGCCTGGACTTCCTGTGTTTCACCGAACGCGGCTAGTCGAAGAATTTTGGATTTCGAGATGTTTTTAACGCCTCTACCCGGTGTGCCGACATGATGCTGGTTGAGCGCATACGAAGAGGGGTGTTGTTTTTTGGAATGAGGCGAGACGCCAAGACTCGCTCGGAGCTCATGGTTATCAGGGCTGCTTTGAATTTGGGCCTGGGCTTGGGCCTGGGCCTGATCCGACATACCCATAGAAATTCCGATCACCATCCCAGCCACCCGCAGGATAGAGAGTCCACGTGCAGCAAAATCGAACAAGGCTGAGCCTGTGCATGTTAGTTTGTCGTCGCGTTGCAATTTGCCTGATAAATCAGTGGGTAAATAGCGAAGGGGGGCGACGAATTTAAGGGGCTTCGAGGTCTGGGTCATGAATGAGCTATTGGGGGTGTAATTGACAGGGAAAGCAGACCTCGGGGGAGTCTAATCAAGAGTCAAAATTTTAGCTGATATCCCGTGGATGTCAGCTCGATGTAAGATGGAGTCCTTGTATTGGTTGCATCTTTGGTGTAGCTTACAAGGCCACAGCATGCTAAGCTTTGGGGTCGGGCAACTTTACGGTTTGTGTCAGAGCATGGCGGCTTGGGGTTCTCGGCTCGTTTGTTAAGGTTGAAAAGCGTTTTAAATGAACAAAACTGGTTTTTATACACACCCACAGTGTTTACTGCATGAGATGGGAGAGGGGCACCCTGAGTGTCCAGATCGGTTGCACGCTATTTTTGATCGGTTATTGATGACTGGGTTGGATATTGGCCTCGAAAACATTCAGGTCGGCCCTGCTGCGATCAGCGACTTGGAGTTGGCGCACGCGAGAATGCACATCGCTGCTTTAAGGGGACTGTCGGATCAGCTGATTGATGATATCTCTGCGGGTGGACCCGCTCACGTGCAAGTTGATCCTGACACGTCAATGAACTCTCATACTTGGAGTGCTTTGTTGCACGCCGCAGGAGCAGCTATTGAGGCGACAGACGCAGTATTAGCAGGCGATTTACAAAATGCATTTTGTGCGGTTAGACCCCCAGGACACCATGCAAAGCGTGACAAAGCTGGTGGATTTTGTTTTGTGAATAACGTCGCAGTAGCCGCCAAACACGCGCTCGAGCGACACGGCCTCAAGCGTATTGCGATTGTTGATTTTGACGTTCACCACGGGGACGGAACCCAAGACATATTTCAGTCCGATGAGCGGGTGTTAATGGTCAGCATCTACCAACACCCCTATTACCCCGAGGGTGGTGCGGGTGAGATAACAGACAAAATGGTTAATGTGCCTGTTCCTGCTTATTCAAAGGGTGACGCAATAAGACAAGTCGTAACTGATTACTGGCTACCCGCACTTAACGAGCACAAGCCGGAGATGATTTTTGTTTGTGCAGGGTTTGATGCACACCGTGAAGATGATATGGGGCAACTCGGTTTACTGGAAGCTGACTACGCCTGGATCACACGCCAAATTAAAGCTGTCGCGAATGCTTATTGCAAGGGACGTATCGTCTCAGTGCTGGAGGGGGGGTACAACCCTCAGGCACTTGCTAAGAGTGTTGAAGCCCACATCAGGGTTCTTGCAGATTTGTAATCTCCGCAGTTTAACCCTATGACTGAATTATTCGCTTTATTGCAAAACTTAACCTCTGAGTCGGTCTCAGTTGAAGCTTTAGTGCTCGCGCTTTGTTTGCTCCTTGCACTGGGTGTGACAAAGCTCGTGTTCAAGGGTACGACTGCGCTGATGGGCGAGACGTCCGTGTGGTTTGGTCCCCGCTTCTTTGATGGACTCATGTTTCCATTGCTGGCTTTGGTGCTGAGCTACGCAGCGAGGGAGGTTTGGATCCAAACGCTTCATGAGGCACTCTTTAGGATTGCGATTCCGATCCTTTTGTCGCTCGTCGTTATTCGTTTGATGGCAAGGGTACTCAGCTCCGTTTTTCCCGACTCACTTGGCATACAAGTCCTCGAGCGAGGTGTGAGCTACTTTGTTTGGATCATCGCGGTTCTTTGGATTACAGGTTTCTTGCCTTGGGTCACAAAGGAGCTTGAATCCATACATATCAGTTTTGGGCGAACGAAAATTGATTTGTTGAGCCTGATAGAGGGCGTTTTGTCCTCATGTTTGGTCTTGGTCCTCACACTTTGGGTGTCCGCAACGCTAGAGCGTCAAGTGCTTGCGCGGGCAGTGATTGATTTGTCAATTCGCAAAGTCGCAACCAATGTGCTGCGGGTGTTTTTGACCTTCATTGGGCTCTTGGTTGCGTTGTCAGCGGTGGGCGTTGATCTAACAGCCTTATCCGTTTTAGGTGGCGGGCTTGGGGTGGGTTTGGGACTGGGGTTGCAAAAACTAGCCGCCAACTATGTCAGTGGATTTGTGATCTTGTTGGAGAGATCGGTTCGTATTGGTGACCAAGTCCGCATCTCAGGCTTAGAAGGACGCGTTACAGACATCAAAACCCGCTATACCTTGATTCGGGACGCTGCGGGGCGTGAGAGCGTGCTACCCAACGAGATGATGGTCTCCGATAAGGTTGAGAATTTATCCAGGGCACATGGGCGGGTACTTCTACAAATTGCAGTATCCATAGATTACAAAAGTGATGTCCCCGCGGCCCAAAAATGCTTGGTTCAAGCGTGCTTGCAATCAAAGCGCATACTTCAACATCCTCCTCCTCAAGCGCTTTTGGCAAACCTAGGTGCTAATGGACTTGAGATGGCAGTGGTCTTTTGGGTGGACGAGTCAGAGAGCGCCTGGCTCAGTGTGAAGTCTGAGGTGAATGTTTTGGTTTTACAAGCCCTTAAAGCTAACGGGATTGCTATCCCAAGTTCCCAGCACGAGGTGCGTTTGATCAGAGAAGGGTTGAGTCCTTAAATGCTCCAATTCTTCAGTCATTCAAATTTTTAATCCCTTGGTTCTTTCATTGTTTGTCGCTGCATTGACAGTTAATTCGTGTTAACCCTTTGGTGTTTTGGGCCTCTTGTGGATATGCAAGCCTCGCGCATCATCTAGAATGAGCGCATTGGTGGAGATTTAAAACATGAAGATATTAGTTGCTGTAAAAAGAGTAGTTGACTACAACGTCAAAGTGCGCGTCAAATCCGATCAGTCCGGTGTTGACATTGCCAACGTCAAGATGAGTATGAACCCTTTTGATGAAATTGCATTAGAAGAGGCTGTTCGTCTAAAGGAGAAGGGGCTTGCTACTGAGGTGATTGCGGTTTCCTGCGGAGTCACGCAGTGTCAGGAGACTTTGCGCACTGCAATGGCCATTGGTGCAGATAGAGCGATTTTGGTCGAAACCAGCACTGAGCTCGAACCCTTGGGTGTGGCCAAGCTGTTAAAAGCACTGATCGATAAAGAACAACCCAGCTTGATTATTCTAGGCAAACAAGCAATTGATGATGATTGCAACCAAACGGGTCAAATGCTTGCGGCTCTTGCGGGCTGTGGTCAAGCCACCTTCGCCTCTAAAGTTGAGCTGAGCCCTGATCACGTAAAAGTTACCCGCGAAGTCGATGGAGGTTTGGAGACTCTCAGCCTCAAACTTCCCGCTGTAGTGACGACTGATTTAAGGCTTAATGAGCCCCGTTTTGTAACCCTTCCCAACATCATGAAGGCGAAGAAAAAACAGTTAGACACACTGACCCCTGAGTCCCTGGGAGTTGATGTAACACCCAGAATTAAGATGCTCAAAGTCACCGATCCTGCCAGCCGAGGTGCGGGCGTCAAGGTGGCCGATGTGGGCGCCTTGATGAATAAATTGAAAAACGAAGCAAAAGTCATTCAATAACCCTACACCCCTTAAGAGTTAGGTAACAAGAAGTTACAAGCCACAAGCTAGGTCGCGTTTCTCGTCTTGATGAACACCCTCTAAAGCTTCAACTTAAACAAGTTATCTAGCAATTTTTTAAATTGAATCTGAATATTTAAAAGTGAGTTCTTAACCATGACTGCATTGGTAATAGCTGAACATGACAACCATCACCTCAAAAGTGCAACCTTAAATGCACTCACCGCCGCTCTTGCGTGTGCACCTGCTGTACACGTTCTTGTGATGGGTAGTGCAAGCGCTGAAGTAGCTTTGCAGGCCGCAGCTTTGCAAGGCGTTGCTAAAGTCATTCACGCTGACTCCGCTGAACTTGCGCACCCTTTGGCTGAGACGATTGCGGCCCAAGTTTTAGCATTCTTAAAAGCAAATGCAGGGTACACACATGTGCTCTTTGCCTCAACTGCAAGTGGTAAAAATATTGCCCCACGTGTTGCGGCTTTATTAGATGTTGCGCAAATATCGGACATCACCAAAGTCTTGTCCGCTGACACCTTTGAGCGCCCCATTTACGCCGGTAACGCCATAGCAACTGTTCAGTCTACTGATGCTGTTAAAGTGATCACGGTTAGAACCACAGGTTTTGACGCTGCACCCAAGGGCGCATCCTCCTCGCCGATTGAGAATTTGCAAGGCGTTGGTGACTCCGCTTTGAGTCAGTTCTTAGGGCAAGAAGTTGCAGTGAGCGACCGTCCCGAACTAACCGCCGCTAAAGTGATTGTCTCCGGTGGACGTGCGCTTGGCAGTAGTGAGAAGTTTGCTGAAGTGTTGACGCCGCTTGCTGATAAGCTTGGAGCCGCTTTAGGGGCTTCACGCGCAGCTGTCGACGCTGGCTACGCACCCAATGATTGGCAGGTAGGACAAACGGGCAAAATAGTTGCTCCTGAGCTGTACGTAGCTTGCGGGATTAGCGGTGCAATTCAGCACTTAGCAGGGATGAAGGATAGTAAAGTGATTGTCGCTATCAATAAAGATCCCGAAGCCCCCATTTTCAGCGTGGCCGACTACGGTCTAGAGGCTGATCTCTTTCAAGCGGTACCTGAGTGGGTAAAGCTTTTGTAACGCCACCAACCGGAGTGAGTATATGACCATCAAAAGGGCTTTGCCTGGGGCTTTGGCCCATGTACCGTTCCCGGTTATCGCAGCTCCCTTATTCATCATCAGCAACCCTGAGCTATTGATTGCTCAGTGTATTGCTGGTGTAGTGGGCTCCATGCCTGCACTGAACGCAAGGCCCAGCTCTCAGCTCAGGGATTGGTTGGCGCAGATCACTGAAACTCTAGACGCTTACAACAAAGCCAACCCTGAACGACCTGCAGCCCCTTTTGCTGTCAATCAAATTGTTCACAAAAGTAACGACAGGTTGGAGAGCGATATGGAGGATTGTGTTCGCTTTAAGGTCCCCATCATCATCACCTCCTTGGGGGCTAGGCCTGAGATCAACCAAGCCGCTCACAGTTACGGAGGTGTGGTGATGCATGACGTTATCAATAACGCGTTTGCACACAAGGCAATTGAGAAAGGTGCAGACGGCTTGATTGCTGTGGCTGCAGGGGCGGGGGGGCACGCCGGTGTTAAGAGTCCTTTTGCTTTTATTCAAGAGCTGAGAGAGTGGTTTGATGGGCCCATAGCGCTCAGTGGTGCGATTGCCAACGGTGCAGCTGTGTTAGCGGCACAGGCGATGGGCGCTGACTTTGCCTATATGGGCTCTGCATTTATTGCAACGCACGAAGCACGAGCCGCTCAGGAGTACAAAGACTGTGTAGTCACTTCATCATCCGATGATATTGTTTACACCAACGCCTTTACTGGCGTAAACGGTAATTACTTGGCCCCGTCGATTCGTAACGCTGGCCTGGACCCAGAGAACTTGGCCCCCAAGGACAAAAGCGAGATGGACTTTGGATCTGATACTTTAAACAAAGCCAAGGCTTGGCGAGATATTTGGGGCGCAGGACAGGGTATCGGGGCCATCAAGGAAGTCGTGGGAGCAGGAGAGCTGGTTCAACGATTAAAACGAGAATACAGTCTTGCAAAAGACAAACTCCTCCAGCCTTAAAGGCTTCCTTTATTTGAGTGCTAAGCGCAGGGGCCCCAAAGCCCCTTTTTTATTTCTAGCCGAAATGGCAGATATAGTGATACTGTGTGCCCACCTTGATCTCAAAAGATGAGTTACCGGGGATCTGAAAACTCTCACCGGGCTTGGAGGTGTGCCACTCAGTTGAGCCTGCTAGTTTGTAGTTGCACTCGCCTGCTACGCACTCCATGATTTCGGGTGCTTCGGTGTTAAAGGTGAGCGAAGCACCCAAGATCACGCCAACACTTTTCTTTGTGCCGTCGGCTAAAGTGATGGCGTGACTGATGCATTTGCCGTCAAAGAAAACGTTGGCTTTGGTTTTAATGGATACGTCTTTAATGAGCTCTTGAACCATGATGAGACCTTGAGTGAATTAGGATTGGAAGAAATTACTTTTTCTTAGGAGATTGGGTCTTCTTAGAAGCACTCTTGGAGCTGGATTTTTTAGAGCTCGCACTCTTCTTGGTGGTTGCACCTTTTTTCGTATTGGCCATTTTTAAATTTGCAGCAATACGCAGTCTCAGCGCATTGAGTTTAATGAATCCGCCAGCGTCCGCTTGGTTGTAAGCGCCGCCGTCATCATCGAAGGTGGATATGCGAGTATCAAATAAACTGTTGTGTTTGCTCTCTCTGCCCACGCACATGATTGTGCCTTTGTAGAGTTTTAAGCGAACAATGCCGTTGACCGTTTCTTGAGATGCATCGATTAGACCTTGAAGCAACTCACGCTCTGGACTGAACCAGTAGCCGTTGTAGATCATGCGTGCATATCGAGGCATTAAATCATCTTTTAACGCAAGTACTTCTCGGTCCAGTGTGATGGATTCAATAGCGCGGTGACCAGCTAACAAAATGGTGCCCCCCGGTGTCTCGTAGCAGCCCCGGCTTTTCATGCCGACATAGCGGTTTTCAACTTTATCCAAGCGTCCGATACCGTGCAAGCCCCCAAGCTCATTCAATTTGGTGAGCACCGTAGCAGGACTCATAGCCACGCCGTCCACTGCAACGATGTCCCCCTTTTTGTAGGTCAGCTCAATGATTTGAGCTTTTGAAGGTGCTTTCTCTGGGCTGCGAGTTAGGCGCCACATTGATTCCTCTGGGGCAAAGTTAGGGTCCTCCAAAATGCCGCCCTCGTAGCTGATGTGCAAGAGGTTCGCGTCCATGGAGTAGGGCGCTCCGCCCTTGCGTTTTTTGAAGTCAACGGGGATGCCGTGTTTGTCTGCATAGGCGAGCAGTTTCTCTCTGGACAAGAGGTCCCACTCACGCCAAGGTGCAATTACATGCACATTGGGCATCAATGCGTAAGCACCGAGTTCGAAGCGGACCTGATCGTTGCCCTTTCCAGTTGCGCCGTGGCTGATGGCGTCAGCGTTTGTTTTTCTGGCAATTTCGATGAGGCGCTTGGCAATCAGGGGTCTAGCAATGGAGGTGCCCAGTAAATACTCGCCCTCGTACAAAGCATTGGCTCTGAACATAGGAAAAACAAAATCCCGTACAAACTCTTCCCTTAAATCTTCTATGAAAATGTTTTGGGGCTTAATCCCCATCTTGATCGCTTTGGCTCGTGCTGGCTCGATTTCCTCGCCCTGCCCGATGTCTGCGGTGAATGTGACTACTTCGCAGTGATATTCATCTTGCAACCACTTAAGAATGATGGATGTATCTAATCCGCCCGAATAAGCCAATACAACACGCTGAGGTCCGGTGGAGGTTGGTTGAGCGGTTTTTTTAGTGGGTGATTTATTTCTAGATGGGGACGTAGACATAGATGTGGATGAATATTTAGAGGTGGTGCGCGTAAAAGAATTCTTTTACACAGGAGTACCGCTGTGAAGGGGAATGGTTCTTAGATTAACCACCTATTTTAATCCAAGTCATGTGCCTGCGCTTTAAGGAGGATTGATGGGGCCTCGCCCTAACGGTTGCAGTTGCAGTTCCCGTTGCTGTTCCAGTTGCTGTTCCAGTTGCTGGTGCCGGTGCTGGTGAACCTTATCCAAGCTCTTCTTCCCATAAAGTCGGTTGTACACCGATCATTACTAGACTGGGCTGCTCACACCAGATGACTGGGCGTTTAACGAGGCTTGGATATTCAAGCATCAGGGCACAAGCGCTTTGCTGGTCTTTGACGCCTGCCTGAACTTGGGAGGGGAGGGCGCGCCAGGTCGTACTTTTCTTGTTCAATAAAGTCTCCCACTCAGCGTGCTTGCACCACCCTTTGAGTTGCGCCGAGGTGAGCGGCGTTTTCTTGAAATCTTGAAACTCGTAGGTAATGCCTTTAGCGTCTAGCCATAACCGGGCTTTTTTAACGCTGTCACAATTGGGGATTCCGAATAGTTTTACCTTGGGGTGTATATTCGATTGGTTCATACAGGGCATTTTACTGGATGGAGCATGGATTGCAGCAAAAAAATCCCTCCAGTCGATTAACTGTAGATCAATATCTAAAAGTGAGCTGAGGAGACAATCTCTTGCACAGTTCTATCAAAAACAAACAACGGTTAAAGATACGAGTATTCGATGAACTTAGAACAATGGTTAAAACACTGTGAATCACTTCACGCGAAGAATATAGACATGGGGCTTGACCGGGTGCAAAGCGTTGCGAACCGGTTGAACTTGCACTTTACATGCCCCGTCTTTACAGTTGCGGGAACCAACGGTAAAGGCTCCACATGCGCTATGCTAGAGGCGATTTTGGAAGAGTCAGGCTTTAAAACCGGAGTTTACTCATCTCCTCATCTTTATGATTTTAAAGAGCGCTGTCGTCTAGGTCGGGTGATTGCAAGTGAGGAGCAGTATGTCAAGCATTTCGAGCGTGTAGAGATGGCCAGGCAGGGCGAGTCGCTCACCTATTTTGAATTCACGACTCTAGCTATTTTAGATCTCATGGCTGACTCCAATTTGGATGTGGCTATATTAGAAGTCGGATTGGGGGGGCGCTTAGACGCTGTCAACGTCATTGATACCGATTGCGCCATCATCACCAGCATTGATATAGACCATACAGAGTTTTTGGGCCACGACCGCGAGACAATTGCAAGAGAGAAAGCTGGCATTATGCGTGCCCATAAACCGGTGATCATTAGTGACCCCGTACCCCCTGAGTCCTTGCTCCAATACGCCAAGGACCTGGGTGCTGAGCCTTGGCTCATAGGTCGAGACTTTAATTTCTCAGGCGACAAGCAGCAGTGGAGTTTTGCGGTGCGAGGTCGGCGCAGTGCAGGACTTGCCTATCCCGCCTTGCGTGGAGCCAATCAGATATTCAACGCCTGTGCAGCATTGGCAGCGCTAGAGGCCATGAGGGTACGTCTACCCGTCACAGCCCAAGGGATTAGAAATGGACTGTCTTTGGTTCATTTACCTGGACGTTTTCAAATTGTGGCAGGTCAACCTACTCTTGTCCTAGACGTGGCCCACAATCCGCACGCTGTAGCCGCACTTTTTGAGAACTTGGATGCGATGGGTTTTTATCCTTGCACTCACGCGGTATTTGGGGCTATGTTGGACAAAGATTTAGCCGCCATGCTGCAAAAAATGGAGCCTTTGGTCACGCACTGGTATTTTTGTGACTTGCCCACACCGCGTGCTGCCTCTGCGCAGGGTTTAAAGGACATCTGGTCTACCGTGGTGGAGCACAAAACCTACGCAGGCACAAGTGGCGCTCAAATCCAAACCTTTCTAAATCCAGTTCTCGCCTTAGAGGCGGCGATAAAGGGGGCCAACCCCGCTGATAGAATCGTGGTGTTCGGGTCGTTTTACACGGTTGGAGGAGTCTTGGAGCATGGACTTCCCCGTCTTGACGCACCCCATTTGCAACCTTCAAATGCCACTTAATCAAGAGCTTGTGACTCATAAAGAAGAAGTCACCAGATCCCTTGAGTGGTCGGTGAATCTCTTTACAGAATAAATCTTATTTATGTCTTTTTTTAAGCTCAGATCCAACCGTACTCACGATGAGCAAAGCGCGTCCGGCTCCTCTCCTTCTAAGAGCATCGAGAGCTTGAGGCGAAGCGCTAGACACCGGTTGATCGGCGCCACAGTTTTGGTTTTGATAGCCGTTGTTGGATTTCCCTTGTTATTTGACACCCAGCCCAGGCCGGTTAAAAGCGATATTCAAATTGTCATTGCTGACAAAGATAAGGTTAAATCCACCGAGCCTCCAGCGCCAGTCAAGGCTTCTAATGCCAAGGCGAATTCAAGTGGTTCGGCCAATACGTCATCTGGTAAATCAACCAGTAGCTCTGAGAGAGATTCAGACTCTGGTGAGAAATCAAAGGATACAGTTACTTCGAGCACGGGGGCAACGGCTGGGGTAGCTGGGCTCGCGGGCACTGCTGGCCTGGTTGCAGGGGTAGCTGCGGGGTCCTCCGCCACTAACTCCTCTAATAGCCCTGCACCGCATAGTTTCTCATCTTCGATGAGTGCCATTACAACGCCAGTCGCACCGGTCAGTTCGAACTCATTACCTGCGCAGGGCGCAAACAACGCGGCCAACAGTACCTCACAATCTTTGAGCGCATCACAGCAAAAGGGAGATGCAGCGCTCGCACAGAGTAAGAACTCCAATAGTGAGCCCAATGAAGTTATTATTTCTACAAAGGCGCCCTCTACTTCTGCGTCTCCTGCGTCTCCCACTAGCAAGGTCGCTGCATCTTCGCTGACCAACAACTCCAACCCTAATAACGCGTCTAGTTCCTCAGCATCCTCTGCAGCTTCAGCCGCATCCAATGCTG
>Ga0164296_1003079_pt1 | contig 15981 bp, 19 predicted proteins | sample GEODES057metaG_FD_113533 | JGI IMG/M metagenome (GOLD analysis project Ga0164296, IMG submission 113533) | Dystrophic lake water microbial communities from Trout Bog Lake, Wisconsin, USA - GEODES057 metaG | ecosystem: Environmental > Aquatic > Freshwater > Lake | place: USA: Trout Bog Lake... | reverse complement strand
GTCGCGACCACGTAAAAAACGTGGCAATAAACTCAACGGCGATATGGGGGCGGACAATCCCGGGAAGAATCTTTAATGCCAATTACCAATCGAGAATTTGCCGCGGCATTTAACATCACACCGACTCGGGTTGCGGCGTTAATCCGGGCCGGCATGCCAACGGAATCGATGGAAGAAGCGACGGCGTGGCGCGAGGCACGCAAATTGCGTGGCCGGCGTGGTGGGGTGGAAAATGTCCCCGATCTGGAAATTGATGAAACGCAAATCCGCGCTGACCGAGATTTTTCGGAAACCATCCAACGCCACCGGGAATTAAAGGAACCGGAACGTTTGCGATATATTGCGGCCCGGGATTCCAACCACCCATCATTCGCCAAAATTTATAAAACCTATGAATCAATTTTCAACAAATTGATGGAAGCGGAACGGGAAGAATTCGCGCGCAAAATTCAATCCCGGGATTTAATTAAATACGAAATCGCCTACGATAAATTTGCAAAGATTATTTCCGAAATAAGGTCGGATTTGCTTTCCTTGCCCAATGACGCGGCGCCGGAATTGAATCCGGACGAACCGCAAATTGCTTTAAAAATTCTATCATTAAGAATTTTCAATCTTCTCGATAAATGGTCCATCGCCGCGGATAACGCCAAACGCGAAATCGCTGGATGATGAATGAAGATAACGAATCGTTATTAGATCGCAATTTAAGGTCATTACTAAAACCGGACCCATATCGCGATGCGGTTCCGTTTTTGGAACATCACGTTAAATCGATTCCTTATTCTCCAAAATCGGGGTCGTTCAAGATATCCAATTCCCCGTGGTTAAAAGAACCTTTGGAATGTTTAACCGACCCGGTAGTTTTAGAAGTTGGGGTGCAAGGTTCGGTTCAAATGTCCAAGACGTTTTTAATCGAAGCGGCGTCTTTAATTTTTCCTGTATTAGCTCCGGGACCGACATTAATTTTCCGGGAAACCAATGTTAACGCGTCGGATTTCTTGGAAACCCGATTAAGGTTATTGTGGAACGCGACGCCGATTATGAAAGAAAACATTGGGCCGGAAGGAATACCAAAATCAGGTCCGATTCAATTTCGCGGAAACACATGTTGGGTTTTTGGCGCAAACAATAAGTTAAACTTACAATCCCGGTCGATTCGTTACATTTTAGGGGACGAAGTTTGGTTATGGAATCCCGGGACGATTAAAGCGGCGATGGCCCGGTTAACGGTATACAAATACCAATCCAAGATTGTGTTGGTCTCGCAAGGTTCGGTGGAAGGCCATGATTGGACGGAATTCGTCAATTCCGGGGATTGCCGGCATTGGACGTTTGAATGTCCCACGTGCAAGACGCGGCAACCTTGGAAATGGGAACAATTGATTTTCCCGGCCGACGCCAAAACGGAATCGGGGTGGAATTTGGATAAGGTTAAAAAGGGAATGATCTACAAATGTTCGTCGTGCGATACTACTTTTAAAGATTCTAACCGCGTCCGGGCCGAATTAAATTCCACCGGGAAATATATTGCGATGAACCCATTGGCTCCGGCATGGCGTCGAACCTACTTTTACAATTCATTGTGCGCCCAATGGGGGTTGTCGTGGGGGGAATTGGCGATTGAATATATCGAGGCCAAGGCCTCCGCGGAACGTGGGGACAATACGGCATGGCGCGAATTCGTCCAGAAACGTCTTGGTGCCACGTTTAAGGAGGAACCGGACGAAATATCGTTACAAACGGCATCGTCCGATTACAAGCTTGGAACCGATTGGGATATGGAAGGCGGGTTCGTTTACGGCAAGACGGTGTCGGGCCGGGAGTTAACCGCGGAAATAAGGTCGCGAGCCGATTTTGTCCGCATGCGTTTTATGGGGGTCGATTGCCAGAAAAATGGATTTTGGTATGTTGTGCGATCGTGCGACGGCGAAGGGGAATCCCGTTTGATAAGTTGCGGTTACTTGTTGTCGTGGAACGACGTCAAAGATACGGAACGGAAGAACATGGTTCACCCGGCCAATGTGTTTGTCGATGCCGGCGATCGGAAGGACGAGGTTTTGGCGGCATGTGCCACCAATGGGTGGACGGCAACGCGTGGGGACGCACGTAACGAATTCCCGTGGCGGATTAAGACGACGATGGGAATCCGGCAGGAAATGCGTCCATATTCGATGCCGGTTATTGAATCGGTCGGCCAAAAACGGGTTAAGTTGTTTTATTTCTCCAATTTACGTTTAAAGGACATGTTATCGTTGTTGATTAAAAAAGGACGGAATACGCGACCGTCGGACGTGCCGGACGATTACAATTACCAAATGCAATCCGAACGCCGAATCGTTACCCCGAACGGCAAACCGATTTGGGAACAGATTGGGGATCGACCTAATCACCTACTCGATTGCGAGGTCCTTGTTTTGTTACCCCAAATCTCATGGCGTTTGATTGGCAAGACCAACATCTTAATCGAGGAAATCGCGACGCCAGAATCTGAGGTTACCGGGGACGATTCGCAAATTGACAAACCGCCGTCCCGGTGAGTTAATAGCGTTGCAACGACGATAGATTCATTGGGCATGGGTTGGGCGGCGTTGCGTTGGTGGCCGATGTTTACCGTCTGGCCATCAACCCTTTTGACGATGGCGGAAGGTTATGGCAATCCGTCCGACGGGATGTTTTTTAATTCTTAAACAATCTCAAATCGAGGCGATTCGGGATACGGCCGCAGCTTTATTGGCGTCCGGCAAAACGGTCATGGCCTACACCGATTCCGGGACCACGATTTCAAAATCGTTTCCTGCCGATCCAATGACGGTAATGGTAGAATGCAATTTCGCGTTAAAATGTAAGGACCCCAACCAATATGGAGCGCGCGACACCGTCCGCGTTTACAATGGGTTATGGACGTTCCGGGGAATGTAATTTGCGAAATGTTTTGCCATGTCGAAAAAACCCATCCGGAAGAATAATTCCAAATCTGCGAAGAAATTTGCGGAAGATTTACGCAAAACAACGCGTAAAGGAAATTTAAAACCACAAGCTTCGGCCGGTGGTATTACCGGAAGTTACGGTGGTGGTAGCGGAATTTTTACTAATTTCGAATCGGCGCGTTTCTCAAATAAACGCGAATGGTTAAACACACCATATCCAACGGATTGGAAAACCACGATGTCGGTCTTCGACCGTCAAGAAATGGTGCGGAAGATGCGTTATCTTTCCGTTAATTCCGGGCTGGCGCGTCAAATGATTACGGACAACGATTATTATTCCGTAGGGGACGGGTTAAAACCACAACCGGCAAGCGGCGACCCCGAATGGAATCGTTTGGCATATCGTTGGTTTATGGATCTGGCGAATTCCCCCATCGAGACGTCCGGCCGTTATAACTTTTGGGACATTCAACATTTGTCGTCCCGTAAAATCGACATCGACGGCGAATTGTTTGTTTTAAAAACGTTCGATAATGTCGGCCAGAAACGCGTGCCGATGATGCAATTAATTGAGTCGCATCGCGTAGGTTCTACAAACGAATCAACGAACAATACGGACAATTTATGGGATGGCGTTTTGTTTTCAAAGACCGGTAAAGTTTTGGCATACAATTGCATTCAAGCGGACGGTTCGGGTCGATTGGTTCCGGCGAATTCCATTATGCACGTTCACCATCCGGAACAGATTTCCGGCGCACGTGCTTATTCCCCCATGCAACATGCTGTGAACGGAATTATCGACGCCATGGAAATCATAAGTTTGGAGAAATTGGCGGTTAAATCGAATTCAGACGTCGTTCGCACTTTGACAAAAGAAACCGGTGAATTCACCGACGGCGTTGGTAGTTACGAATCGTTCGGACAAAAACCGCAAGATTACCCCGTTGGCGTTTATAACAACCCGACGGAAACCGGTTCGTTTATCGGCGGAAAGATTGTTTCATTATATCCCGGCGAAAAGTTAGAATCTTTTGAAAGTCAACGACCCAACGCAACGTTTGTTGGAATGTTGGAACACATCGACCGCGATTCGACGCAAGGGGTCTTGCCTTACGAATTTGTGGTTTCGCCTGACAAGGCCGGCGCCGCGATGCGTTTGATTGTCGCAAAAGCGGACCGAATGTTTGTCGCACGCCAAAATGTTTTGATTAGTCGTCTTTGTAATCCGTTTTATCGCTACGCAATTGCGATGGCGATTGCCAATGGCGATTTGCCGGCACCGAAAACCGATGATTGGCATCGGGTCGAATGGATTACCCCACGTCGCGTAACGGTCGACGCCGGCCGGGATGCGGCCGCGAACCAACGCGATCTTGAGCAAGGTGTGAAAACCTATTCCGATGATTTCGCCGAACGCGGTTTGAATTTTGAAGATGAAATGGACCGTCGCGGCGCCGATGCACGCATCATGTTGGACAAAGCGGCCAAATATAACGTGCCGGTTTCCATGATCAATAAACCTGCCAACACCCCGATTCCTGACATCGATTCGTCGGTGAATGGTGGCGTTGGCGCCAATCCGGACGTGGGTTTCGTCCCCCTTTCCAAACCCGGTAACCCTTAATTTAAAAACATATTATGAACAAATTGATTAAAGAAATTAAAAACCGTCCTTTGTTGGTTCAACCTACGGCGGCACAAGAATATATTACCCGGATTTCGTCTTTTGAAATCCCCTTGGACAAGCGTTTGGATTCCATGTCCGAAATGTTGGAATCCATCTTCGGGCCACGTCCAACGTTACAGAAATTCCCTCCTTATGCCGTTATCCCCATCCAAGGTTTGATTGGTAAGGGTTTGCCGGAAATCGACAAAATGTGTGGTGCGTGCGACGTGGACGACGTTTCCGAAATGTTGGAAGAATGCGAACGCGACGAATCGATTAAGGCGATTATTTTTAACATTAATTCCCCCGGTGGTTCCCACACCGGCGTTCCTGAGTTAGCCAACGAAATCAAAGAATGTTCAAAGAAGACGATCGCGTTTACTTCGACCGAAGCTTGTTCGGCCGCATATTGGTTGGGTTCCCAATGCGAAGAGTTTTACGCAACTAAATCAGCGACGGTGGGTAGCGTTGGTTGTTATATGTTGTTTGAAAACACCTATCAGAATCTGGCAAACGATGGGGTGTTTATGCAAGTTATCCGTTCCGGCGCGCTAAAAGGAGCGGCGATTCCCGGGACGAATCTTACCGATGCACAATTAGAAATGTTACAAAAACATTGTGACGAAGTTTGGACAGATTTCAAAGAATCAGTTAAATCGGTCCGTTCTTTTGTCACCGACGACGCGATGGAAGGACAAACCTTTTCCGGCGCGAATGCCGCCAAGAATGGCATGGTGACCGGTTTGGTCCAAGGGTTCGACGATTTGATGGAGAAATTAGATGAATTCGTCGCCGAACAAATGGAAGCGGCCGAAGACAATGCACAAGATAACGAGGAATCTGAACATGGCATCATGGAGAAATCCGCGGCACATCGTGCCTTGGGTGTCGATTTAGCCAAATCCTTGGCGATTTTTGCATCTACCAAGAAAAAGAAGATTAAGAAATCCAAGGTCGAAAACGAGGTCGAAGATGAGGACGAGGACGAGGAAATGGAAGACGAAGACCACGAGGACGACGACGATGATGATGATCGCGAAGAACGCGATGAGGTTTCCAATAAAAAGATGGAAACGGAAGACGAGGAAGAGGACGAGGACGAGGCAGGCGAAGCACAATCACCGGTTTCCGAAGAAGAGTCCGACGAAGACGAAATCGATGAAGACGTCGAAGACGAATTGGAAGATGCGGAAAAGGCCATCGAGACGGACAAGAAACATAGCCGGAAAGGTATGAAACGTCTTAAGGGGAAACGTGCCTAAGTTGACCAACGCGGAAGATTATTATTAACATGACGCTCGAAGAATCGTTTAAGACTCTCAAGACCGCGTTTAGTGGCAAGAACGCCGAAGTTGAAAAGTTAACTAAGGAAATCTTGTCGTTGAAATCTGATAACGAAAAGTTGTCTAACGATTTGTTGGCCGTGGCCGACAAGATTAATGAGATTTCCGCATTAACTTCGGAACGCGACGCGTTAAGCGCTAAGGTCGAAGAATTGACCAAATCTTTGGCAACCGCTGAAAAGTTGAACATCGAATCCGCTACGCAAATTGAATCCGCGTCCGAAAAGGCCGCGAAGATTGTGGCGGCCGCCGGTGCAACTCCCGTTGAATTGCCCATCGAAGCTTCGGAGAAATCCGGCAACGATGTTTGGAATCAATATCTTGAAATTAAAGACCCCGTCGAAAAGCAAAAATTCTATAACAAAAACCGTTCTTCGATTCTTAAACATTTCGGACTCAAATAATTTTTTTAACCAAAATTCTATAACATAACATGGCAACTAATTCAGTTTTAAACCAAGGTCTTGCGCCTCAGTTCGTTTCTGCGGAAACGATTCGCACGTTAACCCCTGTGCTACAACCCATCACGGCCATCGCTGTGACCGACATGGGAAGTTATTTGAGCCGAATCGGTAGCACCATCCACACCCGTTTGGCCGCTCCGTTCACCGCTAACACTTATGATCCCGCTGTGGGTTTCGTCGCACAAGCGGCGACCGCTACGGATATTGCGGTTACGTTAACGAATCTTACTTACGTTGACGTAGGATTCACCGATCAAGAGCAAAATTCGATTTCTTTGGAAAGTCTGAAACGTGTTTTCTTGAACCCTCTCGTTAGCGCTGTTTCGAAAACGTTATTTGATTCGATTTTAAATTCCGCGGTTTCCTCTACTTATTCGACGGCCGCTTATTCCGGTGCGAAGTCTGCTTTCAATCGTGCTTCCGTTGCGAACATTTCCACGTCGTTAACCAAGGCGAATATTCTTTATGATGAGCGCGCCGCGTTAATGTCGCCCGATGCGTTTGGTCAATTAATCCAAGATCCAACCGTCGCACAATATTTGTCGTATGGCGACACCAGCATTATTAAAGAAAACGGTAGCGAAGGTTACTTGGGCAAATTGCATGGCATCAAGATTTATGAGGCCAACACTTTCCCCACGAGTGGCACCGCTTTCACCGAAGGTTTGAATGGCATCGTCGGTTCTAAAGAAGGATGGGTAATTGCCACGCGCGTAACTAATGCACCGACGACGGGCGGCGGGGTCCAAGAAATTATCGTGGAGCCAATGAGCCAATTCAGTCTCGCATTTAGGCAATATTATCTGTGGAATGAAGGACGCATGCACCTTAATATGTCGTTCATTAACGGTCAAGCGACCGGTAATCCTGCGGCCGCTCAACGCATCGCGTTCACTTCGTAATTAATTGTTTGATACAAAAACGAGGCACCTTAACGGGTGCCTTTTTTTTTGTAATTAATTATTTCATCCAACATATTTTATTTTTTGGGACCAAGAATCTTTGTGAGATTTTTTTAAATACAACGCGTCGCAAATTTTTAGGCGCCGGATTTTGGTTAATTGATTGCGGCCGGCGTCCCGGGTCATACCCCGGTCGGTTTTAGGGTTCGTTTGGGGTAAGTTATAAGCTTGTTATAATTTCCTTTACAAAGGGGTGGGGTGAGTCTATTCCTATCCCCATGCAACCAATGTTGGTAGATACATTCCGCGGAACCTTGCCGGCCGATTACGTCGTCGAAAACAAAATCGACGGCGTCCGGGTTATGATCCACGCAAACCGGAAGACCAAAGAAGTTAAATTTTTATCCCGGAACGGGAATCGGTTTACATCTTTGGACCATTTGAAACCGCAAATCTTGGCGGCCGTGGCCAATATTGCCGGCGACGTCATTTTGGACGGGGAAGCGGTTTCCGGGTCGTTTCATGAAACGGTCGGTCAAATCCGCCACAAGACGGCATCGGCGACCGACGCGGTTATCCATTTGTTTGATGTGGTCCGTCCCGGCACGTATTTTGAACGTCGCGCGGTTTTGGAAACCGTTATGGTCCAATCGGCCATTAAAGTCGTTCCTTATGTCCGTAATGCGGACATCGAATCCCAATTTGCCAATGCGTTGGCGGCCGGGTTCGAAGGAATAGTCATTAAGGACGTGGCGGCCGATTACGAATGTGGCGAACGGACCGGGTCATGGACCAAGATTAAACCGGTAGAAACCCACGATCTAATCGTGGAAGGGTTTTACGAATCGACGACCGGCGGTTTACTTGGCGGTTTTATTTGCCGGTTTAAAGGTCAAATCATCGAGGTCGGCGCCGGCATGACGAACAGCGTTCGCCGCGTATTGTGGTCGGTTAAAGATTCTTTGATTGGTCGGACGGTGGAAGTTAAATGCCAAGAAATTATGGTGACCGGAATGATGCGTCATGCGTCGTTTGTTCGAATCCGGGACGACAAGTAACGCCGAAGGGGTCGCGAAGGGGTCAAATTTGACCGTGGCGACGTTTTGACGGTCGCGGAAGGTTATGGGCCTTATCGACGACGAAATGGCGGCAGATGCGGCCGAAATCCTTAATGAAATAGGGAAATCGGTCACCGTCCGTTATGGTTCGGGAACGCCGGTTCCTTTTAAAGCGATGATTTCGCCCCCCATGATCCAAGAAGACATGGTCACCGGCGGTTTTCTGGATACGGCATCTTTCGACGTTAAACTATTACGCGCGGATTGTGCCACCCACCCCGGCGTGGCGATTTTCGGGTCCATTGTTAATTATAACGGCAAAGATTTCCGAATTGTGGCCATTAACGACCGTCCGCCGTCGGCGTGGATTATTTTTAAGGTCGTTTCCAAAGCTTCGCCGCAATAATGGCATCTGGCGTTAAATTTCGCGCTGGAACACATGTTACCGTCGATGCGACGAAGTTTTTGACGCATTTGGACGATTATGCGAAGGTTTTGGGTTACTCGATGGCGGATACGATTAAAAAACAGGCCGCGTTATTTTGTTATGATATGGTTCGGTTTACCCCACCGTTTTCATCCGATACTCCCGGCGACGGACAAACCTTGGCGGCCCGGAACCACGGTCGCGATAACATTAAACGTTCGGTCTTTAAACTTTTCCGACCATTAAACTTGGCGACGAAAGAACAGATCGCGGACGTAAATTCGTTTGATGTTTTTAAGTTATGGTCGAAACGAAAAGGAGAAACAAAGAATCCTAAATTATTACGGTGGACCAAATTCCAACCTAAGTTTTCTCGTGGCAATCGAATCTTATATATCGATACCCCGGGACAATTAGCTCCGTTGCACGCGACGGCACGTGGTGATGGTGGTCGTGGTCCATTAAAGCAAATCTACCGTCAAAAGGATTCTCAACCCATCGCCATTGTTAAGAACGAAAAGATTATTAAAGATTATATTAAATCTAAAATCGAGAATGTCGGTGCTTTGAAATCCGCGTGGTTCCACGTGGCAAAGAATATGAATGAAGATGTCTCCAAATTTCCGGCGTGGGTGCAAAATGCGTCCGGCGCCGCCAATATGATTTTACGAAATGAATTGGGGGACGCCAAGATGCCAACCATCGAGGTCGGTAACACAATTGGTAAACGTTCGATGAAGAAATCGAGCGAAAACTTTGTTCAAATAGCATTAAATTATCGTGCTTTTGCCATGCGAACGGCGATGGCCGCAAAATTGAATGGAATGGGCGACCCAATGGATGCGGTTAAGTTGTGGGCTTCAACTTATAATTCCGGATTGTTAACCGGTGGCCGTCACAATATTTAATTGTTATGGCTATTCTTTACGGAATTCAAACAATCGCGGAACGGTCCATTTTGGCCGTTTTCCAATCTTATGCGTCTTATCTTCCCGGCGTGCAATTGACGACGGGCCAAGCGGACACGTTGCGGACGACGCCGATCATCATCTTGAACGCGGCGAACGCGCGACCCCATCCGGATTTCGGTGGAACGCCAATGGGCAACTTTGAAATAACCTTTCAAATCGCCTGTTACTCATCGGCCGACGATAATACGTTGGAAACCCATTTGTCTCGCGTGGAGGCGATTCAAGGAATCATGCAAGACGTGGCGACGTTACAATCGAATTGGACGCAAGGAGCTTTAAAAGCGGCATGGATTGTTAACAACGAATACGAAGAGGCGGACCGGCGTTATGGTAATGTGATTACTTACAATTTGGTGGCCGTTTACCCTCCGGCCGGAAGTTGACCGTGGCGGAAGATTAATAAAATCTTATGGCATTACCAACGACCTACGGAACGGATCATAAATACGGTCTTTACGATGTTTCGTCCTTTTTGACTCTTAATTCGGACGATTTATCGACCAAGTTGAACATCGACGTAACGGTTACCAACGAAACGGGTCAGATTATCACCAATCGCGTGGATGACTATCAAACGGACGTTACGTTTTCCGGGGTTTTAAAGTTAAGCGCAACCCTACCTACGGTGGGTCAAACCTTAACTTATGGTGGTGTTAGTTACATTATCAAAGGGGTAGACGATTCGGGTTCTAACAACGCATATCGCAAGGTTTCGATTAAAGGCGTTAAATACCAAAACATTTCCACCACGTAATCCCCTTCGGGGATTCCCAACGATGGAAAAACGTTGGATAAAGGCGGCGACAATTTTACCACCCACGATTAAAATTTGTGGTGCTAAATTGTTGCCGTTTTGTTTACGGCACCGGATTGCTTTAGAAGCTTTGAATTCGCCGGTTATCGAACCGGAAGCGGAAATCACCCCGACGCAATTCATGTTGGCGCTTAGGGTTTTGTCTTCGCATGATCTAACGACAATTCGCCGCCCGTGGACGTTACGCGAACAATTCTACTTGGCGTGGTTTAATCATTCTAAGGAGAAATTTGTTTCTGAATTAAGGAAATTGATTATTTATTTTGAGGCACAAAACCTTTGGCCGCGTATTTGGGCGAAGGACAATCAAACGTCCGGGGTTCAAATCCCGTGGCAATTAACCGTGGTTTCTTCGTTGGTCCGTTGTGGCGTTCAATTGGAAGATGCGTTTTGCATGCCGGAGGCACAAGCGGTTTGGATGTATTTCGCCAATTGCAAAGCGGAAGGTGCCAAGGTTGAATTGATGACCGAAGAAGAATGGGAGGCCATTCGCAAGGACATGGAGGAACGTGCGTCCGCGTCGGAACAACCCAATAAATTAAACCGAAATTAAAATGTCCGACTCTGAAATTCGTATTAAATTTGGTGGAGATTTCAGCGAAATGTCGAAAGGCGCTTCGCAGGCCGCACAGCAGGCCGGAACCGCGTTCGTTGGGTCAATTGGTAAATGGGCGGCCGGTGCCGGTGCCGCGTTTGCCGGTGCGTTCGCATTTAAGAACATTGTCGACCGGGCGATGGATTCGGTGAAGAACGGTTTAGAATATTTCCATGAATTGCATTTGGCGTTACGTCGAACCGGCGTTGATGCCGCGGAATTTCAAAAGTTGTCTTATGCCGCCAAGGACGCGAACGTTTCCTTTGATTCCCTTGGTCGTGCTATGACCACTTTTAATCGCAATTTGGGACAAGACAAACAAACGCCGAAATTTAAAGAAACGATTAACAAGTTGTTTTCGCCGGACGAAATTAAATCGGGTCAAGTAACCGCGGAAGAAGCAATCAAACGATTAGCGGACGAATACGATAAGGTTGGCGATTCCGCAAAAATTGCGGCGATGGCGACCAATTTGTTCGGATTAAAGGGTAAGGAAATCCTACCGATCATCACGCAAGGTCGCGAAGCGCTCGATTCACAAACCGCCGGTTTATCTACTTTTACCGACGCTGAAATCACCGGTGCCGCGGCATTGGAGAAACGTTTGTTGGCTTTAAAACGCAAGGAGGCGATGGCCGGGAAGCTTGTGGCCGCGGCCGCCGGCAAGAAAACGATTAACGAAGAATTTTACGGCATTTCCGGATTGGCACCATTATCACCACAAGAAGCGGCACGTATTGGGGTAACGCCACAACGCGAGGAAAAGGAAAAGATGTTTCAAGACAAGGAACAGGCCAAGAAGGTCGCCGAATTTTATAAGAAAAATTATGGATTAAAACCCGGCGAAGTTGCGTCGATGTTAGAACAATCCACGGCCGGCGTTTTCGGAACGTCGATGTATAAACCTTTATTTGATAATCTTCGCGGATTACAGGCCGAAGCGGATAAGAATAAACCGAAACCCGTTTTGGCCGATAAAAGCAATCAACTTGCTTTGGCCGCATCGTCGTTACAAGCAATCGGTGGCGGCGACATTAATTCGGTCTTGTCTGGCGTTTATAATAGCGACATGTTGGACACGACGCGACAAATCGAAATCAACACGCGTAAACCTGACCCGGCACATCACCAAGCTCCTATTGGTCGGGCTGCTCGATAACTATGTCTACCCCTGTAACCCACGGTAATCAATTAACGATTATCGAAGCACAACCAACCCGACCCATCGAATTTGATGCGTATGGTTTGGTTCAAGCGCAAATGACGTTCGCCATCGATGCGACCGACGCGAACATTTCGAACGCTATTAACACCTTTTCTGCCGGTGCCGATTACCCTCATTCATTAGGGTTTTCGATGAAATCCTATCGTGGCCGAATTACCACGATCAAAGGGGATATTGCGATGATTAACGTTGATTATATCGGAATTAATAATTCTGCCGGCTATACCCTTCCCCAAATCCACGGCGTTGTAAACACGTCGGCGCAACCCATCGAAACCCACCCAAATTTTACATTGGTAACGGATTCCTCAATTTCGTCTTACGCGTTGGCTGGTAATGCGTCCGGCCCATTAAACAAAGCGGTTTTCCAAGAATCCGAACCAATGCCGGACGGTTCGACGCAATTCCTGTTCCGCGGTTTCGGCGTCGGTGATGCGTCAAGCGTCAACCCATTTGCCGGCGTCCGCCAATACTTAAAACCCGGCACGACGGTTCGCGGCACGATTTACGTGGACAACGCACATTCCGGCATCGCCGAAAATTTGTCCGCATCAATTGGTTGCTATCTTAACACCGTCGATAGCCAAACCTTGATTCAACCTTGGTTTGTTTATGGGGTAATTTATGGTTCCCGTTGGTTAGTTACGAATGCCAATTTGGAACCCATTGGTAAACCCGACACCACCGACGTTCCGTTTATTAAGGTTACTTACGATTTGATGTATGGCGGAACGGCCGGATGGAATCCAAAGATTTACGCAAAGGGACCGACCATCTTCTAATCATTATGGACGACGTTGGATTTTCTGGAATTTCTAATCAATTTGCAAACCGGTTTCAAGCCGGTGCGCCGATTTCCGCGTCGCAACTTAATGATCTGATTTCCGGCATTTCGACGGCATTACCCCAACCCTATACCGGCGACGGCCCATCGGTTTCGCATACTCCCGGCGGTTCAAATATTTTATCCGCGGACAATTCCATTACGCGAAATATCGTTCAACAATTCCAAACGCGCGTTATCCATACCGCGACGGGTTTTGGCGTTCAAGTTGCCAAGGGTCGCGTTTTATTTCAAAATGCAGAATCGATTGGAACGCCGGGAAACATTGGAACGTTTGAATGCAACGTAGTTGGTTTTTACTGTTATCCTACCGGTAAATTAACGACCGGCACCGGGACGGCCCCAACGCCATGGGTCAATAATGGTGGTTACGTAAATATTTCACCCGGACCATAAGCTTATGGGAACATTATCAAATTCAGGTTCGTCTGATTTTACCCTTGGCGTTTCGTCCACGTTGCCCGGTTCCTCCATTACGACCGGAACGACCTATGGTGGGGCAACAATTACCGGTGGATGGTCGACGACGTTAAATTCTTCCGGGGTGGTTAACGGTCATTACGTATTGGGCGGTTCGACGGTTCCCTACACATTGTCTTCCCCGGGCGATTCGGTAACGACGTCTTATACGTTGTCCGGCGGCACGTCGTCTTACAACATGGGTCCCGGCGGTTCGGCTACGACCCAATATGTTTTGCCGTCTATTTCTACCGGGTCGACCGGTAGTGGTATTACATTGGGAACGCCATCGGGAACGGCGACCTATACTTTAACCGGTGGTGCATCGACGAACAATTCCGCGGCGTTTGGTGCTGGTTCCTCTCAATCTTATAATTTGGGGTCGACGTCCGGTAATACAGCGACGATTAGCACGACAATCGGTGGAGTGACGACCACGGCAACCCTTGGTCCCGGTGATTCCGTTTCCAATTCTGCCGTTTCCGGGGACATTCTTGGAAGTTTATTGGAAGTTGTAACCGCGACCGGGTCAGATACGGCCACATCGACCACGACCTACAATGTCGGCGCCGATGGTTCAACGTCGACGACCTATGGTTCAAATTCTTGGGGTGTTTATTTAATTCGTCTTGGCGAAGAGGGTAACGCGGTTTCGCCTTATTTGGCTATTATGGCCGATGACCCGGACAGCGTTTCCGACGCGTATTCAAAATCGACGCCATTTGTTACCGGCCCCAATATGGATTCTTCGATTTGGAAGGATTTTGTCGTTTGCACGTATGTCAACGTTGAGGGGGCGGACGGTGGTAATGGTTTACTGATCACCGGCGGACCATATCCCAAACAATACCAATACAATTGCCAACGCGTCAAAATCGCATCGATAAATTGGAACGGTGCAAAATGGGTTGTAACCCAACATTTACTTGGGTCGATTACCATTCCAAGTAATCGGAAATATGGGGAAGTTTTTTATTGGGACAATTCAACGACGGCGCCGGATTGGTATTACACCCCCAAGGGTAATGACAAACGATTGGCGTGGGGCGGCGATTGGTTGAATTATACAAAAGACCCGTCGGGAACCATTATTTTTAACGTTTAACCGGGTTTTTGACCAACGCGGAAGGTTATGGCGACGCAGGTCATTAGCTTTAAACAAGGAACCTCGTATGGTTTCACAGGTTCTTATGTTCAAGATTCTCCTTCGTTTCCAGCAGATTTAACCGGCGTTACGATCCAAGCGGCCGTTCGCGATACAGGTTACAATTATTACCCTTTGATTGTAACCATTACGTCCCCGACAACTTTTAATGTCGTTTACCCTAATAACACCATTACTTGGGTGGTTGGTTCTGCATATATGGATTTACAATTAAGTTACGGTGATGGGTCAGTGTTTTATACTGAAACCATTTTAATCGACATTTTGCCATCCATCACCGGAACCCAATTCGCGACCAATCCAACATGGGGCTAATTCTTACTTTCAACCAATCCGCGACGATTCCCGTTTCGACGCCGTCCCCGGCGACGGTTAACTTGTCGTCCGGGTTGCCGGGTCCCAAGGGTTCCACCGGGACGGCCGCAACGATTACGGCCGGTGCTACGTCGACGTTAGCGCCGGGTTCGGCCGCGACGGTCACTAATTCGGGGACGTCGTCCGCGGCGGTTTTCAATTTCGGCATTCCCCAAGGAATGCAAGGGGTCCCCGGGACGGCCGCGACCATTAATGCCGGCACCGTTACAACGTTGCCTTATGGTTCCATTCCAACGGTCACCAATTCCGGCACCCAATACGCGGCGGTTTTCAATTTCGGCATTCCTCAAGGTCCCCAAGGGGTCCCCGGAACCAATGGCACCAATGGCGTGGGATTGCCAATCGGTGGTCTTACGGGTCAAACGCCGGTAAAGACATCGAACGCCGATTACGCGATTGCGTGGGTCAATTCCGTGGCGTCCGTTGCCGGCCGAACCGGTGCCGTTACTCTTTCCACGACCGACATTTCCGGAATGGCAAGTTATCTGTTATCGTCGACGGCCGCGTTGACGTATTACCCTTTATCTTCGAACCCTGCCGGTTACGCAACCACGTCCTATGTTTCTTCCGGGTATGTTCCCAAATCCGCGTCGGATGGCAATTACTACGTCCAACAAAACGGGTCGTGGGTTCAACTAATCGTTTCTTAAAATGTCGTTATCCATTTATTCCAAAGCTTCGACGGATTCCCTGCTGGCGTTAAAAGCCAACCTTAGCGGTGCAACCTTCACAGGTGCGGTGAC
>Ga0164296_1003078_pt1 | contig 15987 bp, 13 predicted proteins | sample GEODES057metaG_FD_113533 | JGI IMG/M metagenome (GOLD analysis project Ga0164296, IMG submission 113533) | Dystrophic lake water microbial communities from Trout Bog Lake, Wisconsin, USA - GEODES057 metaG | ecosystem: Environmental > Aquatic > Freshwater > Lake | place: USA: Trout Bog Lake... | reverse complement strand
GAGTATGAAGGTCAGTGATGTCAAAAGAACGCTCGACAAGGCCATCGTCAAAGCAAGGATCGTTACCAAACAACGGCCGCGATTACTTTCAGATAACGGGTCCTGTTATATTGCCACAGAGCTCAAGGATTACCTGAAAAAAAACTACAATATGGATCAGGTACATGGGAAACCCTTACACCCGCAGACTCAGGGTAAAATTGAGCGATATCACCGAACCATGAAGAATGTGGTCAAACTGGATAACTATTACTACCCATCTGAACTGGAAGAAGCAATCGGGAAATTCGTCGAGGTTTACAACCATCAGCGCTATCACGAATCGCTCCAAAATCTAACTCCTGCAGATGTTTACTTTGGACGTGGTGAGCTTATTTTACAAGAACGGGAACGAATAAAACAACAATCACTTAAAAACAGAAAACTTGCGTATGAAAAAATAAAATCACAGATCATTTGCACCCCAAAAATGGAAAACTTAGCTTTACTTTAAACCGAAACACTACACAAGCCTTGGTTCACTTTAGTTTGACGACGTACATTGTATTTTATATTTAAGAGGATTTTGGTTTGGAGGCGAAAAACTTACTGCAATTCCTGTAACAGTCGGATTGTTATTGACAATTGGTTGTATTCAACTTTGCTATTTATTAGTTAAAGCTACACGAATAGGCTATGAAACCATGGACGAAGTAAGAATTAAAATGATTCAGGAGGAATATTACAAAAATATAAATTGACCCATAATACCTGAGAACGAGCCCGGCCGATCTAAATTTCAGGCTGATTTTATTATATCCGTTAATTCTTTTTATGGATGAATTGGAAAAATATCTAATTGAAAAGCTTTTTACAGAAAGAGTAATAGGTGAATGGTGGAGACTTTTGAAAAGCAATATATACTTGGTCGAAATTTTAGACAAGGGAAAAAATATAGCTATTCGTCAAACTTATCATTTAGACACTACACCTATCGATAATCATTTACATCCTGAAATTGATCCTCTGGTTTTGCTTCAAGCATTAAAAGAATACGAAAAAATAGAAGGCTATAACTGATTATTCAGTAAAAAATGAGCGAAAATGAGTCGATTCGCTCATAATCCGCTCATAAATCCAATAAAAAAGCCCTTTAGAGTAAATCTAAGGGCTTTTTAGTGATCCTGCTGGGACTCGAACCCAGGACCCCAACATTAAAAGTGTTATGCTCTACCGGCTGAGCTACAGAATCAACTTTACGTTTCCGTTAAAGTGGTGCAAATATAGGGTTAATCCAGTTAGCCTGCAACCGCTTTTTTAAAATATTTTATACACTATTTTTAGTGCTTATATCTCAGCCTTTTATGGTTTGAAAATACCTATCCGACCATGGTCTCCGGCCAATAAAACCAATGTTCCGTGCTTTGCTTTACGGCAAACGTTGTAGCTGGCATCGTCAATTTTAGTAAAGGTGCTGCCGCCGTCGGTGGTCAGATTGCTACCAGGAGTGCCCGTAGAGAGGAAAGTTGAACCAGTTATAAATTCAACGCAAGATTGAAACCCTTCCGGGGATTTTAGTGGAAAGGAAATCGATATTTTATTTTTTACTTCATTCAGGATGCATGAAACGGAATCTGTTCTTCTGTCCTTTGCATAATCGCCACCTACCACTATGATTTTTTCTTTCTGGATAGCTGCAGAAAAACCGCCCTGACTTTGCTTTTGTTTTGCGAAGGGTAGTTTAATTTGTGTCCAGAAATTTGACCCCCAGGCTGAACGTATAATCCTACTTTGGGCTCCACCAGATATTATGCTTATTGTGCTGCTGGAAACTCTTATGCATGTGCCGCTTGCCGCAAATGCCGCTTCTCCGGGTATAGCATCCGGCGGATCACTGTAAGGTTGCCAGGTTTCGCCACCGTCCTTAGTCTCCATCATTAAGAATTTTCCTTTGATTGGGTCGCCTAAAACCAGGCCATGTTTGGTGCCATCAAAATCCATCGCATCAAAGAAATAGGCCGAATCTGCATTTTGATATTTTACTTTCCAGCTTTCGCCCCCATCAACCGTTTTTAAAATAACTGCAGGTGTACCCGAACTCATGATTACGGCCTCTTTTGCCGAAAATGCTTCTATATCTCTGAAATCGGATTTTTCAAAACCTGTTACCTGCTTCCAATTCCAGGTTTTGCCGCCATCGGTAGTATTGGCTATCGTTCCGTTACTGGCACTTATCCAGGCCACCTGGTTGTCTACTACTGACAAGCCACGAATACTGTTTGGCTTGCCTTGTTGCAATACTTCAATATGCTGGGCCTGAGCAATAAGGTTTGTCAGGACAGCAAGAGTTAAGATCAGGTATTTTTTCATTTCACACGCGTCCATATTTCCGAACGCCCGAACAAAGATATGCCAATATATCCTCTGATTTTAAGACTTGTGCCCTCTAATGTCATTTTGCAGCTATAGGTTTTGCCATTTTTGGGGTCGTAGATCGTGCCATCTTCGTACACATTGTCACCATTAAAGCTGAAGTCTTTCAGTAACTCTAAACCCCATTCAGGTCGGGTACGTAGCTTTTCGTCGGGATTGTTCTTGTCAGTTTTTGGTTTACCGGTTTCATCATTCGGGATCTTGATCCAGTCAAGCTTCCCAAAATATTTATTACCATGCTTATAAATGAGGATATGATCTTCTCCGCTTGGATTGGCCCAGGAGCCCAATATGGCGTCGGCGTTTTGGGCAATTGCCTGATAAAATGAAAATATCACAAAAAGCGCAATAAAAGCGAGGGTTTTCCTGGTCATAGTTTGTTAATTGGTTGACCGAAGTTAACTATTAACGCAGGGTTTACAAATAGATAAGCAATTAAGATCGACCAACTATCAAATAGAGGAGGCCCGGAGAAATGTTTCATAATACAATCTCACATCTCAAATCTCAATACTCAAATCTAATAGGATGTGCCCAGAACGAGATTCGAACTCGTACAACCTTACGGATGCCACCCCCTCAAGATGGTGCGTCTACCAATTTCGCCACCTGGGCTTTTTAAGAATTGAGAGATGAGATGTGAGCTTAGAGACCAATTCTTCAATCTCAAATCTCATATCTCATATCTCATATCTAACAGGATGTGCCCGAAGAGAGACTCGAACTCTCAAGAGACAATTCTCAACGGCTTCTGAGACCGCAACGTTTACCAATTTCGCCATCCGGGCCTATGAAGTAAAAGGCCGAAATAAATCGGCCCTTTTCTCTTCAAGGCTGCAAATATAAATCTTTCGATCATATTGCTAAAAAATAAATCGAAAATATACCCCGGCTGGCAAAATGGTTTAGCTTGTAGGCCGGTATTCGTTTTTGTAATACCATTCTAAAAGGTACACACCGTCGCTCCAGGTAAGTTTACCTTTAGCAGCGACCTGTGCCGCCAATACCGATAAATTGTGCAGGAAAGCGCTTTTAATATCGCCATCCAAACCCTGTAATACTTTAACTGCGCATTCGGATATTGCTGCAGGATCGGTCAAACTGTCGCAACTATCAGCCAGCTTTAGCTCGGTTAAAATAGCCGGTAATTTAGCTCTTAGCAGGTTTTTGATCTCATCGTCAATATCGCCGGGGATAATTGCGGTCAGAATATCGGCGGCAGGTGACTCGACGAAATTTTTGATGTTTTCGGTCAGGATAACACCTATATGTATGGCAGTTTTTAATTCGACTGGAAAGCCCTCGAATAGGGATTTGATCTCGTTCCAGATTTTAGCAAGAAAGGTTGTTAGGCTCATATAAATTTTGGTTTAGAAATTTAATTATTGAATGACTGAATTATTGGGTTCGGGGTAGATCCTGGATTGTTCGGGATTTGAAAATTGATTTTTTTCAGCGCTTAATTGTTGTTGGAGGATCGCAACTTCGCTTTCGAGTACCTTTAACCTGAGTTCGTCAACTCTTGCCTGCGTCTCCTGTTTAACCCCTACTTCATGTATATCGGCTCTCAATTGAAAGTAGGTGGTCATTACTGAAGCAACTATGCTGGCAGTGCTGATCACGGTAATAACCAGGTTTTTTAACGTAATGCCTTTTAATTCGCGTTGCTCAATGGTTGTCATATGTTTTAATTGTTTAGGAATAATGCACGCTCTATTCCACGACGTTTTGCCAGGGTAACCGATACTATTTTTTGACCTGTTTGCGGATCTGTGATTTTGTCCCAAACTAAGAACTGATCTGCTGCGCCGTTGTAGTCCTTGGTATTTAACTTGTGCAGTAAGGTTGATTGCTTCAGGGCTCCTGTTCCCTCATTGTAAGTGAACGATACCAGGGCATCAAACTGGTTCTGGCTAAGCGGCACTTTGACCAGCACATTTACAGCATCGATATATTGCCCCAGCGTATTGGCCAATAATGCCTCGGCCTGTTCATTGTTTGCCAATTTATCACCAGGTTTAACCTGTTTGCCGTCATGATAACGGGTGGAGCCATATCCGATGGTCCAAACACCTGCGGAATCGCGATATGCTATCAGCCGCAGGCCCTCAAAATTTTTGATCAGAGCAATGCCCTGGTTACTCAGTTGCATGGTACTAGAAATTGTGATTATTAAAGGGGGTATTAAAAAGAGTTTAAAAGGCTTTGAGCCTTGGGCGCGATGAAAGCTGCTATTTCAGTTGCACCAAGCGCAGTTGGGTGGATCCCATCCTGATAGCGGTTTGCGTCTGATGGGTTTGTCATACTGATCAATGACTGCATATCAACCACAAGGTCGGCACCAGCGGTATTGGCAAGTATTAAGGCATGAAGAGCATTCCAGGCAGACATTTTACTGGCATCGCGTGTTTCGTTAGTGCTGATTAGCGGTGTCATCAACATAACTTTAACATTTACGCCCGTTACTTGAGCTGCTTTAACCATTGCCGTTATATTAGCGTAAATTGATACGGGATCAAGGTTAGCTGCCAGGTCATTGTGCCCTACCATTATCTGTACAATGTTTTTTACAGAGGGCGCAATATTCGCTGAAACTTCGGCTGAAAACCCATTGAGACAATTAGCCGAAGTTCGTCCCGAAACTGCCTTGTTATTCAAACTGACGTAATATCCATTTGCCTGCATCTGATCAAGCTCCTGATCGGGATAGGATTTGGCTACACCTAATCCGGCAGAAATACTATCGCCAATTTGATGTACCACAACCGGACGGGCTATTGTGTAATGTCTCGAAAAATAATCCATCACGTTTGCTACCTCAGCATCGCTGTGCTGTAAATTGCTGATCAGTATCCTGCCAATACCGCCGGTGTAATAGGATTGTGCCGGTATGTAGCCGATATAATGCTGCCCGGTTGGCATGTTCGGATTGGTTGTTGATGGGTTGTAGTTAAAAGAAGCCAGCCCTACAGCATTGTAAAATTTATTTACTCCGTTTGCATGCGTAATTGCATATGCTTCCCATTTGCCCGGATATTCTCTCATGCCATGAGCGGCTAATGCTGTAGCTCCCTGATAATAACCTCCGGGCAATACAAAGGCCCCGTCGGTATTGCCATCAGCAAAGCCATAGCCATCGCTTAGCCCCCCGTTGTAAAATGGACCGGTAACAGAAGAAACATTATCTACTTTGCGGATAACATAAATTGTAAATTCTGTTCCGTTAAGGATCAAATTACCGGTTAAATATCCATTCAGAAATGAAAAATAAGGTTTGTTACCGGGGCCGCCAGAAGTACGATAAACAGGCTGGTGGTTGCTATCAGATTGTGAACTGCTGATACCTGCTACTGCACCTTTTATGTTCGTGATTTTCCCCGATTGAACAGTTACCAGATCAGCTCTTGCCGGATCAAAATCTTCAACTAGGCCCCGCACAGTCGGAAATGGCGTTAGTGAAGCTAGAATTTCGTTAATGGCTTCAACGGTTGATCGCGAATTGGTTCGCAAATTCCAGGTTTCTCCGATTTCAGTTGATAAAATGCTCAGATCATTTGCTGGCAAATTTGCCCAACAGGTATCAAAATCATTAACGCTCTTTTTAATAAGCACCTGACCGCTGCTGCCGCCGGCAGCAACACCCGGTCCAGCCTGGCCTGGCGGGCCAGCCTGACCGGCGGGGCCTGTGCTGCCCGACTGACCTGCAGGGCCGGCTGCGCCAACCATATTTATCCCTGCAGGCCATACATCAGCGGTTTTTGGGCCGAATAAGGTCGATGTACTTGTATTTATGTAAAAATCGCCATTGGTGCCTGTTTGTATATCAGAAGGATCGGTGCTGCCGTATAATATTGTTCTACCATCGGTACCATTCGAACCATTTTTTCCATTTGCGCCTGCAGGACCGGCTGGGCCGGTTTGCATTGAAAAAACCTGTACCCAATTTCCCGATGTACGTTTGTAAAAAATGCCGGTACTGGTGTTTATATAGGTGTCATTCTCGTTCCCTGTCGCAGGTGATGGTGTGCCGAAGCCATAAAGTACAGTTCCATCGTTTGTTTCACCAGGTGTAGGTATTGTATAAACCACGGTCCAGATATCAGCCAGTTTTTGCATAAAGCTTCCGGTTGCAGTATTGATAAACAGGTCGTTGTTTTTCCCTTGGGTATCAGGTGGAATTGTTCGGCCAAAGGAAATATTTGCACCCACATTTAAATTAGAGCGCATAAATGCCAGAAGTGCCGAAAAAGTGAACTGGTAACTTATGCCCTCACTAACCATAACAGATAGGTCCGAACCGTCCAGCAGATTAGCCAGAGGTAATTCGCTTATTTTTTTGTCAGTTGCCATTAATTCAAAGATTGGTTAGTATTTAATAAACTGTTGCTGCAAGGATAAGCTGGGTAATTGAAGGCTGTTTTATCAATGCCCCTGATACGAGGACCTGATTGTCGGCTACTTTTGTTTTTTGGATCGTAGTTCCACAATGGGAAATCTTTACGGTTATCACGCAGAAATTTTTCAACTTCGTTTGCATGTGCATTTGCCACACTTCTGTGTTGCTGAACTAATTTTGTGATTTCTTTAGCTGATAAAGCTTCAGCATTATCATGATGCTTGATTACGGGCCCGGTTGATGTGTATTGTATTGCATCTACTTCAACGAACCGGGCAAAAGTGTAATATACCAGCATTGGTAACAGGCCCTCATAAAGAACAACATGTCCGTGGCGGTCAAGGTACTCGCTTCCGTTTAATAAGTCCTTGTAGGGTTGCGGCGTATGATCCATCAATGTGCCGTCAACATTAAAATATTGGATAAAATCGTAGTAAAAAGCATGGCCAAGGAAAGGTTTCAGATCAAGCTCCTGAGCTTTTTTTACAAAAACCTTTATCCGGTCTGATTTGATATTGACCGATAGATCCTCATAGTTCTGAAAAGTGATCTGGTCGATTAAGTAAACAGGGTTCATCGTGGTGTTGATTAATTAATTGGATTGATAAAGTTGGCGGGGTAATTAGGGCGGAAAGAGCCTTTAGAGGATTTATGATTTTATATCAATTGCGGGCAACATGGCGTATTCAATCCTCCCGAATTATTTCGGGGTAACCTTTTAACTGCGCTCCCGGGCACATGGCTTCAGCTTCAGATTGCTTAAAGCCATAAGCATAAATCAGCGTGGCAATTTTATTTTCGACAGGGAGGGCAGAGGCTAACAATTGGTTGATACTTGCGCCAGCTTTAATGCCGGTAATATCGTCTGCTACCTCGGTGGGCACAGGTACAATATCCCAATTACCAGATGGATTTATGGATGGATAGAAATTGTTAAATAGTTGGGCAAAGGTTTTGCTCAGGTCTATCCGCTCGGGGGCAGTGTTATCATTAAATTCGCGAATCGCCTCTTTTTTTTCTCCGCCGTTGCTCAGGCCCGACGATTTTTCTGGATTGATCAGTTCTTTCGGGATCGAAAAGCCTTTGATGATACGTGCTTCTACCGATTTTTCGGTCGCCTCAAATAACTTATCGTTGTTCTGAATGGCATAAGGCTGGAAAGAAGGTTTGGAACTTTCGTCCTCATATTCTATCACAATAATTTTTTGTGCACTTTTTGCTCCCTGAAAAGTGCCGAGGTCGCGCTCCAGTTGCGAAGCATTGTTACTGTAAACTTGTTTGTCGGAATCGGCGGTGCTATTGTCGGCTTCCTCACGACGCGACTGCATAAAAAGCATGGTTGAGGGTAAGAATCCGGTAAGTACCTCCCGGTTGTTAAATATTTTTATCCCCGCTTCTGTTTCAAAATCTTCCCAAACGCTGGCTGCCTCGATCAGGGGATAGTCGTCAATTTCCGGATTGAAATAGAATAGTTGCCCCTTGTAATTATTCCAGCCGCCCGCGGCTATTACCTGGTGCCTGATACTTTCCGGATCTGGGTTGTACTTGTCCAGGAAAGCAATCTTGCTACGTGTGATGTTTTTCCATGTTTTTCGACCCCAGTCAGTATAAATTGCATATTTCCCCTGGGTTTCTGGGTTTCCCGGGTCGCCGATCCGGATATCCTCAAAGCGAACATAATTTGCCGAAACAACTTTAAAATTTGCATTATAATTGATGTGAATTCCAAATCCAGTGAACAAGGCCATATCTGATGCTACTGCCTTTAGTAATTTTCCAAGGCTCAATCCTTTGTCGTTTATGAGCTGATTTGCCAGGTCATGTTGTTCAAAGCCGTTGCCTCCGATAAATTTTGCTCGTTTATTCCAACAGTCTTTGGCAGTAGGAGAGGCACCAACCAGTTCCAGCATACGCTGGGGATAAGCGTTATCCATGTCGTAATTAAGTATGCCGAAACTCTGATTGGGCCTTACGAGTATTCGTTTTTCAATTTGTGGCAGGTAGGTTTTCATGGTTGGTTATTAAGTTCATGGATATTGGTTCATGGAACATGATCCGGCTGGGATAGTGTGTAGTTTTGGGGTTTATCGACCAGTCAATGAACCTTTAGTTTAATTGATCCACTAAGCCACCAAAGCATCGATGGCAGCTAGAGTACTGGCATAGGTTGCCGGGCCGTTTGCGGCGGCTATTGATACTGCGCGTGGCGGGTAGGGTTCGCGAAGCTTATCGGGATTGGTTAGTTTTAGTTTATAGCCACCATCCAGGTTTTCGTCGGCTGCATTGCGTTCAGAGTCGCTTAGGATCAAGCCGTTAACTGCCCCGAACAGTTCGAAAGCTGAATTGCTGCTATGGTGGTTGTTGGCTACGATTGCCTTAACCCGGCCATAACCCATTGCCATTAACTGTGCCTTGATATCCACTGAAAATCCGGCGATATTAAAATCAATTTCCTCGGTATAGCGAGGACCGGCTGGTGTTTTAACCAATTTTGAAAGGGTGTTAAAACTATTATTGGTGCCTTCAAACTTATATATTCTGGCACCCTCTATGGGGCTTAAGCCGGTAACGATCAATGGATTCTGAGGGTCAAAACTCAGTATTATTTCGTCGGCATTGAAAATGTAGATCACATCTTCTATACCGGCTGTTACCGGAGAGCCCGAACTCAGGCTGAATCCCGCATTTATTTTGTTATAAATTGACATTTTAGTTAGTGAATTAGTGAAGGAGTGAGTTAACGAAAGCGTGAGTTAATGAATGAGTGAAGAAGTACTTTGGCGAATGACCGAATTAGAGAATCAATTATTGCCCTGATGTTTTGGTTTTTGAAATGTTATTGATTTGTTTCTGATCCATCTATCCAAACACTCTATCGCTAACTCACTCATTCACTCATTGAATCAGGCTCCCAGGTAGAAGATCTCGTTGGCAAATTTGAAGTTTACGGCGGCTTTCATTCTGGCCTTTATTCGTACCACATCGTCATTGGTATACGGTTTTAGGTATACAGTTGACAATTCGGAGGCATCACCCAACAGATCGACGCCAAGGAAAAGGTTGGAGGAGCGTGCACCCAATATGGTATTTGCCTGCCAGTGGTTCATCAACTGAAGTGGTACACCCAGGTAGTCCATTTTCTTTGGATCGGTAAAAGCATTAAGCACATTTGTTGCTTTGTTTGCCTGGGCCTGGGCATAAGCATACCCTACGTGAAATGGTACTTGCAGATTGAAATCTTCCTGTGCTCGGTCGGCCGGATCAAGTTGTGCATAAACGCTTCCCAATACCTTTAAAACGTTACTTAAATTGATATAACTTATTGTAGCAGCTGTTGAATTTCCCGAGAAAACTGCAGGCTTACGGGTATTGACCTCATTATAATTTCGAACGAGTTTGAAAGTAGTTGCGCTGGCAATTTGAATAAAATAAGACTGCCCCTGAATTGGGATACCAGCTGCACTGTTGGTGATATCTTTACTTGTTCCGGTAACTGCGCTTATTGATACCACATCGCCATCAGCAAGCGTTGAAGTGTCTGCTACAGTTACGATTCCATTGGCGTCGATAGCAGTTGCGGCAAGGGAAGTTCCGGGTTTGCTTAGGTTAACCTTATATACACCCGAAGCTGCAGCTATTGTTGGTAATAAGCCGGCAAATGGCGCTGTAAATGACGCCTCTTTGGTCGATGATTTGCCCAGCCAATACAAACGCTCATTGGCGATCTGAATTTTGCTCAGGTACCGCTGTACCATAAAGTCTGAAAGGTCTACAACCCCCTCATAGTCGGCAAATGAACCGGGTTTTAAACTTTGTGCTTCCCATGATTGAATAAGTTTATCCCATTGTTCCTGCTTCATGAATTCATATACTACAGGATCGAGGTAGCTTTCGTTTTGTGCGGTATAGGTACCCTGGTCTGTAAAAATGCCGGATGGGTCCTGCAGCACTACGTCATCATCAACGTCAAGAATCACTTTGCGCGATTTTACGTCATTGATAACAGTCAGCAGCCCGCGTTTAACCGAGTCGGCTTCAAGTAAAGTGCTGGCCATAAAACCTGCCAGCGCTTCGCCGGCATAAGTGTTGTTTGTAAATGTAAATTGAGCCATGTTTGGGTTTAGTATTTTAGAGTTGGTTAGTTTAGTTGCAGTAGCGGTGGAAGTAGCAGTAGCAGTAGCAGTAGCAGTAGCAGTAGTAGTAGCAGTTGCAGTTGCAGTATGATTAGAAGTTGTAGTAGAAGGTTTTGTAGAAGTGGTACAGTGGTAGCATTATTTTAAAGGAAACCGCCTCTGCTATTGCCACTCCCACTATTACCTTGAAATAGCTTTCTTAACAGCGTTTTGTGCCAGGGTGGTTTTCGGCGCGAAGAAGGGGGTGGATTCGGTTTTTGCTTTGCTGCTGCGGCGGGAGTTTTCGGGACTGAAATCTGATCTGATCTCGTTTTTAATTTCTTCCCGTGTTTTGTTCAGCTGCAAATTTGCTGCTTCGAGTGCGGCTCTCGCTTCAGCCAGCAGAACATTTTGCGCATTTAGTTTCGCCATTACAGCCTGAATCCTGTTTTTTACCACTGTTTTGTTTTTACCGTTGAACAGATTTTCCGGGAGATTGTTATCGTCTTCGTCAGCATCAGCCTCTGTACTTAACTGCTGCACTTTACCACCAGTAACTGTAAAATTTTTGCCCGATGAACTGGTGTAGGTGTCGTTTGGTGCCGGCAGGTTCAGGTCATCGTCCTGGTAAACTTCAGAACCTTCCTGCAGCTCACCAGCATGGTGTAATGTGCCTTTATCGGTTATGGTTTGCTTGTTAACCACCTTCTTGAAAAAGTTCATAACCTTATCAAGTACCGAGGTGGTGCGGTCGATAAGTTCTTTGTTTTCTAAATTCATGTCTGTTTGTTTATTTAAGATTTTGTTGATGCATTGGCGGTAAACGAGCGGTGCCGAATCTGTGTAGTTTTGGATGATAAGCCTATTGCTGATCGGTTCACTATAGTTGTCTACCCGATCGATAAAACCGAGGTCAAGTGCCTGTTCGGCCGTCATCCAGGTAACGGAATCGATCAAATTGTTAATGGCCTGGCTGTCCATCCTGGTTTTGTCCATATAGATCTGCGCCAGGCGCGATTGCACCACATTCAGCATTTGCACATCCTTCAGTAATTCGTCTGCATTACCTCCGGAGCCAACCATCGGTTTGTGGATCATCAACAGAGCATATTTGCTCATCACTATAAGGTCGCCAGCCATAGCTACTATTGATGCAGCCGAGGCCGCCAGGGCATCAACATAAGTAGTTACTTTTCCGGGGTATTTTTTCAGCTGGTCGTATATCGCAATGGCATCAAAAGCACTCCCGCCGGCCGAACTGATGTGGATGTCAACATCCTGGCCGTTCGCTGCCTGCAGTTGCAATTGTATAGCATTTGATGATAATGGTCCGGAGCCAATGGTATCACTCTCCGTGTCGTACAGGTATATTTTATAAGTCATATTTTGGGGATTACACCGATGGAATTGCGATTACACCGATAGACTCGTTTTGTGAAAATTTTAACGGGATTGAAAACCTAAGCACAGGTATTCTGCAAATTCAATAGCTCTGCGAATTTTGATTCGGCTGATTGATATATTCAAATATCGGGACAATTGTTGGTTTGGGTGGTGACGCTGTTTTGTCAGTAGTTGGTTTTTGATCGCACCGATAGCAGAACTATTTTGCTAAGCGATCCCACCGATTTTTTTTTCAGATCAAAGGCAATTTAGAGTCGTCTTTCCGGAAAATGATTATTATGCTTTTTGGCATATTCAAATATCGTAATTATCTTGTTGGGGAATGGTGACAGGGTTTTGTCAGTAGGTTAATGCCGGTTATTTGCAACCATTGGGGGGCAGTCTAAATTCCATGAGATAAGATATTTAAGCCCTTGATTTTCAACTTGATTATTCTATCTTTAAACCATCACAATTAAACTCGCCTCTTTTGGTTCATGAAACGCCGCTGGTTTTTTTCAATTTTCGATGATATTCTTTTGAAAAGCCAAGTGGCTGCAGGCAATAAGTTGATCATTTATGGATTCCGGTTGCCATACGGATTGGCCATAATCTATGGCCGGGTAGCCGATAAGTATTGCGGTCTGATAGGGTTTGGCGACTTAATGAATGGATCCACATCGTTTACTATTTTCCAGCCATTATAATGAAAAGAATATATCTTTCTGTGCTACTGTTGTTTTGTTCGATGTCTAACCTTTTCGCTCAGGGCGCGCCGGTCTTCCAACTAAATAAACTTTCAAAACAGGATACCATTTTAAGTGGATGGAAGTTTGAGGCGGGTGATGACCCGAAATGGGCGGCAGTTAATTTTGACGATTCCAAATGGAAAAGAATAGATGCCGGGCAGGATGTTCTGGGATTTAAAGAACTTCATAAATCGGGCATCGGGTGGATCAGGCTTCATATCCGGGCCGACAGCAATTTAGCCGCCAAACAGCTGATGGCCTGGATCGTGCAGTATACAGCTTCAGAGGTCTATTTAAATGGCAAACAAATATTAAGATACGGAACTATTAGCGCTGATCCGGGCAAGGTGGTCGCCTATTTGCCCTCTACTGAACCGCTCCCCATTAAACTTGTACCCGGCGACAATTTGATAGCCGTGCGACTGGCCTATCAGCCAGGTCTGCCCTACGTTTCTAATTATTATAGCCCGCTGCCTGTTTTCAGCCTGTACACCAATAACCATGATGCTGCAATGGCCAATTACCGTAGCAGGATGCACCTACAGACCATGGTAATTATTAACCTGGGTATAGTTGGTGGAATGCTGGTTATTATCAGTCTGATTTATTTCATCTATTTTCTTTTCGACCGCAGCCGTAAAGTGAATTTATATTACGCTTTGTATGGTGCAATGATCAGCGTCAATGCTTTGCCAAACGAAATATGGGGTGTTGAACGGTTTGGGACAGTAAGTTCAGAAATGTGGATGAATTTTTTGGTGGAAATTATCATGGTTCCGGCAATGCTGTTCCTCCTGTTGACGGTATATACACTGTTCGCCTATACCAACCGTTTGGTTTTTAAGTTTCTCGTGCTGGCAGGAGCATTTGCGGTTGTTTTTAGTTATACAAATGGCACTATCGGAGGATGGTTGTGCGCCACAGTTTTTCCGGTATTGTGCCTGGTTGAAGGAGCATACGTGTGTATATGGGCTATGAGGCGAAAGCATAAGGATGCACGGATAATTATGCCCGGTATATTTTTATTTACAGTATTAAACGTGTTCGCCAGCAGTTTGGACCAAACGACTATAATTTCGCAGGTTTTATATTATGCTGCTATTCTTTCGTTTCCGGTTGGAATGTCATTTTACCTTGGCGTCCAAAATTCATTGACCAATAAAAACCTAAGGGCAACACTGGCAGAAGTACAGGCACTTTCGGCACAAACACTTGCACAGGAAGCCGAAAAGCAGCAATTGCTTGCCAGCCAAAACGAGATATTGGAGCAGCAAGTGAGTGAACGTACAGCCGAATTGAACCGGTCACTGCAAGAGCTTAAATCAACCCAGACTCAACTCATTCAATCGGAAAAAATGGCCTCGCTTGGTGAGTTAACCGCAGGTATCGCCCACGAGATACAGAACCCGCTCAACTTCGTCAACAACTTTTCGGATGTAAACTGTGAGATGCTGACCGAACTGCAGGAAGAGCTGGTCAAAGGTGACGTTGCAGAAGCCAAAGCCATTGCTGCCGATATTGAACAAAACGAACAAAAAATAAACCACCACGGCAAACGTGCCGAGGCGATCGTCAAAGGTATGCTTGAACACTCCCGCAGTTCAACCGGGCAAAAGGAGCCTACAGATATTAACCAATTGGCTGATGAATATATCCGCCTTAGTTATCACGGCCTAAGGGCAAAAGATAAAAGTTTCAACTCCGAGCTGGTAACTAACTTTGATGCAACGCTGCCTAAAGTAAACGCTATCCCGCAGGATATTGGCCGGGTATTGCTAAACCTTTTTAACAACGCCTTTTATGCCGTCAGTCAAAAAGCAAAAACTGCTGGTGCTGATTATAAACCAGAGGTTTCGGTGAGTACATCAACCGGGAATGGCCTTGTGCTTATTGTTGTAAAAGATAACGGTATCGGCATACCCGATGCTATCAAAGAAAAGATCATGCAGCCGTTTTTTACAACGAAGCCGACGGGGGAGGGCACGGGTTTGGGACTTTCGCTGACCTATGATATGGTGGTGAAGGGGCATGGGGGCAGTATCATTGTAAACTCAAAAGAAGGCGAAGGCACTGAGTTTATTGTTTCGTTGCCGATATGTTAACATTTTAATCAATCATTGCTTTAACAGTAGTAAAATTTCAGAAAACGCTGAAAGGGGGAATGACCGATCATAAGCGATCTGTCACGGATCGGCGATTGCGTTTTACATCTATGTTGGGAATGAACGCAATATAGACAGGATGCATCGAGTCTATCCGATCCCCTGTTCGCAATACATACAACCAGGAATTATATATTTGAGTGTATTATTTTCAACCCAAACCCTTTGAGGCCGTTGCCCTTATGAAAAAGACGCTGATCTTATTACTGCTAGCTGTAGCTATCCCGGCTGCGCGCGCGCAAAGTCCGCAATTAAAGTTTGACCATTTTGGCGTAAGGGAGGGCTTGCCTGAAGAACTTCCCCAGTTTATACAACAGGACAGCCTGGGTTATACCTGGATAGGCACCCAAAACGGCCTGGTCAGGTATGACGGGTACACTGAAAAGGTATATCGTGGCGCGACCAATGAGAATAGGTTTAAAGTAAATAATTCTTTCCTATCCATGGTGGCTGACCCGGGCGGCAATTTATGGTTCAGCACAATTGGCAACGGTTTGTTCAGGTACAACCGGTCGACCGATAGTTTCACCCAATATCCATACACCCAATTGCCTGGCCGCCATGACAATTACGGGGTTTATCTGTTGGCTGCAGACAATCACGGCAATTTTTGGGGCCTGTTATACAATTATAACCTTTCTAAATCTGCAATGATGCGGTTAAGTATCAGCAAGGACAGCGTTCGAATGGATGAGCAAAAGTCGATAGAAGATGTGCAGGCCTTGGCCGGTATTTATAATCCTTTTGACGGCACATCGAGTGGGAAACAATTT